>ERZ827498.4153-NODE-4153-length-11552-cov-2.777594_pt1 | contig 11552 bp, 10 predicted proteins | sample MGYA00519865_ERZ827498 | MGnify/ENA primary metagenome ERZ827498 (study PRJEB31778, sample SAMEA3449328) | human gut metagenome | biome: human gut; feature: human-associated habitat; material: faeces | place: United Kingdom | collected 2010/2012 ...
TTTTAGATGCAAATATAGTGGCAATCTGCAGCTTTGTATCCATACGCTCGCCATCAAGGATCTGCTTGGTTTTGTATCGGTTCAGCAGGAAATTTCTGAGGAGGCGGCGATCGCGGTAATGCCGCAGGAGACAGGAGAGGCATTAGAACAGAAAAGCGGTTTCCAGATGGGAATGAGTGAATTGGAAGAAAGTCAGGCAAAGGGAAATGACTTTGCTGAAATAACGGATGTCAGGGAGTATCGACCGGGAGACCGAATCAAGGACATTCACTGGAAACTTTCCGCTAAGAAAGAAACACTTATGGTCAAAGAGCGGACAAGCGTAGCACAGAGCCAAGTGGTATTGGTGCTTGATCTGTCCGGACAAAGGGACACAGTAGAAGAGGTTTTGGGGCTTGCTTACGGCATAAGTAAGTTGTTCTTAAAAGAATATACACCGGTTCGTCTGCTCGTGTGGGATGCGTTAGAATATGATTTTATCGAAGTTTTGATCCAAAAGAGAGAAGAGATTGATATGCAGTTTATTTATTTGCTGCGGAGAGCTGTGGTGACGGACAATATCGAGCTGGCTAAAATGGTGCAAAGCTTGCGTCCGCAGTTGCAGGCATATGCAGTGATCGGCTTATACGAAGATGGTGTGCGCGGGGAGGTGATCTCTCATGGGTAATGGACGGCAGACGCTTCTGGATCGATTACGAAAAACATTTCGGATTGACTATGATGACGACTGCTTGGACAAGTGGGAAGGCATTGAGTTAGTTACGAAATCATTAGATCAACAGACGGAATCACGTATAGGTATGCTGCTTGTCAATGCGCTGCTGGTATTTTGTATTACAGCGGGTGGAATGGGAATCGTGTTGTCGGCGATCGACAGCGATTATCAGACTTGGATCGTAGAACTTGTAACTCTTGTGGCATCACTTTATGTGGCATTTTTGTATTACCGTAAATGGTGGGAAAATGTCGGATATATATTATTATTGGTCGTTGTATTCGCCGTTGGTTTTGGGATGCAAAGCTATGTGAGCAGCGGATTCTATAGTGTCATGAATGACCTGATGGAAAGCGTTTCAGAGTATTTTCAGTCTAATGCGACACGTAGTTACGGCGAAAAGATCGCCGATGCCAATTTGGCAGTGACTATAGCAATGAGTTATATTGCTGTGGCAGCAAGTGTTGTGGTAAATATATTCGTTTCCCGTAAAATGAGATACCGTTTCCTGATGCTGGTTGTTTTTGGCTTTCTGTTCCTGCCATTGTATGTGCATTTGGAACCGGATATGTTTTATGTTGTGCAATTTTTTGTGGGTGTTGTCGTGACGGCGGCGATTGCTAAAAATGGCGATTATAAGCAGACAGCAGACAATGTCCGATACAAACAGGATGAGGAACGTATCGTTTATCAGTCTGCCTATCGAGTGAAATTGCAGGCGGGGGCGTGTCTGCTCGCAGTTGTTGCGATTGGTGCAGTGCTGTTTTCTTTGCTTGTTCCATCGAAGGATTATCACGACAGACATCCCGATTCCGCATGGAAACAGAGCACAAAAGATGCGATGCAGAATGTCGCAGTGCTCGGAATTGCCGGATTATTTAATTTTTATGATAATACCGGCGGTCTGACCAGTGGTAAGTTAGGCGGCGTCAGTGCAGTGCGACTGGATTATGACACAGATCTTCGGGTCACATTTGTACCGCAAAATGAAAACCGATTTTATTTGCGCCGTTTTATTGGACAGGATTATTTATATGGCATGAATCGCTGGGAATCTGCTAAAGCAATTTATATGCGGACGGAGCAGCGTGCCAAGACTGCGTTTGAGAAAAATATAACCGGCAGTGCACATGGAATCGTCAAAGTTGATAATGTGGCAGCAGATCCGGGATTGTATATGCCGTATTACAGTCTTCAGTCGGATCTGGTAACATCGCCCGGTCGCAGCCAGATATATGATTATTATACGTATTCCGGTTTGGATCGGGATTGTAAACTTCAGACAGAATCGATATCGAATTGGCTTACGGTGCCGGATTCAAGCAAGGCTGTTTTGGATGAGTTTTGCAAGGAAGCGGATTTGACGGGAACTGTTGCTGAGATCGTGCAGAAGCTGGCAGGTTATACATTGGGCCGTGCAGACCTGGTGCGCCGTGCCATGTCAAAGAAGAAGGCAGCTGTCATGCAGCAGGAACGCCAGAACTTTGTATATGGAAATGAAGCAGAGCATGTACCAGGGTGTATTTCTAATGGTATTTCTGAGCAGGTGGCAAATAAAATCTATGATGATATGATTGATTTTGCTAAATATGCATTTAATAAATCCCATGCAGCCGCATATGCAGTCGTTGCATACCAGACGGCATGGTTAAAATACTATTATCCGGTAGAATTTATGGCATCCTTAATGACCTCCGTTATGGACAATTCCACGAAAGAATCGGAGTATACACTGACCTGTCGGAAAATGAATATAGAGATACTGCCACCGGATATCAATGAAGGAGAAGGCGGATTTTCCGTTGCGGGAAATGCGATCCGCTATGGTCTGTCTGCGATCAAGGGTGTGGGAAGGCCTGTCATTGAGACGATCATTGCAGAAAGAGAAGCCAATGGAGCATTTTCTAATCTGGAGGATTTCTGCAGCCGCCTGAATGGAAGAGAATTAAACAAAAGGACCATCGAGAACTTTATCAAAGCGGGAGCCATGGATGAGTTAGAAGGAACAAGAAAACAAAAGATCATGATCTATTCAGCTATTTTAGATCAGATCAACGATGAGAAGAAACATTCCATCGCAGGTCAGATGAGCCTTTTTGACTTTGCAGATGAGGAAACAAAGCACGATTTTGAAATCCAGTTACCGGATGTGGGAGAATTTCCCAAAGAAACGCTGTTAGGATTTGAAAAAGAAGTCTTAGGAGTCTATATCAGCGGACATCCGTTAGAAGAATATGAAGAAAAGTGGAGAAAAAATATCAACGCCACCACGAACGATTTTATCTGGGATGAAGAGACCGGAAAAACGAAAGTATCCGATAATGAGAAAGTGATCGTTGGCGGAATGATCACGGATAAGACCATAAAATATACAAAAAATAATAAGACCATGGCATTTTTAACGTTAGAGGATCTGCTTGGAACCGTGGAAGTTATCGTATTTCCAAGAGATTATGAGCGGTATCATACTTATCTGAACGTCGATGAGAAAATATTTGTCAGCGGTCATGCAAATGTGGAAGAAGATAAGAACGGAAAGATCATCTGTGAAAAAATCTATGGATTTGACGATACGAAAAAAGAATTGTGGATGCAGTTTGCCACCAAAGAAGAGTATCAGCAGATGGAACAAAAACTATTCCGGATGCTTCTTTCTTCTGACGGCAATGACCAGGTTGTCATCTATCTTTCCAAAGAAAAGGCGATCAAGCGTCTTGCAAACAACCGGAATGTCCATATAGAGCCACAGCTTTTAGAGAATCTTCGGGAGTGTTTTGGAGAGGATAACGTAAAAGTTGTGGAAAAACCCATTGAAAACCGTACGAAAAGAGATTAAAATGGAAAAAGCAGGAGGAAGAGAGAATGGCAAAAGAAGTTAAGACAATCGGTGTCCTCACCAGTGGAGGAGATGCACCGGGTATGAATGCGGCGATTCGTGCCGTAGTACGTCAGGCAATTACAAAAGGTTTGAATGTAAAAGGAATCAAGCGTGGTTATGCAGGACTTTTACAGGAAGAGATCATAGATATGCATGCACAGGATGTTTCCGATATCATCCAGCGTGGAGGAACCATTTTACAGACAGCAAGATGTATGGATTTCACAACACCGGAAGGACAGCAAAAAGGTGCGGAGATCTGTAAAAAACATGGAATTGACGGTGTTGTAGTCATCGGAGGAGACGGTTCATTTAAAGGAGCACAGAAATTAGCAGAGCATGGGATCAATACGATCGGCCTGCCGGGAACGATCGACTTAGATATTGCATCCACAGAGTATACGATCGGATTTGATACGGCAGTTAATACTGCAATGGAAGCGATCGACAAGGTGCGTGATACCTCTACTTCCCATGAGAGATGTTCCATTATAGAAGTTATGGGACGCGGAGCCGGATATATCGCACTCTGGTGTGGAATTGCCAATGGAGCCGAGGATATTTTACTTCCGGAAAAATATAACTATGATGAGCAGATGATCGTAAATCATATTATCGAGAACAGAAAACGCGGCAAAAAGCACCATATCATCATCAATGCAGAGGGAATCGGACACTCCACCAGTATGGCAAAACGGATCGAGGCTGCAACCGGAGTAGAGACCAGAGCAACGATCTTAGGACACATGCAGCGTGGCGGAAGCCCGACCTGTAAGGATCGTGTCTACGCATCGACCATGGGAGCGAAAGCCGTGGATCTGCTGTTAGAAGGAAAGACAAATCGTGTGGTAGGTTATCGTCACGGAGAATTTGTGGATTTTGATATTGATGAAGCACTTGCAATGCAAAAAGGAATTCCGGAGTACCAGTGGGAAATCTGCCGGAATCTGTCAAAGTAGGAACGGATATGATCACAAGTACGAGTAATGCACAGATAAAAAAAATCATACAGCTGAATACAAAAGGAAAGGCACGTCGAAATTCGCGTGCCTTTGTTGTCGAGGGAGTAAAAATGTTTTTAGAAGCTCCCTTAGACTGGATCGAAGAGGTCTATCTTGCAGAGAGTTTTTTAGAAAAATATCAGGGATCGAAAAAAGAAGAGTATAAACAGGAACTTTTAGAAAAATTAGAGACTACCGGATATGAAACCGTATCGGATCAGGTATTTCGTCATGCAGCGGATACGATGACACCGCAGGGAATTTTGTGCATCGTAAAAATGCCGGAGTACCGGAGAGAGGACTTGTCAGGAGGCTCTGATCAAAAGAAAGCATCGCTGCTGCTCGTAACAGAAAATGTGCAGGACCCCGGAAACCTTGGAACCATGTTCCGTACAGCCGAAGGAGCGGGAGTGACAGGAATCCTGATGAGCCGCGATACCGTGGATATTTTTAATCCAAAGACGATCCGCTCTACCATGGGATCGATCTACCGGATGCCGTTTTTGTATACAGAGGATTTAAAAAAAGACATTTCAGAGCTTCAAAAAGAAGGCGTACACTTCTACGCAGCACATTTGAAAGGAAAGGCTTCTTATGATGAGGCAGACTATCAGAAACCGAGTGCTTTTTTAATTGGAAATGAAGGAAATGGCCTGACGACGGAAATTGCCGATTTAGCAGATGTCTATATCCGTATTCCGATGGAGGGAAAGTTAGAATCCTTAAATGCCGCTATGGCAGCAGGGATATTGATGTATGAAGCGAACAGACAGAGAAGAACATAACGGAAAAGGCTATCGGATGAGATAGCCTTTTTTCTTTAACTGTTCTTCAATCCGGTCAAAGACTTCCGGGGAAGATGCCTCAACGGTATGCATATGGTTGCCGCCGGTAAGTTCCTTGAGCGGTTTTGCCGGAGTGGTAAAGAGACGTGTGGTAAAATCGTCCACATCCACACGGTTATTCAAGATCAGATCAACGGTAATGGCACCATAGATTTCATGCATGACCGTAACATCTAATACCTTTCCGCCACAGTCCACAAAAGTATAGAGTTCGTCCTGGATCTGCTCATCCGTGTGTGAGACCGCAAAGGTGCGTTTGAAAGTTTCGGTGTCCTTTTCCGGCTGATAGAGCAGATAGCCACGGTAAGTACTTAAGATATTTTTATTGGTGGCTCGTAAGAGTGCAATGTCCTGTACAATGATCTGTCGGCTCACACCGCATTTTCCGGCAATTTCCGTTCCGGAGAGCGGACTTTCTGAGCCTGCAAGTAATTTTAAAATAAACTGACGACGTTCGTCTCCTTCCATGTTAGTCCTCCTCAATTACCTGAATTTCCATATAGTCAAAGTCAATATGTTCAATAAAACTGTCCTGATAAAAACGTGCCTTGCCATGGCGTTTAAAATCTGAAATGGTATTGTCTAACCAGATCGGAACACCAAGGTCAAAGGTGTGGCATGCTTCATCTAAAGCATGAAAAATTTTATGGGTTCTTGTATCGTCACTGTCATCGGTCAGACAGAGATCTTTTTGCATACGATTGTCTTTAAATATTTTAAACCAGATCCGCATGGGAATATCCTTTCTAAAAAAGTTCGATCACAAAATAGAATAATTTTACATCAAAACATATTATATCAGATATAGGCATCTCTTCACAACCTTTTCTAATCGTGGTATACTATTATATATAACGTAACAAACATAACGGAGGTTAAGGTCAATATGCAGCAGCAGTTTGACGAAGGCGTCGACAGTTGGAAAAGTGTCATGTTCCTTTATAATTCAGCATTAAAAGAAGTCAGTACAAAACTGGAGATTTTGAACGATGAATTTCAGTATGTACATCAGTATAACCCGATCGAGTACATAAAATCCCGTATCAAATCCCCGGAGAGTATCGTAAAAAAATTAAAAAAGAACGGATATGAATCATCCATACAAAATATGGTAAATTATGTAAACGATATTGCGGGAATCCGTATCGTCTGCTCCTTTACATCAGACATCTACCGGATGGCGGAGATGATCGGAAAGCAGAACGATCTGACCGTAGTGTCTATCAAAGATTATATCAAGAATCCAAAACAGAGCGGCTATAAGAGCTATCACATGCTTGTGACGGTACCGATCTTTATGTCGGACAGAGTCATTGATACCAAAGTAGAGATTCAGATCCGTACGATCGCCATGGATTTCTGGGCAAGTTTAGAGCATAAAATCTATTACAAATTTGAAGGAAACGCACCGGAATACATCAGCCGTGAACTGAGAGAGTGTTCCGGTATCGTATCCGTTTTAGATGATAAAATGTTGTCCTTAAATGAGGCAATCCTAAAGGCAAAAGCCGAAGCAGAACACGAAGCAAAGAGTTAAGGATGTTCTAATCAGTCCCACCCGGCATATATATGTAGGGGAGGGAAAAGATATGGAGCGTAAATCTTTTAAGTGGATGATCGTGGATCTGATGTTCATGTACATCGTGACCGGACTCGGGCTGATCCTCATGGCATTTTTAATGGAAAAGTTTCAGTTGAACGGAACATTTGTAGAAGTAGGGGTTACGGTGATCTATGTGGTATCAGGGATCGCAGGCGGATTGATCGCAGGAAAAAAGATGAAGAGAAAAAAATTCCTGTGGGGACTGTTATTAGGAAGCCTGTACTTTTTGATCTTGTTTGCCGTATCGGCAGCATTGGCCGGAGGGCTTCCGAAAGATCTGGTACATATGGGAACGACACTTGGGATCTGTATGGCGGCAGGAACACTTGGGGGCATGATGAGTTAAAAAATGCTTTTCAACTGAAAAATATTATGCTATAATGTCAAAAGATATTTTATTTTCGGGAAGCGAGAAGCAGATAACCGGAGAAATTTGAAAGGAGATTTCATTATGAAACACATAAAGACATTAAATACAAAAAAATTACAGAACACAGTAAAAAAAGGCGGATGTGGCGAGTGTCAGACATCCTGTCAGTCTGCATGTAAGACATCCTGTACCGTAGGAAACCAGACTTGTGAGCAGAGCAAATAGTCCGTACAAAATCATAGATACATGGTATGAACGACCGTTCGCAGTTGCGTGCGGTCATTTGTGCGTTATATAAAGATGAAAAAAGTAACAGGAAAGAGAGGACTATCAGGTGGTTCATCAGTATATCAATAATGGTTATCACATTGTGTTAGATGTGAATAGCGGAGCCATTCATGTTGTAGACGAAGTGGTATATGATGTGATTCCGTTATTTGAGAAACACAGCAGTGAAGAGATAACAGGTCTGCTTCGTGAAAAATACAGCGAAGAAGAAATCCGTGAGGCTGTGGAAGAGGTTGCCCAGCTTAAAAAAGAGGGAAGTCTGTTTACACCGGACACCTACGAGGCACCGCTGATCGATTTTAAGAAACGTCCAACCGTGGTAAAAGCACTCTGTTTACATATTGCACATGACTGCAATCTGGCATGCCGCTACTGTTTTGCGGAAGAGGGCGAATATCATGGAAGAAGAGCGCTGATGTCATATGAGACAGGAAAAGCGGCATTGGATTTTCTGATCGCAAATTCGGGAAGCAGAAGGAATTTAGAGGTGGATTTTTTCGGCGGAGAACCGCTGATGAATTTTGAGGTAGTAAAACAGTTAGTAGCTTACGGAAGAGAGCAGGAAAAACTGCATGACAAGCATTTCCGTTTTACCTTAACAACCAACGGCGTACTTTTAAATGACGATATCATGGAATTTGCCAACCGTGAAATGGACAATGTGGTTTTAAGTATCGATGGACGTAAAGAGGTACAAGACCATATGAGACCATTCCGAAAAGGAGCCGGAAGCTATGATCTGATCGTGCCGAAGTTCCAGAAGTTTGCTAAGAGCAGAAATCAGGAGAAATATTATGTGCGTGGTACCTATACACATTTCAACACAGATTTTTCCAAAGACGTGCTTCATTTAGCGGACTTGGGATTTAAGCAGATTTCCGTAGAGCCGGTGGTGGCAGAAGAGACGGACGATTACGCGATCAAAGAAGAAGATTTACCGGTACTTTTTAAAGAATATGATGATTTAGCAGCAGAGATGGTAAGAAGAAATAAAGCCGGAAACGGATTCAACTTTTTCCATTTTATGATCGATTTAGAAGGCGGTCCGTGTGTCTATAAACGCCTTTCCGGTTGTGGTTCCGGTACAGAGTATTTAGCAGTGACACCATGGGGAGATTTATATCCTTGTCATCAATTTGTCGGTAATGAGAAGTTTTTAATGGGAAATGTACATGACGGCGTAGTGAACACCGGACTTCAGGAAGAGTTCAAGTGCTGTAATGTATATGCGAAAGAAAAATGCCGTGACTGCTTCGCAAGATTTTATTGCAGCGGTGGTTGTGCGGCAAATGCATACAATTTCCATGGAGATATATTAAAAACCTATGAAACAGGCTGTGAATTACAGAAAAAGCGTGTAGAATGTGCGATCATGATAAAAGCAGCCATGGCAGAACAAGAAGATTAAGAGAGGAAAAGAAATGAAAAGCATGAAAAAGAGCAGAGGGATCATCACTCTCATTCTCGTACTCGGAATTTTAGCCGGTCTGTGCTACTATTCCGCAACCATTATTTCTTCGACCGGAGTAGGAGAAGACCGGAGCATTAACCTTGGTCTGGATTTAGCAGGTGGTGTATCCATTACCTATCAGGTAGTCGGAGACAAGCCGACCGATGAACAGTTAGACGATACCGTCTATAAGTTACAGAAACGTGTGGAAGGCTACAGTACGGAAGCACAGGTATACAAAGTCGGAGATGACCGTATTTCCGTTGAGATTCCGGGAGTCAGCGATGCAAACAAGATTTTAGAGGAACTCGGAAAACCGGGAACTTTGGAATTCCAGACAGAAGATGGTAAGACCTTCATGGATGGATCTGCAGTTGCGCAGGCAAAAGCAGCAACCATTACAAATGATACCGGAAACAAAGAAAATATCGTAGAGCTGACCTTAACCGATGAAGGAGCAAAGACATTTGCAGAGGTCACATCCGCAAACGTCGGAAAAGCACTTCCGATCGTTTACGATGATGAAGTCATCAGTTATCCGACCGTACAGCAGGCAATTACCGGAGGAACTGCACAGATTTCCGGAATGGCAAACTATGAAGAGGCAGAGTCCTTAGCTTCCCAGATCAGAATCGGTTCCCTTTCCCTAAAGTTAGAGGAGATGCGTTCAGAGGTAGTAGGTGCACAGCTTGGAGAAGAAGCGATTTCAAGCAGTTTGAAAGCAGCAGCGATTGGTCTTGTGATCGTTATGATCTTTATGATCGTGCAGTACTTAGTACCTGGTGTGGTAGCCGCATTCGCACTTGCAATCTATACGACATTAGTGATCGCGACCTTATATCTGTTTGAGATTACCCTGACCTTACCGGGTATTGCCGGAATTATCCTTTCTATTGGTATGGCGGTGGATGCGAATGTCATTATCTTTGCCCGTATCCGCGAAGAGATCGCAGATGGAAAGAGCGTGGCAACCGCAATTGAAACAGGTTTTGCAAGAGCACGTTCCGCGATCTTAGATGGAAATATTACAACATTGATCGCAGCAGCAGTTCTTGGACTTCGCGGTTCCGGTACCGTAAAAGGATTTGCTTCTACATTAGCGATCGGTATTATCCTTTCAATGTTTACCTGTATGGTAGTTACGAAGGTGCTGATGCATGCAGTTTATGCGATCGGTGTCCGTGATGCGAAATTCTATGGTAAGGCAAAAGAGCGTAAGCCATTTGATTTTGTCGGAAAGACAGGAATCTTTATTGCAATCTCCTGTGCGATCATCGTGTGTGGCTGTGTAGGAGTAGGCATGCACAAATCAAGTGATGGAACCATTTTAAATTACAGTCTGGAGTTTAAGGGTGGAACGTCTACCGCAGTTGTGATGGATAAACAGTATTCCATCAAAGAGATTGATAAAGAGATCGTTCCTCTAGTAGAAAAAATTACAGGCGACGGTAACGTACAGGCACAGGCAGTCGAGGGTACCAAGCAGATCATCATCAAGACCCGTACGTTGTCACTGGAAGAGAGAACAAAGTTAGAAAAGACCATGACCAAGAATTTTGGCGTGGATAAAAAAGATATTACATCCGAAAGTATCAGTTCCACCGTCAGCAATGAGATGAAGACCGATGCGATCGTAGCAGTTGTGATCGCAACGATCTGTATGCTGCTCTATATCTGGTTCCGGTTCAAGGATGTACGTTTTGCGGGAAGTGCGGTAATTGCACTGAGCCACGATGTTATCATGGTATTTATCTGTTATGTGTTAGCATGGATTTCCGTAGGAAATACCTTTATTGCATGTATGTTAACGATTATCGGTTACTCGATCAATAATACGATCGTTATCTTTGACCGTATCCGTGATGCATTGAAAAAACATCATGCACAGACAAAGGCAGCATATAAAGAGATCGTCAACAAGAGTATTGCACAGACCATGTCAAGAAGTGTGAATACTTCCATTACAACCTTTGTTATGGTATTAGTTCTTTATATTATGGGTGTAACCTCTATCCGTGAGTTTGCACTGCCATTGATGGTAGGACTTTTAGCAGGTACTTATTCTTCTATTTGTCTTGCGAGTGAGATCTGGTATCTGTTGCGTACGAAAGGTATGAAGAAAGAATAATATGTGGTGGTATCTGGCAGTGATGAATACTTTGGGATTTGCACTGATGGGACTGGATAAAAAAAGAGCCGGGGAACATCAGTGGAGGATCTCAGAGCGAACATTATTCTTAGTGGCGGCCTTAGGCGGAAGCGTGGGGAGCTGGCTTGGAATGTATATTTTTCACCACAAAACAAAGCACTGGTATTTCGTGATCGGAATACCGGTGATTTTTGTATTGCAAAACATTTTGTGGTACTTTATAATGATGAATAGTTAAAGCCAAAACAAGACA
>ERZ827498.4157-NODE-4157-length-11549-cov-3.114321_pt1 | contig 11549 bp, 10 predicted proteins | sample MGYA00519865_ERZ827498 | MGnify/ENA primary metagenome ERZ827498 (study PRJEB31778, sample SAMEA3449328) | human gut metagenome | biome: human gut; feature: human-associated habitat; material: faeces | place: United Kingdom | collected 2010/2012 ...
TTATTGTAACTCCTCTATTGTAAAGCATTTTATAAGTATCTCTAGCACTATGACCTATAGCTAGTATAACAACCTCTGACTCTATAGTCTCATTGTTATTTACAACTACTCCCTTTATACTTCCATTTTCAGTTATTATATCTGTAACTAATGTATCGAATCTAACTTCTCCACCTAGTCTAATTATTTCATTTCTTATATTTTTAACTACATTTTTTAATATGTCTGTTCCAACATGAGGTTTATGAGAGTATAATATTTCTTCTGGCGAACCAAAATTAACTAACTCATCTAATACCTTTCTACATCTAATATCTTTTATTCTAGTTGTAAGCTTTCCATCAGAGAAAGTTCCAGCTCCACCTTCTCCAAATTGTACATTTGAATTATTTTTAAACTTTCTATTATTCCAAAAATCATTTATGTCATTTGTTCTATTATCTACATCTAGTCCTCTTTCAAGCATTATTGGATTAAATCCTCTTTGAGCTAGTACTAAAGCTGCAAATAAACCAGCTGGACCACTTCCTACTATTACAGGCCTATGTTTTAGCTTTTCACTTCCCATCTCAACACCTATATAATTACGTTGCTTTATTTCTACAACATCCTTTATAGAATTTTTTAAAATTTTATTCTCATTTTTAACTTCTACATCAACTGTATATACAAAGTCTATTCTTCCTCTTTTTCTTGCATCTATAGATTCTTTATATATAAAGTACTTTATAAGTTCATTTTCTTTTATTTTAAGTTTTTTTAGTATAAGCTTTTTTAATAAAGAAATATCTTCATCTATACCTAATTTTAAGTTTGATACTCTTAACATTTTTTTCTCCTTTATATAAATAATTTTTATTTTTTAGCAACATAAAAGCTAGGATATAAACCTAGCTTTCTATAAACATTAGCTCTATATTCTCTTTTTATATACCCATTCTAAATCTAGTCTATAAATATTTTTAAGTCAAAGAAAGTTACTATATATTTTTTAATTTATATCTTTGACTAAAGCTAATACTTCCATATCTAGAATCAATTTTCTTTATAAATCACAAATTTATGTTTTACTTAAATCTATTTCTTATTATACTTATAGATTTTAAGTTTACATAAACCTTGATATACCGTTGTTATTTAATGACTATAAGACTTGTATATTAGTCTTTTTTAGTTATAAGACCTCTTATAACCTTCATGTTATTGAATACTTTTTCTAAGAAGTTCTCAGCTTCTTCATTATCTAAAAGCGCTATTTCTAATTGTTCATCATTTGGTATGTTTTTAGATTCACAATATTGTTTAGCTATATCTATTAATTCATTCTTTTCATCTATATTTAAGTTGAACTCTTTATAATCTATTATTATGTATTGTTTAGTTTTTTGAGATGCTACTTCACTATAACCTATTTCTATATGATATATAACAGCATATAAGTTATTTGGATTTTCTTCTCCTTTGTATACAGGCACTGCTGGATTAGATTTTATAAAGTTTGTTGATACCGCTATTGCATTTCCTAAACTAAGACTCATAACTATACCTCTTTCTATTCTTTTTATATATCTACTATTTTATACATTATTCGCATATATTAAAACCTTTTTTTACGATTTTATAAAATTTAATTACAAAATAACGTTACTTTATTTAATATCTTTAAGGTTAATCTATTTCTAAACTATAATTTATTAAAATTTAAAAATAGATTAAATAAAAAAATTTAGGAATCATATTAAAATACAACTCCTAAATTCCATATTAAATATTAAGATATTTTTAAGTCTTTATATCTCTTTCCTAAAGTACTTGGGCTTATTTCATATTTTTTAGATATTTGAGCTTGTGTTATAACTTGTCCCGCAACCTTTTTTATATGATATTCTACAGCTGCAGCCCATCCATTTTCAGAACCTTTTACTTCTCCATTAGCTTCCTTGAAGTCATTCCAGAAATCTATACAAGAATTTAAATATTCAGCTTCAACATTTTGTTTAAGTACTGTACACACTTTACAATCATCTTCAGTAACAGCCACTTCAGCTAATTTATCCATTTTCTCTTCTTTTTGCTTCTTTAAATAATCAGCTATACTTGGCTCTAATAATTGTTGCATGTATTTATATAGTATATGAGTATGATGTATTAAGAAAGTCTTCATATCTTTATATAAATCTTCATATTGACCAAATAAAGTTTTTATATCATTAACTATAACCTCTTTAACTGCATCTGATATACTTATAGTTATGTCTATTAATATGCTAGTGTCTTCAACATCTACTATTCTAGCTATCATAGAGCTTCCTACTTTGAAATCTGCTAATAGTTTTACATCTTCTGTATAAACTTCTCTTTCAGTTAAACAATCTTTTAATAATATTTTTCCGTCTAGTACTTCCTTAACTTCATAAACACTTACATATGATTCAAATAAGTTTCTTAATATTTTAACTTCATTTGTATTAACTTTATCTCTATTATCTTCATAGAAAGCAACTGTCATAACTTTTTTACTTTCCATTATATGATCTTGTATAAAGTAAGTATTGAAGAATCTATCAAACTTTGAGTTTAATGCTTCATCATCCACTATATAAAACATTTCTTTAGCTTTTTCATATTCTTCTTTAAACTTATCTTGTCTTGAATACTCATATATTCTAGTATATAATTCTGAATATTGTTTTTGAGCTGTACCAACTTTTCTACCCGCTCTGTCTACTACAACATCTTTATTTAAACAACATCTTTTATATTTTTTGCCACTTCCACAGGGGCATAACTCGTTTCTCCCTAGCAATGTGAGTTTCACTCCTTTGTTTTTAATTTAAAAGTACAATTTATTATTATACCATTTTTTATTAAATGATTCTATATTTATCATATTATTTTCTTATTTTTATGTATAGTGTTAAGTTTTGGCATAATGTTTCGTTCTACTTCAATTATAAACTTTCTATGCTAAGATATTATAATCCTCTTTGTTTTTTTCAGTAAATTAACATAAATTGCGATTAAATATATCATAATTTTTTATAATAATTAAAATTAATATAATTTCTGATATTAATTTTGTTGTTTTTTTATGACATATATTATTCAACTTAACGCCTTATTCTAGCTAAATATAATTATTGAAAATACTAGAATATAACTAAACTATATTTTGATAGTTAAAAAACTTTATATAGTAATTTCACTATGCTTAGCAAAATAGCTAGCACAAAAAATCAACTTAATTATTTTGTATCATCGGGTATATTTTCTTCTGGTTTTGGATAAAATGTTTTATCATTAGATGATACTTCTATCTCTCCATCCTTTGATAACTTTATGACAAATTTCTTTCTCTCACTCTGAGATTCTGGTTCATAATTTATATATTTTTTTAATTTTAAAGTACTTACATCTATAATTTTTTCATTATCTTCATCACTAAATTCTACATCTTTAGGATATTCACTAATATATAAATTAGCTGCTGTAGCTAGATTAGCTGCAGCTACATAATCAGCATTTTTTCTTGACGTTTCTTGTACATTTCCAAATTTCATAAATCCTATTCCCGATAATATCCCTAGTATAGTGACTACTATAACCATCTCTACTAACGTAAATCCTGCTCTTTTTTTCTTTTGTAAACTTTTAAATTTCATATAACTTCTCCTTAAAATATTTAATTTTTATATTATTGGATTGAATTTATCGCATCAAACATGGGTATAACCATAGCAATTATAAACAACCCTATAATTAATCCTATGACTAACGTTACTATAGGCTCTACTGATTTCATAGCTTTTTCAATTTTTATATTTAATTCTTCACTATAAAAATCATTAGTTACACTTAAAGTCTCATCTAAGCTACCACTTTCTTCTCCTATTCGTAACATTGATATAAATGAATTTGAAAAAACTTCTGATTTACTTATGGAGTAACTTATATCATTACCTCTTCTTATATGTTCTCTTGATATTGAAAGTTTTTCATATACTATAATGTTGTCTAAAGCTCTTGATGATATATCTATGGCATCTACGATTTGAACACCACTTTCAACTAATATGTTTAATGTTCTACAAAATCTAGTTGTAATTACTAATATCATCATTTGATTTATAAATGGAATTTTTAACTTTAATTTATCCTTAATATATTTTACTTTTGGACTGTATTTGATTAGATAACAAACTAGTAGAATTGAAATCAAAGATATAAAAAATATATATAGATACTTTTCTCTAATAAAAACTGATGTACCTATAAGTATCTTAGTTAATAATGGTGGATTTATACCATTAGCTTCAAATATCATTTCAAAATTAGGAATTATAAATACTAATATAAAAAATCCTGATATCATAGACATTATTATTAGAATTATTGGATATATAGATATACTAATAATCTTAGATTTAAGCCTTTCTTCACTATCGTAGTATTTAGCTAAATCATTCATAATCTTATCTAGATTTCCACTTAACTCTCCTGCTCGTAACATATTTATAAAAAAACTTGAAAATAAATTTGTTTTTTCAAATGATTCAGTTATATTATTACCATTTTGAATATTTATAGAAACTTCTTCTATTGCCCTTTTCAATTTTTTATTTGATTGTTCATAAAGTATATTTAGTATTCTTGTGATTTCACATCCTGATTTGAGTAATATGCTCATTTGTTTACATAGTACCTTTAGCTCTTTAGATTTTATTTTTTGATTAGATTTTTTTAAATTAGATTTACTTTTGATATTATCTCTATTTATATAATTAGTTTTTTGCATATCATATACCCTCTAATAGGCCACACTCTTCTTGTGTAGTTATATGATTTTCTATTAAATATCTAGCACTATCTTCAAAGGTTATCATTTCATTTCCAATTGCAATACTTGCTATATTACAACTATTAGTCCAATTATTTATATAGTGTTTTAAATTTTCATTTATTTCTAAAATTTCATATATAGCAGTCCTTCCATAATATCCGGTATCTTCACATTTATCACATCCTAGTTCCGTATTTATATTTATTTCTTCATCTACGTCATTTTTTATAACAATACCGTGATTACAATTGTTACATATCTTTCTTACTAATTTTTGTGATATTACTCCTATTAGAGTTGAGCTTATTAAGTATGGTGGTAATTTCATTTCCATAAGCCTATTAATTGATGATATAGCATTATTAGTATGCATCGTACTTATTACTAAATGTCCCGTTGAAGCAGCTCTTATTGCTATTTTAGCTGTTTCTACATCTCTTATTTCTCCAATCATTATAATATCAGGATCTTGTCTAAGTATGGATCTAAGACCTACATCAAATGTTAAACCTATTTTATCATTCACTTGTATTTGATTTATACCCTTTATTTTATACTCTACTGGATCTTCTATTGTCATTATATTTTTCTTGCTATTTAATAGATCATTTAGTATTGAATAAACCGTTGTCGTCTTTCCACTTCCTGTTGATCCAGTTACTAATAATATTCCTGATTTCTTATTTATTATATTTTCTATTTTTTCTATTGCTGGTTTTGAAAATCCTAATTCAGACTTCTCTTTTATAAGGGATTGTCTATTTAATATTCTAAGAACCATCTTTTCTCCATATATTGTTGGTATAGTTGATGATCTAATATCTACTATAATATCATCTATTTTTTTCTCCATTCTACCATCTTGGGGTAATCTTTTCTCTGCAATATTCATACCCGAGTCCAATTTTATAACAGTTAATAAAAATGAATATGATTCTGTAGCTATAGTCAATATTTTACTTAATTGACCATCAACTCGAATTCTTATTACTATCTCGTCCTCAAATGGTTCTATGTGTATATCACTTGCACCTTTATGAATAGCTTCTGTTAAAATTTCTTTAAATTGAATTCTTGCATAATCTTCATGTAAGTTTGAAGTAATACTTTTATATTCTTTGCTATTTTCTAATTCAAAATCTTTATTAATATTTTGAATAGTTAATAATTTGTTCCGCTTTAATAACTTTTCACTTTTTAAAACAGGTAATGTATGTTTTTCTAATATAATATTATTCACCCTCTATATATTCTAATTTATTTATTATACTCATTTTTTCTATAGTTATATTTTTTTCAATTTTAGTTTCAACTTTTAATTGATAATTCTTTCCTATGCTATCTAGATATGTATTTTTTTTATTAATATAATCAGTTAATTCATCAATATCTCCTATTACATTAATATTATATGGTTGTGCTATTGGTGTAGAATTTATATTTATATGACTTCCCGCTAAAGAAATTTCTGAATATTGATTCAATCTCTGATTATTTATAGATATGTACTCTCCTCCATTTACTTTTATTTCATTGACTATGTTTAATAAAATTTTATTGTAATCTACAAAGTTTGCTATATTTCCTATTTCATCATTAATTGCATCTATCTTTATTAGTAAACCACTTCCTTTTACATCAACATATCCTAAAACTTCTTTTAGAGTATTTATTTGATTCGCCACTTTAGAATCTTGATTTTTTGATTTTAAATTTTCTATTTCTTTCTCCATTTTTTTCTTTTCTTTACTCATAACCTTGATGTTTTTTTGAGTACTTTTTATCTCTTTCTTAATAAGCTTGTCCTTATTTATATATAAATACTCTTGTTTATAATAATCTTTAATTAAGATTCCACTTAATAATCCTATTATAAATACAATAAATATTATAGACATATAATTCCTTTTCATACTACTTACCTCTTACATTTTATTTTTATTATTCTATTTTTTAAGTATTAAATATTGCCTAGAATTAAAATAAATTCATCTGTTGAATTCTACTTAATTGTAACTATATTTATAAAAGGCTATGCAACTAATTTATTTAACATAGCCTTTTATAAATAGTATTATATTTTTAATTTACATTCTTATTATTAATTATTTTCATATTTTAATATTCTTTTTACTAGATCTTCTCTTAATTTTTCTATTTCAGCAAAATTCATATTTGGTACATAACATGCTTCTATTATATCATGTTTAGCTTTAGCCCTTTTTAAGTTTGATATTGCATAATTTATTAGTTCATTAAAAATCTTTTTATCAAAATCTATTTCTTCTTGATATTTAGATAACTTATCTTTATCTATAAATTGATTAAGATCTATCTTTTCCCTATCTTCAAATATGCGACTTACTGTTATAGCTATGTCTAAATCTTTTATTATTATAGTTTCTATTTTTTCTTTAATTAATGGATAGTGGTATACTTCTACACTCATACCTTTTTGGACTGCTTTCTCATATACCTTTGTTAGGAATGTAGTTTTCCCAGTTCCTATTTCCCCATCTAAATAATATACCTTTTTAACTTGACTCAGTATACTATCAGTATAGTCTATATGACCAATTGGTGTTATAGCTGTTCCAAATAAATGTCTTTCCTTTTTATATTGCCCAGAATTAGATGTTTTTTTAAATAATTTTTCTATAAATTCATCTACTAATAAATTAACCTTTCCAAAATTCATAGAATTACTATATTTTTCTTCTATATCAAAATATATTGGTTCCGCAGCTTTTAAAAATTTATATGCTCTTCTAAAGGATGCACTAATATCCTTTCCTACTTTTATTATTTCATCTTTATTTTTTTCTAAATTCTCTACATTCCAAAATTCACCCAAGTTAACTATTTCATCAACAGCACCTGGATTTTTAGGGTCTACAATATGAGGTGAAGTCCCATCTAACAAAACTACTCCTAATTTTTTTATTAGTAAAGCATCTAACGAACTTGGATCAGATGGACAATGGTGTAATTCAACATCATATCCCCTATCAATAAATTCTTGAGCAATCTTTTTCATTAATGATGATTTCCCTACCCCTGGTCCCCCTTTAAAGCAAAATATTCTATTTATATCACCTTGAATTATATTGTCAAAGAAATTAAATGATCCGTTAGCTGTATTTGCACCTGGAAATATCTTTCTTATTTTACCTTCCATATATAAACCTCCTAGATTTTATATCTATTCTAAAATATTAATTATAATCTCAATTTGTTACTCCTATTATATATTTATTAATCATTTTAAATTGTTTATCTATAATATAATTGTATATGAGAGAAAAATAATAGTAAATAAATTATAAAATTTTTCTAATATTATTTACTATTATTTTTCTCTCATATACAATTATATAAATTTTGAATATGGGGTGAATTATATGTATTGTGGAGAAAAAGTTCGTTTAAGGGCTTATAAAGAAGAAGATATTCCTCTAGCAACTAAGTTTGTTAATGATAGAGAATTAAAAAAATTATTGGTTACAAATATCCCATTTCCTATGACAAATTGGGAGGAAGAATCTTGGATAAAATCTCAGAAATCAAATGATAATGGTCAATATAATTTTGCTATAGAAGATATAGAAACAGGTAAGTATATTGGCGGATGCGGGATACAAAATGTAAATTGGTTATCTAGAGTTGCTTTAGTAGGAATAATGATTGGAGATAAAGACTATTGGGGTAAAGGATATGGTACTGATGCTATGAAAACTTTAGTAACTTTTATATTTAATAATATGAATATAAATAAAATAAGACTAAGTACTTTTTCATTTAATGAAAGAGCTATAAAATCTTATAAGAAATGTGGATTTACAGTTGAAGGTGTATTAAAAAATGAAATTTTTAAAGATGGAAAATATTACGATGAAATAATAATGTCAATATTTAAAGACTAACTTTAAAAGAGTACCTCTAATATAAAAATATTATAAGGTACTCTTATTATTATGCTGATACTTTATTATTATTTTGATTTGAGTTCTTTTTCTTCATATATTCATAAACAGGTAATCCTATTAACGTTATTATTAAACCTACTATAGAATTCTTAGGTTGTGTTATTAATGTACTTACAACTACAAATACACCACCTACAATAGCAATTATAGGAATTATAGGATATAATGGAACCTTATAAGGTCTTTCCATTTGTGGTTTAGTTTTTCTAAGTTTCATAACACCGACAAATAACATCGTATAGAATATCCATATAACAAATATAGCTAAATCAGTTAATAAATTAAACTGACCTGATAATGAGTATAAAATTGATAAACCTACTATTAACCAAGTTCCATTTAATGGTACTCCATTATTATTTAATTTACTAAATATATTAGAGAAAGGTATTCTATTTTCACTTGCCATTGTATATGGAATTCTTCCTCCTGTTAATATAAATCCATTTAATGTTCCAAATACAGAAATTAATATTCCGATACTTATTAATTTTGCTCCTACTGGACCAAATAATTTACTTGCAACTAATGTTGCTGGTGCACTTACTAATGCCATCTCAGATGCTGGTACTACTCTTAAGTACGCTACGTTTATTATAAGGTAAACTGCCATAACTAAAGATATACCACCTACAATAGCCATTGGTAAATGCTTAGATGGATTTTTCATTTCTCCAGCTAATGCTCCAACATATATCCATCCATCATATGCAAATAAAGTTGCTATAAGAATCTGAGATAATACTGATATAATATTAGCTCCTTCTCCTACTAAAGGAGTCATCATAGGTGCTGCTGAGTCACCTTTTATTAATCCAAATATAATTATAACCGCTAAAGGTAATAATTTACATATAGTAGACGCAGTTTGAATTGCCCCACCAAATTTTGCTCCTAATGAATTTAATGAAACAATAAAAACTATTACTCCTATAGCAATAGCTATAACATATAATTCATTATTTAAACCTAATAAGCTAACACATTCTTGGGCAAATATAATTCCTAGTGCTGCAACTATTGCTGGTACGAATAATATTAGTTGCATCCAACCTGTTAAAAATCCTATTCGTTCTCCATATATTTCTTCTAAATATACCATTAAACCACCTGGTTTTATTATACTTGCTGATACTTCTGCTGCAGTAAGTCCTGCTGCAATAGTTATAAGTCCACCTATTAACCATGCTAAAAGTCCTAAACCTGGCCCTCCATTAGTTGCACTATATATAGCTTGTGGTTTGAAAAACACACCTGAGCCTATTAATATACCAACTACTGTAGAAAGTGCTGCATTAAAACCTATAGTTTTTCTTAGTTGTTGATTTGAATTTTCATTCATTAAATACACCTCCTATATATTTATATAAATTTCTTTAATTAACTCATTTTTTCATATTTTACTATTATATCAATAATTTTTCAATATACCTAATAGACTTTTTAAATTTATAATAATTTAGCTTAGCTATAATTTATCACTACTTATTCTATATTTTTATTTACGACTAGTTTATGAAAAAATTTATATCTATTTTATAATTAAATAATATAGATTAATAAAAAGAGTAGCAATTTGCTACTCTTTTTATTAATCTACAGTTATTTCATAACCATGTTCTCTATATTGTCTTATTATTTCATCCCATACTTCTTCCACTCCAGTTTTCTTTAAAGAAGATATAGGTATTATTTTTTCATCTTTTTCTAATTGTAATTTTTTTCTTATGATGTTAAAGTGCTTTTGATACTGCCCTCTAGATATTTTATCTGCTTTAGTCGCTATTACAACACAGTTATATCCAAAGTGTTTAATCCATTCATACATCATAACATCATCATTAGTTGGCTCGTGTCTTATATCTACAAGTAAGAATATTGCACATAATTCTGGTCTATCTTGTAAATATCTTTCCATGATAACTCCCCACTTATCCTTTTCTGATTTAGATACTTTTGCGTATCCATAACCAGGAAGGTCAACAAAATAAAACTCATTATTTATTTTATAGAAGTTTATTGTTCTTGTTTTCCCAGGAGTTTGACTTGTTCTAGCAAAATTTCTTCTATTTAATAATGCATTAGTAGCAGAAGATTTTCCAACATTTGATCTTCCAACTAAAGCTATTTCTGGTAATCCTTCTGCAGGATATTGTTCTTTTCTTATTGCACTTACTACTATTTCTGAACTTCTAATTTTCATTTTTCTCACCGTCTTTTACTAGGGCATGCTCTAATACTTGATCCATATGATCTACTAAAACAATTTCTAGTTTTTCTTTTACATTTTCAGGTATTTCATCTAATTGAGCATCACATTCTCTTGGTATTAAAACTTTTTTAATTCCTGCTCTATGTGCTGCAAGTACCTTTTCTTTAACTCCACCTACAACCATTACTCTACCTCTAAGAGTTATTTCACCAGTCATAGCCACATCACTTCTCACAGGTATTTTAGTTAATGCAGATATTACTGCAGTAGCCATTGTTACACCTGCTGATGGACCATCTTTTGGAGTTGCTCCTTCTGGACAATGTATATGGATATCTTCTGTTTTGTAGAAATCTTGATCAATATCAAATTTATCTGCTATTGATCTAATATAAGATATACCAGCTTGAGCTGATTCTTTCATTACATCACCTAAAGAACCAGTAAGCACTACTTGTCCTTTTCCTTTTAATACATTTACTTCTACTGGAAGTGTAACTCCTCCAATTGA
>ERZ827498.4159-NODE-4159-length-11548-cov-2.309580_pt1 | contig 11548 bp, 10 predicted proteins | sample MGYA00519865_ERZ827498 | MGnify/ENA primary metagenome ERZ827498 (study PRJEB31778, sample SAMEA3449328) | human gut metagenome | biome: human gut; feature: human-associated habitat; material: faeces | place: United Kingdom | collected 2010/2012 ...
AAAAACAATTTATCAGTTGATTTACTCACCAAAATCCGCTATACTTAAACTTAAATGACATTAGGAAAGAGGTACCGGAATGGATAACGCAACCGAAGAAAGCATTATGGATATCATCGGAAAACTGAAAAAGATTGATTACATAAATCCGGAAGACATCCCTAATATTGATTTATACATGGATCAGGTTACGACATTTATGGACGAACATCTTGCTGCATGTAAGCGTCTGGATGACGATAAAATACTTACAAAAACCATGATTAACAACTACACAAAAAACGATTTTCTTCCACCACCGGTCAAGAAGAAATATTCCAAAGAGCATATGTATCTTCTGATTTTTATTTACTATTTTAAAAATGTATTATCAATCAATGATACGCAGAAAATCTTCCGCCCGCTGACGGATATGTTCTATGACAAAAAATCAAGGGACATTTCACTGGAAGAAATCTACCGCGTCATTTTTGAGATGGAGCGCATACAGACAGATAATCTTACCAAAGACATTTTGAGACGATTTAAGTATTCACAAAATCTGTTTCCGGATGTTAAGGATGAAGACGAAGCAGACTTTCTCTCCCGTTTCGCTTTTATCTGCCTGCTCAGTTTTGATGCTTACCTCAAAAAACAGTTAGTGGAGCGTTTAATTGACGAAACTCTTTCCGATGAAGCGAAGCAGAAAAAAGACAAATAAATTACGGATAGAATTGAGGTTACTATGAACGAATTACTTGCAGGATTAAATGACAAACAAAAAGAAGCGGTTCTCCACTTTGAGGGACCGCTCCTTATTTTAGCGGGTGCAGGCTCCGGAAAAACCCGTGTTCTCACCCATCGAATTGCATATTTAATTGAGGAACATCAGGTACCGCCCTACCACATTCTTGCCCTTACCTTTACAAATAAAGCGGCAAACGAAATGCGCGAGCGTGTGAATAACATTATTGAATATGGTGCCGGCAGTATCTGGGTAAGTACCTTCCACTCCACCTGTGTTCGTATTTTAAGACGATTTATCGACCATTTGGGTTATGATAACGCCTTTACGATATACGATAGCGATGACCAGAAATCACTGATGAAAGATATTTGCAAACAATTAAATATTGATACAAAAAAATATAAAGAACGCACTTTCTTAAATGCTATTTCCTCGGCAAAGGACGAGTTAAAAACACCGGAGCAGTATGCTGACGAAGTAGCAAAAGAATACAATAAAAAGATTTTCGGACGGGTTTATAAAGAATACCAAAAGCGCTTAAAACAGAACAATGCGTTGGATTTTGACGACTTAATTATGCTTACTGTGCAATTATTCCGGCAAAATGCGGAAATACTAAACCATTATCAGGAGCGTTTTCCATTTATTCTGGTGGATGAGTATCAGGATACAAACACCGCACAGTTTACGTTATTAAGTTTGCTGGCATCCCGCTACCAGAACCTTTGCGTGGTTGGTGATGATGACCAGTCGATTTACCGGTTCCGCGGTGCAAATATTCACAATATTTTGAATTTTGAAAAAATCTTTCCGGCAACGAAAGTTATACGATTGGAGCAGAACTACCGCTCTACTAAAAATATTCTTGCGGCTGCCAGCGGAGTAATTAAACATAACTCCATGCGTAAAGAAAAAACGCTTTGGACAACAGCCGAAGCCGGTGCTCCTATTTCCTATGGACGCTACGATAATGAATATGAAGAGGCTCAGGGCATTGCCTCTGACATTCACCGTGAGGTAAAGGATGGCATGTCCTACAGTGACTTTGCTATTTTATACCGTACCAATGCACAATCCCGTGTATTTGAGGAAAAACTTATTTACGAGGGCATTCCTTACCGGATTATCGGTGCCGTCAACTTTTATGCCAGAAAGGAAATTAAAGATATTCTCTGTTACCTGAAAACAATCAATAACAGTGCCGACGATATCGCAATTAAGCGAATCATCAATATTCCAAGACGAGGCATCGGTCAGACAACCATCGGACGTATTTCGGACTATGCTTTTTCGCAGGAAATGCCATTTTATGAGGCACTTCGCCGCGTGGACGAAATTCCGGGATGCACCCGCGCCAGTGCAAAAATTCATTCCTTTGTCAGCCTGATTGAGCATTTTCGCATGAAATTACGCGGCGAAATGTATTCGCTTGAGGATATGACTCAGGAACTTTTGGATGTAACCGGTTATGTCCGTGAATTAGAGGCAGAAGACACCGATGAGGCAAATGGCCGCATCGAAAATATTGAATCTCTGATGAATAAGATTGTTCAATATGAAGAAGATAATAATGGTGGCACGTTAAACGACTTATTGGAAGACATCGCTCTCGTGGCAGACATTGACACGGTATCCGATGACGCTGAGCAGGTGCTTTTGATGACACTCCACAGTGCTAAAGGACTGGAATTTCCAAACGTTTATATTTGCGGTATGGAAGAAACAATCTTCCCGGGGGCTTCCGCCGTATTTGGCGATGACCCATCTGAACTGGAAGAAGAACGCAGACTCTGCTACGTGGGAATTACCCGTGCCATGAAAAAGCTGACGCTTACCAGCGCAAATCAGCGCATGCGTAACGGTGAAATGAATTTCAACCGCCCATCACGCTTTATTAACGAGATTCCGCGCCACTTGGTGAAACAGACCTATGGCGCAGTCCTTAAACCGGAAACCGAAAGTAAACCAACTGAATTTTCGAGGACAAAAGCTTCTCTTTATACCAAGGACCGCAAAAATCCATTTGCCAATAACCCTTACATCCAAAAGGGAATGGGAAGTGCTTCACCTGCCGGTGCTCCGGATTATCAGGTTGGCGACCGGGTGTCACACACGAAATTTGGGCAGGGCATTGTCCGATCCCTCACAAAACTAACAAACGACTATGAGGTTGTCATTGAATTTGATGGATTTGGACAGAGAAAGCTCCGCTCTTCGTTTGCCAAACTGACAAAATTGTAATTTGATAAAAAAAGTATAGTATTCCATAACTATTCGTGTTACAATATAGTTAAAGAATCTTTTTGAGAAAGGATGGTTTTTATTATGTCAGGAAAATTTGAGGAAATGATAAACAACGCTAAAATTACTGAGTTGTTAAACAAGAAAAAAGCAGAGGAAGAAAATAAAAGTTTTGTTCTTTGGATTTTGGCTATTATCGGTGCAGTTGCTGCTGTAGCTGCTATCGCATTTGCTGTATACCGTTATATGAATCCAAAGTACGCTGATTTTGATGGTGACTTTGATTATGACGAGTTTGAGGATGATTTCGAAGATGACGACATTGATGATAATGACGTTTATGTAAAGAAGACAAACTAGTTTTTATTCTCCTTTCACCCCAAAAGAACCGCCTGTACCGGACATACCGGTGCAGGCGGTTCTAATTATTTCTCTCTATTCTATTATCCTAATTCCGGAACTTTTTTTGAAATTGCAACTGCTAATGCGCCCGGTCCGATATGACACGAAACACTTAAGGAAAGCGGGTCAACAAAATCCACCCGATGTCCCGGGAATTCTGTCTCTAATTCCTTACGAAATGCCTGAGCCTCAGTATCATCTGCCGTATAAGCAACATGCATGTAAAAATTATCCCCATCCGGATCATGGAAACGTTCTTCAAAGTCATGGCAAATTGCCTTAATCATTGTGCTTTTTGCCGCCTTCAAAGTTTTCACTTTTGCATAAGCATCTAACTTTTCTCCCTGAATCTGCAAAACCGGTTTGATTCTTAATACGGTTCCGATAGCTGCAGCCGCCGGTGTAATTCGTCCCCCTTTTTTCAGATAAGAAAGCGTGTCCACCATGATATAAATACTGGACTCAAATTTCTCACGAAGCAAAATCTCCTGAATCTGTTTGCCATCATAACCATTCTGTGCCAGTTCAATGGCATCCATTACGGAGCGTCTCTGTGTAACCGAAATTCTCTGGTTATCTACAACAAAAACTTTATTTTCATACTTTTCTTCATAAGAAAGCATCATAGCAGTTCCGCAAGAGCTGCTCAATCCACTCGACATCGGAATGTAAACGATTTCATCATAACACTCTAACACACTGTCCCACAGTTTCATTAATGTATCCGGTGCCGGCTGTGATGTCATTACATCTGCGCCCTGCGCCAGATATCCATAAAACTCATCCTGATTCATGCTAATATCTTCATAAAATGTATCACCATTTACAAAAAAAGGCATTGGCACAACGTGAATGCCAAGCTTCTTTGCTTCTGACTGAGTAATCCCACTATTACTATCTGTAATTACCGCAACTTTTTTCATCTATGCAATCCCCTTTCAAAAGATACATTACATCATATCATTCTACTATTAAACTTCGTTTTTGTCAAACAACCGGTATTTCTTTACCATTCTTTCAATCCTCCGATGAACGGGTTTATACAGACAGAACAAAAATCCGGCAGTCGCTGCTCCAAACAACAGGTTAAAAGGAAGTCCTGACAAATACACAAAACAAACCACCGATAAGGAAAGCTGCTGTGAAGTAAAAAAGATGGTATTTAAATCAACAATGGCTCCGTAGATGATAACGACAGCAAAAAAGCCATAGAGTGCTACAAGCCATCGCTTACTCTCCCGTCCGTAGAAAAATACGCCGGCAAAAAATCCTACCAGACCAAGTGCCACCATTTGAAACGGGGTCCACGAACCCTGACCAAAATAAAAATTAGAAACAAAAGCACTTAATGCCCCTGTCACAAAACCTACTTCACCTCCAAAACTCACGCCCGCTAAAATTACGACAGCCGCGATCGGCTTTATCTGCGGCAAAAAGAAAAATGCAATTCTTCCGGCAATCGCAAGTGCGCAAAGCGACGCAATCATCGTAAGCAGCATAACACCCGGCCGTTCTTTTTCAAAGTGAGCAAAAAAGCCAAACAAAGCAATCAGTAAAACCGCCATACTCACAAGGTAATAATTTTCTCCCTTTAACACAATGATTTCATAAAAAAGCAATACAAAGGCAAGTATGCCAAGGATACTATTGCGAATTTTTTCTTTTTGCATATTTCTTCACATCCTCAATGGTTATTATGTGTGGATTTACCCGTCTGGTCACCCGGTTCATCCCTGTCGTGTAAAACTGATTTTCTTCCATAAATTCTCTCACCGGACACTGCACAATAATTTCGCCCTGATACAAAAGTGAAATTTCGTCAGCGTACTTCGCTGTAAATTCCATATCATGCGACACCATCACAATGGATTTTTCCATTTTGGTCCACTCTTTTAAAAGTTCACCAAATATCTTCTTTGATTTTGCATCCATTCCTTTGGTCGGCTCATCCAAAAAATAATAATCTGCCTCTTTTCCGAGTGCAACACAAAGCGCAAGCCGCTGTTTTTCTCCACCGGACAAATCCTGTGGATTCCGCTTTTTTAGTCCCTCTAAACCAAACCGCAAAAATAATTCCTTCGAACATTGGCTCATTTTATCCCATTCTTTTTGCACTGTCTCTTCTAATAACAAATACATCGGATTTTGCGGCAGATATGAAAAGTTTACCGAACTCATTTTCCCATGATACGGTCGAAACTGCCCTGCCATCAGCCGCAGTAAAGTCGTCTTTCCACTTCCGTTGCCACCCACAAGACACGAAATGGTATTTGCCGCAAAACGCCCCTTTGTTTCCTTTAACACATCCGGTGATTTCTTCTCATAGCGAAACCATATATTTTTTAGTGAAAAATCCTGTGATGAGGTTTGTTTTCTTTCTATTTTTTCTTCATCTACATCCGGAAGCACTGTACTTTTATAATTTTCTTCAAACCAGATTCTTGCCTCTTTTTTTGTCAAAAGTCCATCTTCCAATTGCAGATATGACGGCAAAAATTCTTCGAAAATCGTGTCCTTCAACCGGGACTGTATCGTCCTTGGCTCCCCTATTTTCTCAATTTTTCCGTGTGCCATACATAGCACTTCATCCACAAAGGCAACCAAATCTTCCAACCGCTGCTCCGCAATTACAATCGTTACCCCAAATTCTTCATTAATCTGCCGAATTAAATCATAGATTCTCCGCGCCGCAACCGGGTCTAACTGGCTGGTCGGTTCATCCAATATCATAAGTTCCGGATTCATGGCAAGACCGGAAGCAATGTTTAAAAGCTGCTTCTCCCCACCACTTAAAGTCATCGTGTCCCGCATAACCAGATTTTCAAGCCCAAATGAACTAATCACTTCCGCTAACCGCCGTTTCATCTGCTGCTGTTCCATCCCGATATTTTCAAGTCCAAATACAATCTCATAAGAGACCCGGTCTGTCACAATCTGATTATCCGGGTTCTGCCACACATATGCACAGCCCTTCGCCTGATTGGTAAGGCTTCCTTCTTCTCTTCCGCGGATTCCCGTTTCACCGGCAAGTTTGCGTAATAAAGTTGTTTTTCCGCAGCCGGACAAGCAAAGTAATCGTTCCCTGTTTTATTGCCATCTGTTCCACAAAAACCGCCGGTTCTACTTCATCCGGGTAGAAAAACCGGTAATCTTTCGCTTCGATAAAAGCCATGCTGCTTCCTCCTTTCCGTACATCCAAATCGGGATGCCAAGATATAAAATCCAAATCAAAATCTCCCACGCCGGCAAAAATTCCATGTGTATACTTGGGAAAAACCAAACCGGCGCAGGTGCCATTATTTGTTTTCCAATCACAAAAACACTCATCATACATACAATCGCAAAAAATACATAATCTCCCATATTCCATTTACGTGCATAAAACGATGTGCGCCCATTTTTTCCATACGACTTCGCTTTCATTGCCATACTTCGTTCTACCGAATCTTCCATCGTTTTACCAAGTAATGCGGACCACACATGCGGACGATTTCCATGCAGTGAAATCATCTGTGAAAAATCTTTTTTTGCCTTAGGCACCATACGAAGAATCATGGAAAAAAGCAACGAAAAAGATGGAAATCTTTTTCCTGACATCGTCATAATCTTTTCTGAAGTCATCACATGTGAAAAATCGGAAAACAGAAAAATAGTTCCTAACAAAACAACTGCCATATAACAGCCATACAGCACCGCTTCCTTTGTCACGGCGTTCTCATTCAAATAGAAAAGTACCGTCATACCACGGTGATTGAGCAGTGGATTCACAACCACACAAAGTGCCACCACCGTAAGACTTCCCACAAAGGATTTAAGCATTTTCAGAAATCCTCTATTTAGCGAAACATCAATTCCCATCAGTAACAAAAGCAATCCATATAAAAGCGGATGTCCTGCCACAATCAAAAGAACCTGTGTCATAACATAATATACAAACAAAACGACCGGATGCCTTCGCGTCATCGCATTCATGGTTTCCTCCTCTAGTATTCATACTCGCAAACATAATAAAATACAATTACATCGCCATTTGATACCTGATAATTGCTCGCTCCCACATTCGGCGTCATGCCATTGACCGAATACATCCAACCGCTCTCGCTGCCACAGTCAAACTGATACAGACCGCCAATTCCCTTCACATAATAGGTGCCATACATCGGAGTGAACTCGCTATCTAGGGCGATGTTGTTCTCTTTTGTAATTCGCTTCAATATATCATACACGGACTCTTTTTCCGTGAAGGAACATTTACCGGAATAATAAATTCCGGATGCAGGAATCACCTCTTCTAACCCATTTTTCCACAACTCTTTTTTCTTTAAAATCTTCTTACATTCGATTTCAAAAGAAACTTCATTTTTGGATTTTTCCGTTTGCTTTTCGGTCGGTTTTACAGTTACAGGTTTTTCGGTCGAAACCGGTTTTTTTGTAACATTTTCCCTGGATTTTTTTTCTGTTTTATTTCCTTTATCCTTTTTCGGCGCAGTCACAGCCGCCGGCTTAGCAGTTGGTTTGTCTGTGTTTTTCCCTTTGATTTTCTCTTTTGGTGTACTTGTGCTTACTGCCGTTTTCTGCTTGGGAGTCTTTGTTGGTTCTACCGATTTTGTTGATTCCGGTTTCGCCGTCTCCTTTTTTTCTACAGATACCACATCTTCTTCCGAAGCATAGTGTGCATCTTCCTGATTATTTGTCTTTTGTACTCCCTGTACCATAAGTGCCCCAATGATAACAAAAAACAGTACCACGCAGGCGATAATTCCTTTTTGATTCCACTTCATCTGAAAGCCTCCCAAAAAACTTCTTATATGACAGAGTAACAAACAATGGACAAATCTGTCAAGCGTTGGTATAATATCTTGCGATGGTATAAATAATATTAGTAACCATGAGGTTCTTTTAAGATTAATAGGGAAGACGGTGTGAATCCGCCGCAGCCCCCGCTGCCGTATTAGGGGATGGCTTGTACATAAATGTCACTGGCATATGCCGGGAAGGCGTACAAGATTGGTTAAACCTTCCAGATGAACCTTAAGTCGGAAGACCTGCCTTATGGTGTGAAATGTGACCTTTCGGAGGGAGAGGAAATGTTTTGACTATTCATTCTAGTCATCACAGGTCCTTGTATGCCCTTTTTTCGGGAATACAGGACTTTTCTTATGTTATCGCAATACCAGAACAAAAATACGCGATACGCGAGAAAGAAGGTTTTTCTATGAAAAACAAAAAGAAACTTTTATCCGTTCTTTTAATCTTTGTTATGACGGTAAGCGTCTTTCATGGCTATGCAGCAAAAGCAGCGGATGCAGTCAAAGTAACACTTCGTCTTGAGCAGGATAATAAAACACTTGTTACACCGGTTGAAGTTACTCTGACTGATGAAGACAAAAAAGATTACGGCATCGGCCTCAGTACCGAAACACTTACCCCGCTTCATGCGCTGGCTAAGTATCTGACCGAGAAAAAAGGTGCCACAACAGAAACAATGAAAAATTATATTACGGCAAGTGAAAGCCAGTACGGTTTGTATGTTAACGGTATTAGTATCGACGGCAAATCCGACGGCAGTGCTTCCTCTGACGCTTTGGACGGCGTAAACTGGATGTACACTGTGAATAACACAGATACAGGTGTCGGTATGGGATCCTATTCTTTAAAAAATAATGATGCCGTCACCATCTATGGACTTTGGGGCGGCGGCACATGGCCAAATAACGTAGAAACAAATTACAGTTATTTTGAAAACAGCACCTTGAACACAACAGTTTCCAACAAAACTACTGTATCACTGAAAGGTGTAGGCTACGACGAGAATTACACTCCGATTGTTAAATCAATTAGTAACGCAACTGTTGTAGCAGCAAAATATGAAAACGAAGCCAGCACAGCAACCACCGGAAATGCTGTTTCTTTAGTTCAGACGGATGAAAACGGTACTGCTACTCTTTCCTTTGATAAAGCAGGTACTTATGTACTCTCCGCTTACCGTTTGGACAGCGACGACAAACACTCCAACATTTCCAGACCATACGGAATTGTTAAAGTGCTTGCTGCAGTTACCGCACCAACAGCTACTCCGACCGTTACACCAACAGCTACTCCAACCGTTACACCAACAGCTACTCCGGCAGGAGATTCTCTTGGTAAACCGGTTCCAACAAAAACTCCGACTGCCACACCAACTCCGGCATCGGATGACAAGGGTATTAAAAAAGTTGCAAAAACACCTACTAAGGTAAAAGTTGTTGTGAAAAAGTCAAAGAAAAAGAAAAAATCCGTAACTGTTTCCTGGAAAAAGGCAGCAAACGCAAAAGGATACCGCATCGCACTTTCCAAGAAAAAGAACGGTAAATACAAAAAAGTAACCGATACGAAAAAAACAAAATACACCTTTAAGAAAACAAAGGGAACGTATTATGTAAAACTGACCGCTTATGTTGTAAAATCTGACAAAGCTACTTTCAGTAAAGCAACAAAACCGGTAAAATTCAAGGTAAAATAAGATGAAGAAAAAGACATTTTTATGTCTGATACTCACCGCTGCCATCTTCCTTAGTGCATTTTCGACTTTTCGTAATGAACAGGGTATGGATGGTGCCAACGTGGTATCCTCTGTAACACCGGAGGATACCGCTGACTGCGGTGCTATTTGGACAAACAAATTTTCCACAAAGGGAATCTCATACAACTCTATCCCGATTATGGGAACAAACGGCATCTATGTCGTAAATTCGAATATACTTTATGAACTGTCTTATGCAAATGGACAGGTTCTAAGACAAACTACTTTAAAAGAAAAAATGAACAGCGTCTGCAACATGCTTCTTGAGGAGCATTTTTTATATATTCCGCTGGCAAATGGCACGATACAATGTGTTGACACCACTTCAATGACAAGTCTATGGCAGAGCGAGTCGTTTGGCGGACAGTCTCTTTCGACTACCTTTTGTCAGGACGGCTATCTCTATGCCGGCACGACAAATGTTTTGTCAAATGGTACAACCACCGGTCTCTTCTACTGCCTGAATGCAAAAGATGGCTCAACCGTCTGGACTTATGAAGATAAAGACCATCCGGGCGGTTACTATTGGAGCGGTGCCATTGTCTATGAGGATGCACTTTATTTCACCGGTGATAACGGCATTTTAGTAAGCCACAGTCTCACGGAACCGGTTGTATATGATACCGCTGTTCTGACTACAGCAAACATCCGCGCCGGACTGACCTATCACAAAGGAACCGATGCCCTTTATACCGTAGCAAAAGACGGTACATTATTTCAGATTCAATGCGGGAATCAAAAGATTACGAAGGTTTCCTCCGGTAAAATTATGAATGGTGCCAATTTTGTTACCTGCACCAGTACTCCAACTATTTATAACAATCGTTTATATGTTGGATGTATGGCAGACCAATATGGTTATGTCTGTGTCATGGATGCCCTAACTTTAAAACCTATTTATCAGGTAAAGGGATTTCAAAATGCTGAAGTCAAATCTTCTCCTCTTGTTTCAACCCGTGGTTCTTCCACCGGAGAAGTAACGGTCTATTTCTCCATGAATGCTTTGCCGGGTGGTTTGTACGCTTTTAAAGATACAGAAGGAAAAACAAGTTCCTCACTTCACACTTTGTATATTCCACTGGCAAAACAATACTGCCTGTCCAGTATTACAGCCGATGACAAGGGGCGTTTATACTATTCCAACGACAGTGGAACCCTGTTTTGTGTTACGCTTGCCAAAGATATCCCTGCCACAAGTACGCCGACTGTTTCTAATTCGTCTGCACCGGCGGCTAAAAAGTCTGTGTCAAAACCGAAGAAACCATATAGCGTTAAGGTAAAGAAAAGCAAGAAAAAATACAAAGTCACCTGGAAAAAAAAGAGCAAAAAATACCAGACAATTATCTCCTACCGATATGGTAAGGGAAAATGGAAAAAGAAAACAATCAAAAAAAATACGGCAGCAACAATAAAAAAAGGCAAAAAAAGACTGCAAATCCGACTGAGATGCAAAATCAAAAAACAGTCCAAATGGATTTACTCCTCTTATACGAAAACCTTTTCATTTCGCCCCTAATATGCTAAGATAAAAATAGTCATTGGATTTACAAAAGGGAGGTTTATAGTATGAGTAAAGAACAAGAACAACTACTGCAATGGAAAGTCGAACAGGAAAA
>ERZ827498.4161-NODE-4161-length-11544-cov-3.242928_pt1 | contig 11544 bp, 8 predicted proteins | sample MGYA00519865_ERZ827498 | MGnify/ENA primary metagenome ERZ827498 (study PRJEB31778, sample SAMEA3449328) | human gut metagenome | biome: human gut; feature: human-associated habitat; material: faeces | place: United Kingdom | collected 2010/2012 ...
CGTGCCAAAAGTAAGACCTTTTTTGCTTTCTTCCAAAACGAAACTCTTAATTTATCAGATATTGCATCAAAAATGGACATTTTTGACGTTTGCGTGCACAAAAATAGTCGTTTCCGTACACGAAAAACAAAAAATGCACCTAGTTGATTAAAAATTCCTATCCGGTTTGGAAGAAATACACTACTTTCGTAGCGTGAAAAACAAGTATGTTGAATCCTTAAAATAACAAACCATGAGACGAACCCTTGCATCTGTTCTTTTTATATTGCTTACACTGGCTGCAATCATTCCCTCGATGTCGGCGCAGCAGGTAGATAAGAAACTCCCCTGGTCTGTACGAATGACTCAATCAGAAATGATCCGTTGCCCGGAATCTTGGCAACTCGACTTTCAGCCCAAGCTAAAGTGGGATTATTGTCACGGTCTTGAATTGGGAGCCATGCTTGATGTCTATGATACGTATGGTGACAAGAAAATCCGCGACTACGCCATTGCATACGCAGATACAATGGTGCACGCCGACGGAACGATTACCGCCTATAAATTAACCGATTACAGTCTGGATCGCATCAATTCCGGGAAAATTCTTTTCCGTATTTATGAGCAAACCAAAGATCCGAAATACAAGAAAGCGCTCGATCTGCTTTACAGCCAGTTTGGAGGACAGCCCCGTAATGATGATGGCGGTTTCTGGCACAAGAAAATTTATCCGCATCAGATGTGGCTGGACGGACTTTACATGGGAGCTCCTTTTTATGCAGAATATGCATTCCGCAACAACCTTCCGAAAGACTATGCGGATATAATTAACCAGTTTGTCACTTGCGCCCGCCATACTTACGACCCGAAAAACGGACTTTACCGTCATGCGTGTGACGTCAGTCGCACCGAACGTTGGGCGGATCCGGTCACGGGGCAGTCGAAGCACTGCTGGGGACGTGCTATGGGGTGGTATGCCATGGCGTTGGTAGATGCGCTGGATTTTATTCCGAAGCACGAAGCAGGGAGGGATTCGCTACTTGCTATTCTGAATAATATTGCTGTGCAGGTAAAGAAACTGCAAGACCCGAAAACCGGAGGCTGGTATCAGGTCATGGATAGAAGCGGAGATCAAGGAAACTATGTCGAATCGTCCTGTTCCGCCATGTTTATCTACTCCTTGTTTAAGGCTGTCCGCAAGGGATATATTGATAAATCTTATCTGGATGTAGCGTTGAAGGGCTATAAAGGTTTCCTTGATAATTTTATCGAAGTGGATAGGAACGGCCTGGTAACCATAACCAAGGCTTGTGCAGTAGCCGGGTTGGGAGGAAAAGTATATCGTTCCGGTGATTACGACTATTATATTAATGAAACAATCCGTAATAACGACCCCAAAGTTGTGGGGCCATTTATCATGGCTAGCTTGGAATATGAACGTTTACAAAAGTAATTTATGCCGATGAAAGGGACTATTTTTAAAGGGATATTGCTAATTCTCTTTCTTGGTGTAGGAGAAACGGCAGTTTATTCGCAACAACAGCAGCGCAAAGATACGTTGGTCGTCACACGCGACGGGACAGGAGATTACCGCAATATTCAGGAAGCAGTGGAAGCGGTCCGCGCTTTTATGGATTACACGGTGACAATTTATATCAAGAACGGCACGTATAAAGAGAAGCTGGTAATTCCCTCTTGGGTCAAGAACGTTCAGTTGGTAGGCGAAAGCGCCGAAAATACGATTATCACCTACGACGACCATGCCAATATTAACAAAATGGGAACATTCCGCACGTACACCGTCAAGGTATCGGGCAACGATATTACTTTCAAGGACTTAACGATTGAAAATAATGCGGCTCCTTTGGGACAGGCCGTGGCACTTCATACCGAGGGTGACCGGCTGATGTTCATAAACTGCCGTTTTCTGGGAAATCAGGACACTATCTATACCGGTTCGGAAGGGGCACGGCTCTTATTTACCAACTGTTACATCGAAGGTACTACCGACTTTATCTTCGGACCTTCCACTGCACTTTTCGAATACTGTGAGCTGCATAGCAAACCTGATTCGTATATCACTGCCGCTTCTACTCCTCAAAATATAGAATTTGGCTATGTCTTCAAGAATTGCAAGTTGACTGCTGCTCCGGGAGTGAAAAAGGTCTATCTGGGCCGTCCGTGGCGTCCGTATGCAGCGACAGCTTTTATTAACTGTGAGTTTGGAAACCATATCCGTCCCGAAGGTTGGCACAACTGGAAGAATCCGGAGAATGAAAAAACAGCCCGTTATGCCGAATTTGGCAATACGGGCGAAGGCGCAAAGACTGAAGGACGTGTAGCATGGGCCGAACAGCTTACAAAGAAAGAAGTATTGAAGTATACACCGGAGAATATCTTTAAAGAAGATAGCAATTGGTATCCTTATAAATAGGAACAGATAAGATGTCCGATCGGTTGGGGAGCTTGAAGCTTTTGTTTCCTAAGCTCGAAATCCTGGTTCCGAGGCGGGGAAACTGTAGTTTCTCTATGTGGGAACTGGAGTTTCTGCGTGTGGAAACTAGAGTTTCTAACGCTTGAAACTAAAGTTTCAGAGCCTTGAAACCAATCGTTTCATGCCTTGAAGCACTTTGTTCCTCACCGGGAAACAGAAATTGCCCCTAGTTACTGCTTTCGTTTACAGTAGATTTTATCCAAATTAGCAGGTGATAGGTGATAGATGAGGTGATAGGTTGCAAACAACCTATCACCGTTCTGAAAGCATGATGAATAAAGGGATTCGCAAAGTAGGTGATAGGTTGAAAGAGGATTTTCGTTTTTTTATATGGAAGAGAGTAGTCGGATAATACAGAACTTCCTGTATTTATTCCTGTATTTCTGCTGCATTTCAAAAAAAAGATATATCTTTGTCATACGCTTTCTGCTCATCAGCGTGATGAAATTGGCAGAAGGCGTTTTTATTTCCTAATGGAGTAAAAGTGTATTATCTCTCACTTCTGAAATCTAGCAGTTTCTATTTAGGAGAGAGATGATACAACAGATACTCCACGTGAATGGCTGTATATCAACATATCAGTTAGAGATGTGTTATATATAAATGCATGGCGTGGATGTCTGTTGTTATCATTATCTTCCTAAAGGTTTGCTAGGCCGCAGAAGTGGATAATGGTGCAGCAGCATTCACGTCTTTTTTGTATCCGGTCGGTTTCATAAACCTTCAACATACTCTAACCAGTTCCCGCCAGCTGGACTGCAAAAAGAGTGAATGCTCGTTGTGCTAATAAACATGAATAAAGTATTATTCATTACCTTATTGTATGACACATAAAAGAACAAACGCTATGGCACAATGGATTAGCATAGAAGAAGCAGCTGTGAAATATGGATTTGAGGCAGAATACCTCTGGGTTCTGATAGAAATGAGAGAAATCATAGTAGACTACCAAAGACCCGATGTTGACTTTATAGACGACAGAAGCATTCAGGATTTTGTAGAACGGAACAGACTGGGGGCTACACAGATGTATATCGATAAACTGGAACGATTATGCATAGATAAGTCCCGGCTTTGTTCAATATACACGTCACTTTTAGGCAAGCAGGACAAGGAAATCACAATATATAAAGGAGCAAAAGTCTTATATGACGTATTGCAAGCCAAGTGGCTGAGACAATGCGCCCGCATGCGGAAGTTAGAAAAAGAACTTGCATTGGCGCAAACCGCCTGTCGTGCCTGTTGGTTCAAAAGATTCTGTATGAGAATCCGGAAATGAAATTAAACTATCAGAGAAGGCGCGGGAATAGGAGTGGATGAACAATAGCGACTTTGAGCGAACAAAAAACCGATAAATTGTGTTTATTTATTCTAATTATATATCTTTGTCCCGAATTATAAACACGTAAATTTATGAAAAAGATTTTTGGTGCTTTAATGATTGCCGTATGTATCGGTATGGCGATGCCTGCCCAGGCGCAAATACACTTTGGTGTAAAAGGAGGTTTGAACTTGTCGAAGGCGAGTTTCTCTAATGTGAGCGAAAACTTTAAGAAGGATAATTTTACCGGTTTCTTTATTGGTCCGATGGCCGAGTTTAATATTCCAATCGTAGGGTTGGGAGTAGATGCTGCCTTGCTTTTTGCTCAAAGAGGTATAAAGGTTTCTGAAGGAAACGAGGATTTGACTATCAAGCAAAACGGTATTGATATTCCTGTAAACCTGAAATATACAATCGGTTTGGGAAGTATGGCCGGTATTTATCTTGCTGCAGGTCCTGATTTTTATTTCGATTTTGAAAAGAAGTCGGGAATTGATAAGAAGAAAGCGCAAGTAGGTATTAATGTGGGTGCCGGTTTGAAGTTGCTGAACCATCTGCAGGTAGGTGCTAATTATAATATCCCATTGGGCGACACTGCGGATATTGAAGGAACAGACGCTTCTTATAAGACTAAGACTTGGCAGGTATCTGTTGCCTATATTTTTTAAATAGTCTGTCATTTTACATCGTATATAAAAAAGAGTTTCCGGTGAACGGGAACTCTTTTTTTTGTTCGGGGGCTGCCCTGTTGCAGTCTCGAAACTGTTTCTGCCCAATCCTGCCTTAAGAAGCGTTTTTCTTTTGAGTGTTCTCTCTTCCTTCTTTTTCATTCCCCATTTTTTTATTGTATTTTTGTACCTGCAATGAAAAAATATGTAGATGTCATATTACCGCTTCCGCTTCCGAAGAGTTTCACTTACTCTTTGCCGGACGAATGTGCGGAAGATGTGAAGATAGGCTGCCGTGTGGTAGTTCCTTTCGGGCGAAAGAAGTTTTATACGGCTATCGTCCTTAACGTTCATTATTGTGCTCCAACGGAGTACGAAGTGAAAGATATATCTGCATTGCTGGATGCTTCTCCCATTTTACTACCCGTTCAGTTCAAATTTTGGGAATGGATAGCCGATTACTATCTCTGTACACAGGGAGATGTGTATAAAGCGGCACTTCCTTCCGGCCTGAAGCTGGAGAGTGAAACGATTGTTGAATATAATCCCGATTTTGAGGCGGATGCGCCATTGCCGGAACGGGAACAACGCATTTTGGATTTACTTGCCGTAGATGCGCAGCAGTCCGTCACTAAACTGGAGAAAGACAGCGGCATAAAAAATATTCTTACTGCCATCAAGTCCCTGCTCGATAAAGAAGCCATTTTTGTAAAGGAAGAATTGAAACGTACTTATAAGCCTAAGACAGAGGCACGGGTGCGGCTTGCGGGTACGGCAGATGAAAAGCAACTCCATATTCTGTTTGATATTCTGTCTCGTGCTCCGAAGCAACTGGCGTTGCTCATGAAGTATGTAGAGTATTCAGGTATTTTAGGAACCGGAACTCCGAAAGAAGTCTCCAAGAAAGAATTGTTGCAACGGGCTAATGTGGCTCCTTCGGTACTGAACGGGCTGGTGGATAAGAAGATTTTCGAAATCTACTATCACGAAATCGGACGGTTGAATAAACAGGAGAAAGAAGTAGTCGAGCTGAACGTCTTGAACGAGTTTCAGCAACGGGCACATGATGAGATCGTTCAGTCTTTTCAGGAGAAAAACGTGTGTCTGCTTCATGGAGTAACGTCCAGCGGGAAGACGGAAGTGTATATTCATCTGATCGAAGAAACGATTCGTCAGGGAAAACAAGTCTTATATTTGTTGCCGGAGATTGCCTTGACTACTCAAATTACAGAGCGTCTGCAACGGGTCTTCGGTGCTCGCCTGGGGATCTACCATTCTAAATTCCCCGATGCCGAACGGGTTGAAATATGGCGGAAACAACTGGGAGAGAATGGGTATGATATTATCCTGGGTGTTCGCTCTTCCGTGTTTCTTCCTTTCCGAAATCTGGGATTGGTGATTGTGGACGAAGAGCACGAAAATACGTATAAGCAACAAGATCCCGCTCCCCGCTATCATGCCCGTAGCGCTGCGATTGTACTGGCTGCCATGTATGGAGCTAAAACCCTATTGGGAACGGCTACTCCTTCTATCGAATCGTGGCAGAATGCAGGGGAGGGGAAATATGGTTTTGTACAACTGAAAGAACGATATAAAGAAATTCAATTGCCGGAGATTATTCCAGTAGATATAAAGGAATTGCATCGCAAAAAGAGGATGGTGGGACAATTCTCACCGCTCTTGATACAATACATGAAAGAGGCTTTGGAACAGGAAGAGCAAGTGATTCTCTTTCAGAACCGTCGTGGGTTTGCTCCGATGGTGGAGTGTCGTACCTGCGGTTGGGTGCCCAAGTGTAAGAATTGCGACGTGAGCCTTACCTATCATAAAGGAATCAATCAGCTAACCTGTCATTATTGCGGTTATACCTACCAACTGCCGAAATCCTGTCCTGCCTGCGAAGGTACGGAACTGGTGAACCGTGGCTTTGGTACGGAAAAGATTGAGGACGACATCAAAATCCTTTTCCCCGAAGCAGCCGTGGCGCGTATGGATTTGGATACTACCCGCACCCGCTCTGCTTACGAAAAGATTATTGCAGACTTTGAACAGGGAAAGACCGATATTCTGATCGGTACGCAAATGGTGTCGAAGGGTTTGGACTTCGACCATGTAAGTATCGTCGGAATACTGAATGCCGATACGATGTTGAATTATCCCGATTTCCGTTCTTACGAACGTGCCTTCCAGCTAATGGCACAAGTAGCGGGACGCGCCGGGCGTAAGAATAAACGCGGACGTGTGATACTCCAGACCAAGAGTATCGACCACCCTATTATTCATCAGGTGATTGCCAATGACTATGAAGATATGGTAGGCGGGCAACTGGCGGAGCGTCAGATGTTCCACTATCCTCCTTATTATCGCCTGGTATATGTTTATCTGAAAAATCATAATGAGTCGTTGCTGGATCAAATGGCGGCGGTAATGGCCGGCAAGTTGAGGGCAGTATTCGGCAACCGGGTGCTGGGACCGGATAAACCTCCTGTTGCCCGTATCCAGACACTGTTCATCAAAAAGATCGTTGTGAAGATAGAACAGAATGCCCCAATGGGGCGTGCCCGGGAACTGCTTTTGCGCATTCAACGGGAGATGATAGAAGATGAGCGTTATAAGTCCCTGATAGTCTACTATGATGTAGACCCTATGTGATAAAAGAAATTATTCCCCCTTATTAATAAACCTTGTATTAATTTAATTAACTAACCATGAAACGATTTACAATTTTTTCTCTGACTTGTTTCCTTAGCATGGGTTCTGTGTTTGCCCAGCAAGGAGTAACCCAGTGCGGCGTTCCGACAGGACAACCGAAGTTCCCTTTACAGGCTTATCAGGAATTGCCCGACCCTGCGGCACCTTCCGAAAAAGAATGGGCGGCAGTCACGGTACCGCAAGTGTCGTGGGGAACAATTGATGTCCGCTACGCGAAACATCAGCTTCCGGCTTTGAAGAAAACCACGAACACCTCTCTGAAAGGCTGGCGCGGCGAACGTGTGAATGCCCAAGCGGTCGTGTGGACAGGCACGGAGCTGAAGGACTTGAATTTCAGCTTTACCGATTTTAAGGATAAGAAGGGGAACTCTCTTTCGGGAGATGCGTTGACAGCCGGCTTTGTCCGCTACGTCATGACGGACGAACTGAACAAAGACGGAAGAGGTGCGTGCGGCTATCGGAAGTCGGTGGACTTTGACTCTCTATTGGTAGCCGATCCGATTGACTCGGAACTGAAAACGATGGCTTTGCCTGCTCGTACTGTTCAGCCTATCTGGGTACAATGTTGGATTCCCCAGTCTGCGGTTCCCGGAACTTATAAAGGACAGTTATTGGTTAACGACGGCTCGAATCTGTTACAGCGCCTCAATCTTGAGATTACGGTTTCTTCCCGCGTACTTCCCCAACCCTCGGAATGGGCTTTTCATCTGGATTTGTGGCAAAGCCCGTATGCCGTAGCCCGTTATTATCAGGTGCCTTTATGGAGCCAGGAGCATCTGGACGCTATGCGTCCTCTGATGAAAATGCTGGCAAATGCCGGGCAGAAGATTATTACGGCTACTTTGACTCATAAACCCTGGAACGGGCAGACGGAAGATTATTTCGACACAATGGTGACTTGGATAAAACGTGCAGACGGTACGTGGACGTTTGACTATACCATTTTTGACCGTTGGGTGGAATTTATGATGAGTGTCGGCATTGACAAGCAGATAAACTGTTATTCAATGGTTCCCTGGAAACTGTCTTTCCAGTATTACGACCAGGCTACGAACTCGTTGAAATTTGTGAAGACCGCACCGGGCGAACAGGCTTATGAAGAAATGTGGGTGGCAATGCTTACTTCTTTTGCAAAACACCTCAAAGAAAAAGGCTGGTTTGATATTTGTACGATTGCTATGGATGAGCGCCCAATGGACGTAATGCAGAAGACTCTGAAAGTGATTCGTAAGGCTGATCCGGATTTTAAAGTTTCACTGGCTGGAAATTATCATGCGGAAATTGAGCCGGATTTGTATGATTATTGCATTGTGATCGGTCAGAACTATCCCGAAGATGTACGTCTCCGCCGTAAAGCCGAGAATAAGCGCACTACCTATTATACTTGCTGCACGGAAGCACACCCCAATACGTTTACTTTCTCCGACCCGGCCGAAGCTGCCTGGATGAGTTTCTATTCTTCAAAGAAGCATCTGGACGGTTATCTGCGTTGGGCGTACAACAGTTGGCCGTTGGAGCCGTTGCTCGATTCCCGTTTCCGTACTTGGGCAGCCGGAGATACTTATCTGGTATACCCCGGAGCACGTAGCTGTATCCGTTTCGAACGTTTGATCGAAGGAGTACAAGCACATGAGAAAATAAATATTCTTCGTCAGGAATTTGAGAAGAACGGAAATAAAGCCGGACTGAAGAAGATTGAGAAAATGCTGGCTCCGTTCAACTTGGGGGATATGCCGGAGATCCCGGCAGCTGTCACCGTGAACCGGGCGAATCAGATTTTGAACTCATTCTAACCGGCGTAACACCGGAGCAAGGTTTCCTTGTGGCATATTGTCAAGTATTAAAAGTTTATTATGAAGAAAATATTATTTGTTTGCTTGGGAAATATCTGCCGTAGTTCTACGGCAGAGGGTGTAATGCTTCATTTAATAGAGGAGGCGGGACTGGAGAAAGAGTTTGTGATAGACTCCGCCGGAATCCTGTCTTACCATCAGGGAGAATTGCCGGACAGCCGGATGCGTGCCCACGCTGCCCGTCGGGGGTATCAACTGGTGCATCGTTCACGCCCGGTACGAACAGAGGACTTTTATAATTTTGATCTGATTATCGGTATGGATGACCGTAATATTGAGGACCTGAAAGATAAAGCTCCCTCTCCCGAAGAATGGAAGAAGATTCACCGCATGACGGAATATTGCAACCGTATCCCCGCAGATCATGTCCCCGACCCCTACTATGGTGGGGCCGAAGGTTTCGAGTATGTGCTGGATATTTTGGAAGATGCCTGTTCCGGCCTGCTTATTTCTTTAACTCAGGATAACTGATCCGGGTATGATAAGCAATCTTTAGTTTTTCTTTGAATACAGTTTTTATTGTGGCAATATCTTTGAAAGTAATAGGGCATTCCTTGAAGTAGCCCTCTGTAACCTGGGAGTCAATAATCTTGTCGACCAGGTTACTTATACTTTCTTCCGTATATTCAGGCAGACTGCGTGAAGCTGCTTCTACGGCATCCGCCATCATCAGGATGGCCTGTTCTTTAGTAAACGGGTTCGGACCGGGATAAGTGAATAATTCTTCGTTCGGCTCCTCGTCCGGATGTTCGTTTTTCCACGAGATATAGAAATATTTTGTTTTCCCCCGTCCATGATGCGTACTGATAAAGTCTTTGACGGCTTTAGGCAGATTGTGTTTGTCGGCTAGTTTTAATCCGTCCGTGACATGACTGATCACGACCTGTGCACTCTGTTCGTAGCTCAGGTTCTTGTGCGGATTGACCCCTCCCGACTGGTTCTCGGTGAAGAAAGCCGGATTCTCCATTTTTCCGATATCGTGATACAAAGCTCCCGTACGTACGAGCTGGCTTTTCGCACCGACGCGGATAGCTGCTTCTGCCGCAAGATTGGCTACCTGCATGGAGTGCTGGAAAGTTCCCGGTACCGTCTCGGACATCTGGCGCAGTAAGTCATTATTGATATTCGATAGTTCCACCAAAGTGACATTGGAGGTAAATCCGAATGTTTTTTCTAACAGGAACAACAGCGGATAAGCGAATAATAGCAGAACTCCATTTATTATAAAATAGGTGTACATCCGCAAATTCAGTTTCGAGAAGTCATTGGAAAGCCCGTTCTCCGTCATTAACTCGAAGGCAAAGTAAATGGCGGCATAAGTCAATATGACTAATAGCGCCGTCCGGAAAAGTTGGGATCTTTGGGATAATTCCCTTAAACTGAATATCGCAACCAGTCCCGCCGCCAACTGGGTCAGGATAAATTCATGCGGGAAGCGTAGGGATATGGAGCATATTAATATCGTGATGACGTGTGTCAGGAAAGCGGTCCTTGAATCGAGGAACACACGAATAATGATCGGCAACATCGCATAGGGGATGATATACACATTGAATATATTGTGTGTGACCATGAAAGCCGTGACTATACTGTAAAATACAATCAAAGTGAACAGCAGCGACAAACTGCCCTTCCGTTGATAATAGTCTTTCCGGAATAAATCAAGATAAAGCATGAAACACAACATCAGCATACCCACAAACAGAATCTGCCCTCCGAGAATCAGGCGGCTTTGCCCCATTGACTCATTCCGCTTAATGGATTCTTTCCGCAGTGATTCCAGAATATTATAAGTTTCCGGGCTGATGATCTCTCCCCGGTCGATAATCTTTTGTCCGCTGACTACCAGCCCGTTCGCCCAGGAATAGTTGTTCAGCATTTCTTCTTTGGCAGCCTGCTTCTCCAGCTTCAGGCTCTCCCTCATGCCTGCTGCCGAAATCGATACTTTTACAGATTCTTCCTCCTGCTCTGGTTTCTCTTCGAGCAATACTGCTTCGATTTTTCTGGTGTGTTGTCTGTTATTGCCGCCTGAACTGCCATTTTCTACTGCTGAAGCAGCACTGTTGAGCTGTAAAGCGGTACTCGCACTCTTTACCTCCATAACATATTCTCCCTCATACCGGTGCAGACCCCCTCAAGTCCACACACGCCTTGTTATGTCGTCCTTTTACAGACACCTTATATGTTAACTACTCCCCTTATGCTATATATATCGGAGCTTATTGTCAGAACTTTATAGTAATTATGTAAATTTTTCAAATTATTTTGAATTTTCTGTAAACTTGGTGTTCCTGTATAGATTTTATATTTTTTGTGTATTTTGCCAATTCTCCTATACAAATTATATCCGAATGTTTTATAATAACGCTGTATACATTAAGAAAGGATACAAACAGATGAAGCCTAATTTTGATCCTGTAATTGAGGAATGCATAAAAGAGGCAAGGGCTAATCTATATATGATTCGAACATCCAGACATACGGAATATAAGCCATACTGCGACAGACTTTTTGCTT
>ERZ827498.4163-NODE-4163-length-11541-cov-3.118318_pt1 | contig 11541 bp, 8 predicted proteins | sample MGYA00519865_ERZ827498 | MGnify/ENA primary metagenome ERZ827498 (study PRJEB31778, sample SAMEA3449328) | human gut metagenome | biome: human gut; feature: human-associated habitat; material: faeces | place: United Kingdom | collected 2010/2012 ...
AGCAACTGACTCTTAATCAGTGGGTCCAGGGTTCGAATCCCTGAGGGTGTACGAATCAGAAAAGTAAATTGAAGAAAAGCTCTGAAAATCAATGATTTTTGGAGCTTTTTCTTTTATGAATTCCTACAAAATATAAAAACAGGGTTTCTTTTTATTCCTAAAAATAGTATCCCATATTTATGTTGAATCGAACATTGGTGGCATTATCGGAACTTTGTGCAAAAGCATTGTTCCAATCGTTTCCTATCCATGCGTGGTTATGTCCGATGGCGTAATCAACATAGACAAACACCGGTCCCATTACAAGTGAACAGCCTGTCACATTTTGAAAGCTGTCGGAATAGCCTCTGACACGTTTATGCAATAAACTGAAATCATTATAAAGGCATATCTCATCCAGAAAACCTTTTCGGAACGGAATGTGATAAGCCAATGTCGCAGAATAGATATCCGCTTTTGAAGTTACTTGGTAAGTTGCCCCGAAAGCAGCCAAAGTGACTTGATGGCGAGTATCCATTGATTCATCCGCTAAATGGATGTTGTAAGTGGTGTATTGTGTCTTGAAATTCCAACGCTTGTAATCAAGCACATAATGCAGGGCAGTAGCCCATCGATACCCCATTGACCCACTATCCAGATGGTAGACTCCGCCCACCAAAACGGAAGCACCCGCTTGATGTTTCCATTTGTTACCCCAACGGTAGGTAGCATGAATGTTACCTTGGTTCACTTCCTTGTGTCGTCCAGCAATATCATATGAATATCGGTCTGCTGTCAGTTCTGACTTGTCTCCGAAATCTGTCAATCCCGAATTTTTAAAGAAAGCGGCTTGTACTTCCCATTGCCGGCTACGGAAAATGTATTTTAACCCCATATCTGCGTCATCTTCCAGTCCCACATAATATTGGAGATTGAAAAAATAACTGTTTGACGTATATGGCAGTATTCCGAACGGTACCGTTGTAAGCCCCATTTGCAATTGGTTGTTTTTATCAAACTGATACCCCAACCACCCTTGTCTTAACATTCCTCCCCCTGATGAAGAAGGATAAAAACGATAGTCAGTCGAAAACTGGAATTTATGATAGGACGCATCTACATTCAGCCTAAACACATCAAACCCGAAATCCCCGCCACGTTTTCGGCATCCCGCTTTCCAGTCCGAATAATTATAATTGAAGCGAAGTGCCCCATTTATTTTTAATATAGGCTTCTCTTTTATACTGCTATCGGGAGTTTTTGCTCCGACCGGGATTATCCATCCGGCCGTCAAAATAGCCATCAATAAATATATCTTTTTCATTATTGTTCTGAGTTTATAATGTTTTGTGCTCGTTTAAGGGCTGCGTTGATATGGGGACAAATGTTTTCCTCATTCAGTAAACTGTAAAATCCGGAATTGTGAAGAGTGGCATGTACGTTTTCATTCACTCCGGAGAGTACGATTCTGATGCCTTCCTTGTGGCTCATACGACAGAGGCTTGACAAATTATTCACTCCCGTAGAATCAATAAAAGGCACTCTGCGCATACGGATAATGCGTACTAAAGGTTTGTCGCCAATATCTGCCATTACTTCTTCAAACTGAGTGGCAATACCAAAAAAATAAGGTCCATTAATTTCATACACCTCCACACCATCGGGAACAGCAATTGTTTCTTTGCTATCCATATACAGATCTGTTTCTTCGCTCGGTCTGATTTCATTCTTAATTACGGAAATTTCTGTAGTTTTCATTACACGCCCAATAAATGACACGCAAGCTATGAGCAATCCCATTTCTATGGCAATGGTAAGGTCGAAAATAACCGTAAGAAAAAAGGTGATGAGCAATACAGCCACATCCGACTTGGAGCCTTTGAGCAGCTCTCTGAAACTTCTCCATCCGCTCATATTATAGGAAACCACCACCAATACACCTGCCAGACAAGCCATTGGGATATATTGTGCCAACGGCATAAGTAACAACAATATCAACAGTAGCACGACAGAATGGACGATTCCAGCTACAGGTGTATGCCCGCCGTTATTGATGTTAGTCATGGTACGAGCTATGGCACCGGTGGCCGGAATACCTCCAAACAGCGGTGTACACATATTTGCCACTCCGAGGGCAATCAGTTCAGTATTGGAGTGATGGCGGTCACCTATCAGTCCATCAGCCACTTGTGCAGATAACAAAGATTCTATGGCACCCAAAATGGCAATAGTGACGGCAATAGGGAAAAGCTCTTGAATTGCTTTCCAATCAATGGATGGAATAACAACCTCAGGAAGAGACGACACGAGAGTAAACCGTGTTCCAATAGTGTCTATGCCCGTTATGCCACAATAATTACCGAGAGCCCATACAACAAGAGTAACAATAAGAATCGCCATTAATGATCCCGGTATCTTTCGTAACAGCCGAGGAGTAAGCAGAATGATTCCTATACTCAACAGGCTGGTTAACACATTCCAACCATTTATACTGTCTATATGACGGATATAAACCATCCATTTACCGATAAAATCACCTGGAACTTCCTCACCTGCTAAATCCAATCCCAATACGTCAGCCATTTGCGTGGTGAAGATTGTCATGGCTATACCGGCCGTAAATCCGACAATGATGGGATAAGGTATAAACTTGATCACAGTTCCCAGTCTAAATACTCCCATGAGTATCAATAGTACACCAGCCATGAACGTGGCAATCGCCAATCCGTGGAAACCATACTCTTGGACAATGCCATACACTATGACGATGAAAGCACCTGTCGGCCCTCCAATCTGCACCTTGCTTCCTCCTAAGAATGAAATGATGAATCCTGCAATAACGGCTGTAATAATACCCTTTTCCGGTGAAACACCGGACGCTATGGCAAATGCTATGGCAAGCGGCAATGCCACAATACCGACAATGGCACCGGCCATCAGGTCAGATACGAACAAGGATTTGTTGTAATGTCGTATACTTGTAAAAAACTTCGGTCTAAAATTGCTTGTTTGAATCATATTAAACTCTTAATCTTAGGTAATCGTATTTATACATTTTCGTTTCCTTGTCTTTGGGTATCCAACTGTCCACCAAAGCTCTGTTTTGTTTTATCCATTCCCTTACAGCCTCGCGTTCCGTTCCCCTTGTCTGCTCAATGGCACTCATCAGTGAACTGATTTGCCGGTCCGTAAGATGAATATTCCCCAACAGTTCTGCAGCGAATGGATGTTCCTTGCTGAATCCGGTACGGGCAATCGCCCGGATATATTCCGAGGCTCCATAGATATTTTTCGGGTCATCCAATACTTTAAGCTCGTAACGGTCGAACATCCAATGGGGTGTCCATCCGGTTACTACAATCCATTCTTTCTTTTTAATCGCCTTGTCAAGAAGCGCAGTCATGGCCGGACCGCTTGAAATCATCAGTTTGTAATCCAGTCCGTAAGCAGGTATGGCCGTTTCCGTACATTTCATGATACCCGTGCCTGCATCAATGCCTACAATTTCCCCATTGAAACGTTTTGTGAACTCCGGCAACTCCTCTATGCTGTTAATGGGGATATAAGCTGGTACCACAAGACCGATACGGGCACTGTCGAACACCTGCCCCAATATTTCAAATTTTCCCTGATATTTTTCAAAATAGGGTTTATGCGTAACGGGAAGCCAACTGTCAAGAAACACATCCGTCTTTCCACGTGCAAGTGAGGTGAATATCGGGGCGATGTCCGCATTAAGCAGTTCTACTTGAAAACCTTGTTCCACAAGAATTTCACGAGCTAAATGGGTCACTGCGATACCTTCCGCCCAGTTAGGATAAGCGATGCTTATTTTATTGGGGTTGATGACACACGATGTCATCAAAATACTGCTGATAATGGTTGTGATAAATCTGAATATTCTCATAAATTCATTGTGCTAAATATGATGATTATTTCTTTTGGGCGATACCTTGAGTAATACGGTCTAAAATAATAGCCAGTATCACAACGGCAATGCCGCCTTCAAAGCCGAGTCCGATTTTCATTTGTGTGATGCCTTTCAGTACCACTTCTCCCAAACCACCGGCTGAAATCATGGCAGACACCACTACCATGGAAAGTGCCATCATGATGGTCTGGTTGATGCCGGTTAGTATGGTGGGTAAAGCCAAAGGCAGTTGCACCTTGAAAAGTAATTGGCGGGGAGTGGCTCCGAACGATCGGGCAGCCTCTATTACGTTTTTAGGTACTTGCCGTATACCCAATCCCGTAAGCCGCACCACCGGAGGCATGGCAAAGATGATGGTGGCGAAAGCGCCGGGAACCGTACCCAATCCGAAAAACAATACCGCAGGAATCAGATAGACGAAAGCGGGCATGGTCTGCATACAGTCCAGAACGGGACGGAGCATCCGGTTACAGCGTTCACTTTTTCCCGTCCAAATACCGAGTGGGATTCCTATCAGCAAAGCCATGCAAGTGGAAGAAAGCACTAAGGCAAGCGTTTGCATGGTTTCCTCCCAAAATCCCATACCCCATATCAGCAACAGTCCCAGAAGAGTAAAAACCCCCATACCTTTACCCATTTTCCACCAAGCCAGTAAAACGGTCAGTGGAATAAAAACATAAAATGGGATAGCGTACAATGTCAGTTGGAAACTATCAATAAAACTTTCTACGCCTACATTCAACGCATCAAAAAATACCGTACCTTCTTCGGTCAGCCATTCGATGGCTGCTTCTATATAACATCCTATATCTATCATTGTATATATCGTTTTTGTATTATAAATCAATTGCTTGTTGGATAATGTCGTTTATCTCTTCCTTATCCTTGCCGGTCACTTCCACAATGAGCGATGAAAGTGGAACCACTCCTTCAAATTCGCGTTCTTCATTCACCACCCAGATAGGTGAATTGGTCTTGGTCATCAGCGGAAGGATGTCTTCCACCACCGTATCTGCGGTAATGGAATGAACCTCGCTTTTTATGACCGAAGCGATGTCTTTCACTTTCGCTTCACGCAATTTCACAAGGTCTCTCAACCGGACCTCGCCTTGCAGAATACCGCCCGCATCCACTACGGGAAGTACGGTAAGTTTACGCTCTTTCATTTTGCGTATGAGTACTTCCGGTCCTTCCTTACCCAAACGTGCCACCAGAGGCTTGTCCACCATAATTGAAGCGGCTGTGACGATACGGCTGCGGTCCACGTTTTCCACAAAACTACGCACATAGCCATTGGCGGGTTCCGTGAGAATTTCCTCCGAAGTGCCAATCTGTTGAATCTCACCGTCGCGCATGATAGCGATACGGTCACCCAATTTGATGGCCTCTTCCAAGTCATGGGTAATGAACACGATGGTTTTCTTCATTTTCGATTGTAAGGCCAGCAGCTCGTCCTGCATCTGCACCCGGATCAATGGGTCGAGAGCCGAGAAAGCCTCGTCCATCAACAGCACCTCGGGGTCATTCGCCAAAGCACGTGCCAATCCGACACGTTGTTGCATACCGCCTGAAAGCTCGTTTATCATCTGGTTCTCATAGCCGTCAAGTCCCACAAGTTTCATGCTTTCCAATGCTTTTTGTTCGCGCTCTTCCTTACCTATACCTTGGAGCTCAAGTCCGAAAGCGATATTCTGCAACACGGTACGATGGGGTAGCAGGCCGAAATGCTGAAATACCATAGCCAGTTCCTTGCGACGGACGGCACGCAGTTCCTCATCGGGCAGGGTGGCGATATTCTTGCCATTGACCGCAATTGCTCCAAAGGTGGGTTTGTTAAGTCGGTTGATGCAACGCAACAAACTGGATTTTCCGCTTCCGCTCAACCCCATAATGACAAATATCTCACCTTCATTGATGGCAAAGTTGGCACCATTTACAGCTACAGTGCATCCTGTTTCTTTCTTGATTTCCTGTTTACTCTTTCCTTTCATCAGCATTTTGAATGCTTTATTCCGTTCACGACCGAAAATAAGGTAGAGTTTCATTACTTCTATTTTCTTTTTCTCATTCATATATAACCTTTCTTTTATTCGTTAATCTTTTCTCCGACTTAAACACAAAAGCAAGTTTAATGTCTATTTGTCAATCAAATAGGCACACAAAAATTCTATTGTCATTCCATGCGGAACAACAATCAATTTATTATTTTATTATTTCAGAAAACAATTGCAATAGGGGCGATACTAATAAGTCTGAATCATGTGAGATAAATGGACCTGTGTTCAACAAAGAATTGTCCTGATGATTCTGCCCTCTAAAGGCTTTTGTTGCACGATGTATTTGCAAAGATACTTAAAAATATACGATTAAACAAATGTTATTGGCTGGTATTCGGGACTTTTACAGCCCCATACGTAGTATGGATAATTTCTTAATATTTTTCAACAAATAGCAAAAGATGGCAAATTACCCGTATTTGTCGTTTTTTTCTTGTTTGTCAATTTTTTAAAGGCTAATTTTGTACTTTTATGTTAATCTGCTCTATTCATTTCAATGTTATAAAGAGCACAAAAACTATTTTACAAATGAATATTCGATTGGAACCCAAAGAAATCACAGATGCTTATAGTACACCCATTGTTCAGCAGACTTCCTTTTGGTCGAAAGTAAAAAAACAGCTTGGCATGAGTTCCAGTGCTTTTGATTACAGCGTGCGTAACAGTGACCTTTATACCCACGTGGGAGGTTATACGTACACTCAAGCCGATTTCATTATGTTCTTTCAATATCTCAACCGTGAGGATTATATTGCTTACCTACCCTATGGTCCCGAGGTAGAACCATCAGAAGAAAATCAAGGTATTTTTCTGGAAGAACTTTCCGAATCACTTCGTTCATTCCTGCCTAAGCATTGCATAGCCCTGCGTTATGACCTCAATTGGGAAAGCCATTGGTGCAAAGTTGATGATTTTGACGAAGCAGGCCGATGGGTAGGACTTCCCCAAAAAGAGTTTCAAGAAATAAAACTTAACTATGGCACTTGCTGCCATAACCTACGTAAAGCCAACACCAACATTCTGCCGGCCAATACCATCGTACTTGATTTATCTACTGATGAAGAGAAAATACTTGCAAGGATGAAACCCAAGACACGTTATAATATCCGGTTGGCACTGAAACGCGGAGTGGAGGTACGTTCGGCAGGAATCGAAGGATTACAAATATGGTACAGCCTCTATCAAGAAACTGCTTTACGTAATGAGCTTCATGTGAACGATATTCAATATTTCCATTCCATATTTGCTTCAAAAATGGAATGTGATGACCCCAAAGTGAATGTAAAGCTGCTCATAGCTTATCATGATAACATTCCGTTAGCTGCAATGTTCTTGGTGTTCTCATCCCATAGGGCTACTTACCTCTATGGAGCCTCTTCGTCAACTCACCGTAACCTGATGCCCACTTATGCTTTGCAATGGAGAGCTATACAGCTGGCGCGTGAGCACAACTGCTTGGAGTATGATATGTTCGGTATCGCTCCGTATGCTGATGCTTCACATCCAATGTATGGGCTTTACAAATTTAAACATGGTTTTGGCGGAGAAATCTATCATCAGTTGGGATGCTGGGACTATCCGTTGGAAGAGAATAAGTATCAATATTTTACAGCAAGGGAAATAAGTATGCAAGGATACTATTCTTAAAATGAGAATCCTTTGTGCGTATTCTTTTCCATGTGCGGTTTCAAGTCTTTCAATAAGTTTTAGAGTTACACGGAAGCTTCTTCTTTAACCAAGAATTATAATTATTATCTATAATTCTTTGACTAAATATAGAAAACACAAAGCCAGCTTATTCCCTATTCTTACGTACATTAGAGATAGATTAGTTTGTATATAATCCCTCCCCAAAAAAAGAGAACGTTAGTTAAAACAATCCATTAAACAAATAATGGATTGACTTTCATGGTTGTCAAATTCAAATATCCTCCTTGATGTTCTATCATGCCGTTGCGGAACATCTTTCAGAGGATGTTGCTTTTTTACCCTCGCATATTTCACCAATCTGGTAATGACCTTCAGCGAACCGACCGTCTCGTATTGTTCGGATGCCGGCTGCTTGATTTTCTTCGGTACGGTTTTCAGTACCACCTGTCCATATAGCATCCGATGAAATACGCTTCATAGTCCGTTATGTCTTTGCCCAATGCCATTACCTGCTTTCTTACGAACAGATAGGTGTCGTGGAAATTGTCCTCGTCTAGCATGCCGTATTTCCGGAGTGAGGTTCTCAACCTGTTATGGGATTTCGTGAACCATTCATTGAACAGTCTTTCCTTTTCCGTGCTCTTGTCTGCCATAGTCTTATAATTTTTTGAGTTATACATTGCCTACGTTGGTAGGCATTCTTATTTCTTGTGCTTTTTCCAGTTTGTTTTTCGGTGGTCTCCGGCAAGGCTTACCGTGAAAAAATACACTCACGCGTCAATGTGAGGAAGATTTTTTCACGTGCAACCAGCCTATGGGGCCGCCTTGTGGGATCGACCTGAAAAACAACTTTTTTTGCAGAAAGAAATGAGGATGCAGATAATATATTATAGATTGTGATTTACTTAATCCTATTTATTTTACTTATTGTTTGGTTAATTAGAAAAATGACCTACCTTTGTACCCGTTAAGTGGAACAAATAGTTGTAGAACGATGAAATAAGATAAATTCTTAAACGTAGGACTTTGATTAGAAAAATACTAGCAAATTATTGATTTCCAGTAGGTATGGAATATAGTTCGACACCCCTAAGGGTGTACAAATCAAAAATGTAGATTAAAGAGAAGAAAGTGTGTCAAATTGAACAATACGAATGTATGCTCAAAATTGCACACTTTCTTTTTTTATGAATTCCTACAAAATATAGGCAAATGAAAAGAGGCAACAGCTTTAACAACAAGAAAATTTTATGCATGCTGCTCTTGCAGTTTGTATGTATGACTTCTATGTTATGTGGTAATACCGAAAAATCTGTTGTAGTATATCCGGAGAAGGAGCTTCAGGTACCGCAGTCGGATTTGTACTATGTCTATTTGAATGGAGATACTGAGCAGAATGTGACTATTTTTAAAAATACTTGTAATCAGTATTATAAAGGTATGCTTGGAGAAAGGCCAAACGATATTAAGACTTTGACCAAATTTAAAGACAGAAGTATTCATTGGGGACATTTTTCTTTTCAAGGTCAAGTAAGAGTAGATGTTTATGTGAATAAGGATATAAGTGATAAAGAAATTAAAATTTTCCCATCCAGATATGGTATTAAGCCACATAAAATAAGTGCAAGGCATTTTACTTTCACCCTTAATAAAACCGGGCAGTTTTCTATAGAATTAGGTACTGATGGATATAAGAAGGTGTTGCTGCTATTTGCCGATCCTATGGAAATAGATAAGCCTGAGATTTTGACAGAGTGGAAAATAATTGAAAGTGAAAAACCGCTCTTGTCACAATTATCCATGAATGATTCATCTGTTTACTTTCCGAAAGGGGTTTATGATATCGGGGTGTTTAAAGTTCCATCACATATTAAAAATATTTATCTGGAAGGTGGTGCATGGCTTTGGGGAGCTTTCGTTATGGATGGAAAATCTTGTTCTGGCATTAAAATTTATGGACGAGGAGTGTTGTCTGGAGCAAAATTGCATTTACGGGAATCGAATATGATAGAGGCTAAAAACGGAGCTGATAGAATAATTGTAAACGGAATAGTTATTGCTGACTATTCATATTTTGCTGTAAGGCTGTTAGGAATAAATAATAAGGTGTCTTGGGTTAAAATTGTCGGAGGGTGGATCTATAATTGTGATGGTATTGCCGTTTATGCTCATTCTATTGTCAAAAACTGCTTTATTTGGGCAAATGATGATAATATTAAAATATACAGAGATAATATAGTTGTCAAAGATATTGTTTGCTGGCAACTAAATAATGGAGCTATTTTTCAACTGAACTGGAATAATTCGCGAGCAAGCAACTGTTATGTAAGTCAAGTGGATATAATAAGAGCGGAGTGGGATTCGGATAGACCTAACAATGGAATATTAAGTTGTAGAAACTCCGGTGGATTTAATGAAGGATTCATTTTTGAAAATATACGTACAGATACTCCGGTAACTCATATATTTAGACTTTCACCACAAGGAGGAGGAAAACATATAATAAGGAATTTTCTATTCAAGCACTGGGATATATTGGTGGATAATTCGAAAGGGCAATCAAATTATTTGGAAGGTTCTACCAAAGAAACACCTTTAATGGGACTTGGTTTTGAGGACTTTAAAGTGAATGGTGTATTATTGACTGAAAGCAACTTAAACAAGTTACTTAAGTTACACATATCAAACTGTGAAAAGATAAATTTCAAATGATTTATGAATTCCAAAATTTACCTTTTCATAATCTTTTTGAAATCCTCGGCAATCTGCTGCCCCATATTGACTATCGCGCTATCGACTTTATGTACCTCTGCCGGTGTGACCGCATCTTTGTAGCGCGCCTTGCCGAGCTTGAATTTCATATCGTCCAGAGTTCCGGATATATTCAGGCCCAGTTTGAACGGAATGGGAGATTTCAGGATGGAGATGTGATAGTCGAACTTCATATCCAGCCCTTGTGTGCCGCCTACCGCCGCTCTGTAACGGTCCATTGATATTTCGAACGGATAGACGGTTACATTTCCGTCTTTGATGCCGATGTTTACGGATATGCTGTCTATCATGTTTCTCTTCTTGTTTTTGAAGAAGAATTTTTTGGAGATTTCGGCGAAAGTCTCACCGTCCATCAGGACAAGGCTGTCTCCCTTGACATGAATGGCCGACCGCATGGTGGGGATTTTGATGTTCAGGGCGGAGTCCAGGGAAGCGGCGGCAGCCACATTGAAATCGACCGTTCCTTCGAATGAGCGCAGCATGGGGACAATCGTGTCCAGGGAAGGGGCGAAGTCTACCAGCTTCCCGATGTTGATGTTGTGCAGCCGGAAGTCGAAACCGGCAAATCCCTCTTCCGGAGATTTTGCCTGATAGACGAGGGTGGTGTTCATGTCGGAACCCATGCCTTTCATGCTGAGCTGTTTCAGGTAGACGGACTGGTTGCGGATGTCCACAGCTCCGCGGACATCGTTGAATGTGACTTTCTCGTAAAAGACTTTCCTGAAATCGGTCTGTAGTTCAAAATCCAGGTTCTTGGGGATGACGAACAGCTTTACTTCGGTGGAGACCGTATCGCTTTCCGCAGCCAGCGTATCCGACGGGAGCGATATCGACCGTATCAGCTGGTTGCAGTCCAACTGTTCGGACGATACGTCCAGTTTGGCGCGCAGGAGCTTGTGATGCCGCATGGCGCCGTACAGGTCGTGAATTGAACCGGTGGCGGTGATATCGGATTTGCCGATGCGCATGGTGGTATTGCGCAGGGTGATGACGCGGTCGTTTACCGTGACGGAAGTTTTCTGCACCTGTATGGGAAGTGCACATTCCGGGGTGCGGAACGCCATGCGGTGGAAACCGATGATGCCTTTGGGTGTCCACAGCGAATCGCGTACTTTTTCGGCTGTTATTCCGATGCCTGCTTTGTCCATTCCC
>ERZ827498.4164-NODE-4164-length-11540-cov-3.967958_pt1 | contig 11540 bp, 10 predicted proteins | sample MGYA00519865_ERZ827498 | MGnify/ENA primary metagenome ERZ827498 (study PRJEB31778, sample SAMEA3449328) | human gut metagenome | biome: human gut; feature: human-associated habitat; material: faeces | place: United Kingdom | collected 2010/2012 ...
TGGAAGCTCTTGGATTTGGCAACTGCCCGATCTGTGTAGCTAAGACACAGTACAGCTTAACAGATGACCAGACTAAACTGGGTGCTCCTACTGACTTCGAAGTTACAGTACGTAACCTGAAGATTTCCGCTGGTGCAGGATTCATCGTAGCTCTTACAGGCGAGATCATGACAATGCCAGGTCTTCCTAAAGTTCCGGCTGCTGAGAGAATCGACGTAGACGAGACAGGTAAGATCACAGGTCTGTTCTAATCCGGTTGAAATCAATCGAATAATTCAAAAATATAAAAATCATATTTATATATGATATGTGTCCAGACGATTTTACAGGCGGGAAGATTTTCCCGCCTGTTTTTTTCTTTATTTTTTTATAAGATAATCTTTTCCGGAAATACCAGGTTCCGTCATATGGATCGGATCCAGAATGCGATTAAGTTCATCCTCGTCCATAAGCTTTTCTTTCAGAATCAGACTTCTTACAGATTCGCCTGTCTTAATTGCCTTTTTTGCAATATCCGCAGCCTTCTGATATCCAAGATGGGGGCTGATTGCAGTGATAATACCTACACTGTTTTCTACCAGATAACGGCATCTTTCTTCATTTGCCGTAATTCCTACAATACAATTATCCACCAATGTCTGGACTGCATAGCCAAGAGTATCGATAGACTGGAACATGCAATAGAAAATAATCGGCTCAAACGCATTTAATTCCAGCTGACCAGCCTCTGCAGCCATGGTAATGGTAACATCATTACCAATAATATTAAAAGCAACCTGATTCACTACTTCAGGAATAACCGGATTAACTTTACCTGGCATAATAGAGGAACCATTCTGTTTTGCCGGAAGATTAATCTCCCCAAAACCAGTACGTGGACCGGAGGACATCAGACGGAGATCATTTGACATTTTGGAAAGAGTTACCGCACATGCTTTCACAGCACCGGAAACGGCTACAAATGGATCCAGATTCTGAGTGGAATCAATCAAATCAAAAGCCTGTATAAAGTCCATTCCTGAGATTTCAGTAAGATTTGGAACAATTCTTCTCAGATAGCCCTCATCTGCATTAATTCCTGTTCCAATAGCAGTACCTCCCATATTAAGAGTCCGCATTTCATCCATTGCTTTATCCATTCTGTGGATATCACGCATGATTGCTACCGAATATGCCTTAAATTCCTGTCCCAGACGAATTGGTACTGCATCCTGCATCTGTGTACGCCCCATTTTTATTATGTGATCAAACTCTGTAGCTTTTTCATTAAGAGCATCATAGAGGCGAAGAAGCTGTTTTTTCAGATTCTGCAACAAACGAAGAGAAGTCATTTTACCGGCAGTAGGAATCACGTCATTGGTAGACTGTCCACAATTCACATCATCGTTAGGATTTATAATTGTATAATCGCCCTTTTTTCCTCCCAGTATCTCAATCGCGCGATTTGCAATTACTTCATTGGCATTCATATTTAAAGATGTGCCAGCTCCTCCCTGAACAGGATCCACAATAAATTCATTATGGAATTTTCCTGAAACAATTTCATCACATGCCTGGACAATCGCCTGTGCTTTTTTCTTCTCAAGAAGCCCCACCTCACAATTGGTTATCGCTGCTGCTTTTTTTATGTATGCAAGACTGTTAATAATTTCCGGATGCATATTCAGCCCCGTAATGTGGAAATTTTCAGCCGCACGTAAGGATTGTACTCCATAATATACATCTTCCGGAATATCCTTTACACCAATAGAATCCCTTTCTACACGATAGTCTGTTTTTTTCATAGTTATTCGCCCTCCCATGTATTTGCCCTCATTATATATCTCTGCTATAATATAATCAAATACATATATTTTTATAAAATATATAGTGTTTAAATTATATATCGGAGGAGTTTATATGTTTCAGGGAATGGAATACATCTATGAGGTCTACAAGGAAAAAAGCTTTTCCAAAGCTGCTGCTGCTCTTTTCATTTCGCAGCCTTCTTTAAGCGCCAATGTAAAACGTGTGGAAAACCGTATTGGCTATCCTATTTTTGATCGAAGTACCAAACCTTTGCAGTTAACTGAAGTTGGAAAACATTATATACAGGCTGTTGAAAAAGTCATGGATATTGAAAATAATCTCGAAAACTACCTACTGGATCTGGGAAATCTCAAAACAGGAACTCTTAATGTAGGTGGCAGTAACTTTTTTTCTTCGTGGATTCTGCCTCCCCTTATTGCTGATTTTTCCCAAAAATTCCCCCATGTTCAAATTTCTCTTGTAGAAGAAAGTACAGCAAAGCTATCCCAGTTTCTCCAGGCCGGAAAGTTAGATCTGGTGATTGATAACTGTATTCTGGATAACCAGATTTTTGAACGTTATATCTACCAGAAAGAACAACTTCTTCTAGCGGTTCCCAAAAATTATTCAGTAAATACCAGACTACAGGAATATCAGATTCCTATTGAGGAAATCCGGAACGGGCAGTTCCGTTCTTCTCATATTCCTTCTGTTCCATGTATGTGAACTTAATCTTATCCTCATGACTGTTATATGCTTTCTTCACTTGCCCTGCTGCCTTTGATTTGGGCGCATCAGATGTTCCATTTGATTCCACATTATATATAGAAGAAACACATTTATCCCTGTAGTCCGTATAACCGCCTTCGTACTGTGTAAGGTGGCCTCCTGCCTCAAATGCAAATATCCTGTCAACAACTCTGTCAAGGAAATATCTGTCATGTGAAACAGTGATTACAATACCCGCAAATCCATCAAGATACTCCTCAAGTATCTCAAGAGTTTCAATGTCAAGGTCGTTGGTAGGCTCATCGAGAATAAGTACATTTGGTGCACTCATAAGAACACTTAACAGATAAAGTCTCCTCTTCTCACCACCTGACAGCTTGCTTATAGGCGTCCACTGCTGCTTCGGTGTAAAAAGAAACTTCTCACACATCTGTGACGCTGTTGCCTTTCCATCTGCCGTCGTAACATATTCACCTATGCTCCTTACGAACTCTAGCACAGTAAGGCTGTCGTCAAGTGGTTCGTTCTCCTGCATGAAATATCCGATTCTTACAGTCTCTCCAACCTCAACACTGCCGCTGTCCGGTTCAAGCTGGCCTGCTATAATCTTCATAAGCGTAGACTTGCCGCATCCGTTATCACCAACAATACCTATTCTGTCATCTCTTAGAAAAATATAGGTGAAATCGTCAATTATTGTCCTCTCTCCAAAGCTTTTGCAAATGTTGTGGAGTTCAACAGTCTTTCTTCCAAGCCTGCTGCTGACTGAATTCATATCCATAAGCTGCTTGTCAAATCTTGCTCTCGCCTGCTTTGAAGCCTCCTTCATATCTTCGAATCTGTCAATTCGTGCCTGCTGCTTGGTAGAACGAGCCTGGCATCCTCTTCTTATCCACGCGAGTTCCTTCCTTAATATATTCTGTCTCTTAGCCTCAGTTGCCCTCTCCATCTCCTCACGCTGGGTCTTCAGTTCAAGAAAGCCTGAATAATTCGTATCGTAGCTATAAAGGGAAGCTTTATCAAGTTCAACAATCCTATTTGTGACATTATCAAGGAAATACCTGTCATGAGTAACCATGATAAGTTCTCCCTTGAAATTCTTAATAAATTGTTCCAGCCAGAGTACCATGTCATTATCAAGATGGTTAGTAGGTTCGTCAAGAATAAGAAGCCTTGCCGGCTCAACCAAAGTTCTTGCAAGCGCTGCTCTTTTCTTCTGACCGCCTGATAAAATATTCATCATTGCACCGTGATTTGTTATTCCAAGCTTGTTAAGAATCTCTTTTGCTTTTGGCTGGCTGTCCGCATGCTTTCCACGCATAACATATTCCAGTACATTTTCATTCTCATAATACAGAGGTGTCTGTGCAAGATACGCAAGCTCAATCCCCTTGCCCTTGACAACCTGTCCCTCATCCGGTTCTTCAACACCTGCAATAATCTTTAAAAGTGTAGACTTTCCGGTTCCGTTCACCCCTATAAGTCCAATCTTATCTCCACTGTTAATTCCCAGACTTATATTATTAAAAAGTTCCTTTTCTCCGTAGGTCTTGCTGACCTTTTCAACATTTAATATATTCACAATTATCTCCGTTATATCAATTATTTGTCGTCATCTGAAAGATTATAGAAATTCTTAAGCTTCTGTGCAAGCTCCGGATCTTTCTTCTTCAGATGTTCATAATGTTTCTTCTTCTGCTCCATCATATGCTCATATGCATACGGATTGTGAAGCTTCATTCTGTCAAGTATCTGTTTTCTGTGTTCCTTAAGCATCTGGATTGCATCAGGATTAATCTGTGCCAGCTTCTTCTCAACAACCACGCGGCGCTCATCAATTCTTTTCTCAATATCATCAATATCAAGATTCGGATATTTCTTATCGTCAAACAAATGCATCTCAAGTCGCTCAAGCAGTTCATTCTCATCAAAGAGTCCGATTCTTCCCCATGCAGCATGCTTTTCAGCATCAACAATAACATTCTTCTCATCTTTCTTGACACTGCCAATCTCATCAGCCATCTCTGCTGCCATCTTCTCAAGCCATTCATCTGCATCTGCGCCAAAAGCCCACTCAATCTCAGCAAGTCTTTCATTGTCCTCATGTACCTCGCCAGAAACAGCCTGCTCTTCTTCCTCCTCCTCGACAGGATAAGGTCTGTCAAGACCTGCATCTCTTAGGGCAAGCGGAATAGTTCTTCTTACAACACCTTTTTCAACAAACTCGCCTGCACCAAGCTCTCTTAACTGGTCATTAAGCGTGTGTTCATGCTCTGTAATATAGAATCTGATTCCTTTCTTTTCAAGTGCCTTATATAAAGACATAAGCCTGTCAACTGCCGTCACATCAATAGAACCCACACCTCCGGCGTCTACAATTACCCATTTAGTATTATCATCAAGATTCTTTTCTATATCATCAACAAATGTATTAATATTTGCAAAGAAAAGTGCACCGTTAAATCTGTATATAACCGCACCTTTTATCTTCTTTACATTACGGTATCTGTTAAGACTGTAGAACCCTTCCTGTCCCGTTATAACTCCGAGAAATGCTCTTGGTGGTTCAACCGCTTTGACAATAACAGCTATGAATGAAAGAATAACACCGATTACAACTCCGTATATCGTTCCGAATAACAGAACGCCTAAAAATGCTCCTACAAATATTGCAAACTCCGTATGGTCTGTTTTCCATAATTTAACTGCAAGCCCGAATTCAGTAATCCCTATCAGTGCTGCAACAACAATTCCTGTAAGTATTGGTACAGGAAGATACTCAAGCACCGGTGTTCCAAAAAGCACTATAAGAAGCATTGTCAGAGAAGCTGTTATTGACATAACCTGTGATTTACAACCAAACTGGTCTGCAATTCCTGTTCTTGACACGCTTCCATTCAAAGGGCATCCGCCAATTACAGCAGAAGCCGCATTTGCAGCAGCATAAGACAGAATTTCTCTGTTATTGCTTACTTTATAGCCATATTTGTTGGCATAATTATTAGTTGCAAGCAATGTCTGTGCCATGACAACACCTGCCACTGAAAGTCCAAGAAGTATTATCTCTGACGGATTCTTAAACACAACTGACATATCAGGAAGCGAGAATCCCGGCAGCCCCTTATCAACATGCGGAAGAAGCTTAACACCGCATCTGTCAATATGAAAAATTGCAGTTGCAAGTGCACCAAGCACCATAAGAAGTACTGACATTGGAAACTTTGGAATGAACTTCTTCGCAATAAGAATAATAATAACCGTTCCGACTCCAAGCACTGCTGACAACAGATTAAACGACTTCATCTCCCCGGCTATATGCATAAGAAGCTTTATTGCCTCTCCTGTTCCTGCATTACCGCCAAACAGCTTCGCCGCCTGCATAAGAATTATTGTCACGCCAATACCGCTTATGAATCCACCCATTACAGGTGTCGATATGTAATTGACAATACGCCCTGCTTTGATAAAGAAGAAAAGCAGCAGCCACAATGCTGCAACTAAAGTTATCGACGGAACTACTGCCTTCGCCTCCTCAGAGCCTGACACTATCCCAAGCGTTGCAAGTGTTCCACCGACAAGTGCAGCCGGAGTTGCATCCACTCCGAACACAAACTGTGGCGAAGATGTCACAAGTCCATATATAAGCACTGGCAGAATAGAGCAGTACAGACCATACACCGCTGGCAGTCCCGCAATCTGTGCATATCCCATTGATATAGGAATTGACACAAGAGCAACAATTATTCCTGATACAATATCTTTCCGTATATTCTTTAAACTAACATTTTTCAATATGCATCGCCCCTTAATCAGATTTCGATAGAAATATATTAACATAAAACATGCCTGTTCAAAACATTTTTGCACGATTGCAGTTATTAATATTTTCGTATATAATTATTTAATAACAAATGCGGTACCAAACTGCAACACATTTTAATATAGAAAAGGATACTTAATTATGTTTATAGCTGACAACTGGAAAGATTATGAAGTAATAGATACCTCTAAGGGCGAAAAACTTGAACGCTGGGGTAAGTATATTCTTGTACGCCCGGACCCACAGGTAATATGGGACACGCCTAAGAAAGAGCGTGGCTGGAAGAATATGAACGGTCATTACCACAGAAGTTCCAAGGGCGGCGGAGAATGGGAGTTCTTTGACCTTCCACAGCAGTGGCAGATTCACTACAACAGTCCTTCATTTGAACAGGAGCTGACATTCAACTTAAAGCCATTCAGCTTCAAGCACACAGGAATATTCCCTGAGCAGGCTGCTAACTGGGACTGGTTTGGAAAGATAATCTCTGATGCCAAGAAAAAGCGTGGCAGCGAACCTATAAAGGTTCTTAACCTGTTTGCTTATACTGGTGGAGCAACACTTGCATGTGCAGCCGCAGGTGCTAATGTTACGCATGTAGATGCTTCTAAGGGTATAGTCGCATGGGCTAAAGAAAACGCACAGTCTTCAGGACTTATTGACAAGCCTATACGCTGGATAGTTGATGACTGTGTAAAGTTTGTAGAAAGAGAGATAAGAAGAGGCAACCATTACGACGCAATCATCATGGATCCACCTTCATATGGACGTGGTCCTAAAGGAGAAATCTGGAAAATAGAAGAAGCCATACACCCGCTTGTTAAGCTTTGTGCACAGCTTCTTTCTGATGAACCATTATTTTTCCTTATTAATTCATACACTACAGGTCTTCAGCCAGCCGTTCTTACTTATATGTTAAGCACAGAACTTAAGAGCTTTGGCGGACACTGTGATTCACAGGAAGTAGGTCTTCCTGTTTCAAGTAACGGACTTGTACTTCCATGTGGTGCTTCTGGCCGCTGGATGAAATAATTAATACACAACTCCATCGAGTGACGGCGATTCTTCGCCGTCATTCACAATCCTGATAACAAGATGATTAGGCAGACATGTGATTGGCATTAAAGGCTCAGATATATATCCCATATTCACACACAGCTTATCCGGACAGCTTGCATCAGCAATCTTAATCTTTCCATTCTCGACAAGAATATCATTATACTCTCCATCCCCGTATTCAATCCTGAACGTGTACGGATTCTTAACATCATCTAACGAAACAGTTCTTAACAATTCGTTATCTCTGTATATATAAGCGGTCTTACTACCGTCATTCTTTCCTGATTTCATATATATAATAGAAGCCACACTTGCCCCGACAAGCAGAACAATCACGGCCACCACTGCAACAACTCTTTTTTTCACAATCTCCTCCATCTGCTACATAGTATATTTTTTAGGAATATATCTGTCTGCAAAGAAGCACACAAGGCCCGTAAACAGACCTGTTATAACACCGCTTATCACAAGGAACGGCATGTACGCAAATATACCTGACAATCTGAGTATGAAAAATGCAGCAAGAATCTGACCTGCATTGTGCGACACCGCGCCAAGTATACCTGTAAGGAATATATACTGTCCCCTAAGCAATTTATTAACAGCTGCCATCACAATAAGACATAAAAATCCACCACTTACACTATATATAAATGATACTGCCTGCCCTGTAAATATTGTAGCCAGTATAATTCTCATAGCCAGCACAATAGCTGCATCACTGAATTTATACCTTTTTAATACAAAAAGTGTGACTATATTGGCAAGTCCTAATTTAACTCCTGGTATTGGAACAAGCGTAGGTATCGCTGATTCCACAACAAATATTGTCAGTGCAATTGTTGTAAGTAATGCCAGCGTTGTAAGTCTCTTAACATCAAAAGTTTTCTTCATGTCTGCCTCCGCATAAATATTACCTATGCATTTTAACAGACATTTCATATTAAGACAATAATTCGTTAAATTAATTCAAATTCATGCAAAATCAGTTTGACAGTTTGTAAAAATATAGTATAATCATTTGGCTTTATAAATATACGAAAGTGAGGAAATCCTATGGTAAAAGACATGACAAATGGTTCGCCTTCCAGGCATATTCTTGGATTTGCAGTTCCAATGCTGTTCGGAATGCTGTTTCAGCAGTTCTACAACCTTGTTGACACAATAATCGTTGGTAAAACTCTCGGTGTTGAAGCTCTTGCCGGAGTTGGAGCAACAGGTTCTATTAACTTCATGATAATCGGTTTCTGTATGGGAGTCTGTAACGGATTCGTGATTCCGGTTGCCCAATGCTTTGGTGCAAAGAAACCTGCTGACCTTAGAAAATATGTATTTAACGGATATATCTGCAGTATTGTGTTTGCCATAGTGCTTACGCTTGCATCCGTAATATTCTGCCGCAGGATACTTATTATCATGAATACACCGGCAGATATTATTGACCATGCCTATAATTACATAGTAGTTATATTCATAGGAATCCCAACTGTATTCCTGTACAACATGGTGTCTGGTGTTATCCGTTCGCTTGGCGATAGTAAGACACCTGTAGTTTTCCTTGTGCTTTCTTCAATAATAAATGTAGTACTTGATTTCTTTCTTATTCTTGTATGTAAGATGGGTGTTGCCGGAGCTGGCTGGGCAACTGTAACATCACAGTTAATTTCGGGACTTACCTGCCTTATATATATGTATAAGAAATATGACATCTTAAAAGGTGACAAATCAGAAAGGGTACTTGATAGAAGATTCATCACCAACCTGTGTATGAACGGTGTTCCTATGGGACTCCAGTATTCAATAACAGCCATCGGAAGTACAATCCTTCAGGCTGCTGTCAATACACTTGGTTCAACATATGTAGCCGCAATGACTGCCGGTTCTAAGATGTTCAACTTTACCTGTTGTCCATTTGATGCACTCGGCTCAACCATGGCAACCTATGCCGGACAGAATGTTGGAGCTGCCAAGATTAAAAGACTTGGTCAGGGCGTACGCTCCGCTATGATAATCGGTTCAGTATACAGTGTTCTTTCTCTTATTGCACTGTATTTCACTACAGATTATATTGCATTATTATTCGTTAATGCATCAGAGACAACCATAATTGCTCTTACAAGACAGTTCATCCTTGCATCTGCATGCTTCTACATTCCGCTTACAGGTGTTAACGTAGTCCGCTTCTGCATACAAGGTATGGGCTTCTCAGTATTTGCAATATCAGCTGGTATCTTAGAGATGATTGGCCGTGCATTTGCAGCCATCATACTTATTCCAAATATTGGATTCATGGGGGCATGCCTCGCCTCACCAATCGCATGGATTGCTGCTGACGCATTTTTATTCCCTGCATTCATACATTGTGCCAAGAAACTTAATGCAAGGCACAATATTAAATCAAACTAATAACATGACTAAAGGGAGGACAATATTGCCCTCCCTTAATTATTCTATAATATAGACAGCCTGGCTGTGCATCTCTTCATATCTTGATTGAAATGTCTCAAGATTCCTTGTTATGTTACCTTCCATAGGATCCATTATATAAACAATATTCTTATTAAGATCATATCCTGTAATTACAACACAATGTTCTGGAGACATCCATGTATATTCTTTCCCATTAAATACAAATGTCTTAGATTCATATGGCTGTCTCATATCTATTGTATTCCATATTACTATCGGGTCACCCTGAGCAACCATACCTAGAATCTCTTTAAAATCTGTTCCGCTGATATTCTTTGCAACTGCTGACATATTATTAACTTTGAAATATTTATTAGCTGCATTAACAATTGGCTGTGACATGCATCCATAACTTGTGTTATCCCTTGGATTACCAAGAAACATTTCGTAGAAGCTGCCATTGCCTTTCTTAAGATATTCATCCGACATAGTTGTTTTATCAACATTACAGCCGTAATAATTTAGTACGGATGTTAACGATGTAATCTCGCATCCCGTTGGCAGCTCTGGATTCTGATTAAGCGATTCATAGCATTCTATTCTGTATACATCTGGTAAATCATTTACAGTCTCTTCACTTACAGAAAGCTGTTCCTCCGTCACATTACCATCGCTCTTAATTGCTGTATATTCTGCACCTACTGCTACACCTTTGCTGACATTCTTATTATTCATCTTGACTGTTAATACAATTGCTACCGTACATGCCAGTATAGTCATCATTACAAGGAATATTTGATTCTTCCTTTTTCCTCTTTTTTGGTATTTTCTCCTGCTATCTCTCCTACTCATCCCAATCACCATCCTAACCTTCCGTTGTAAGTCAAAGTCTCATTTATTAACTTCTATACTTATATACGAAACCAAGCATGATTTGGTCTGAATAAATCGTAAAATTGTGTTTTATAATATTATATAAGCCTTACCACCTGACAATTATCAGTCATTCCATCCCAGAATTTATCCAGTGGTGTTCCTCTGAATTTTGCTATAATACTGCAGTTCATGGCACCATGACCAACAATCAGTATATCTTTGCCACTATTTACCTGTGGCATAACTACATTGTCTATAAATTCCCCTGTCCTTGCAAAAAGTTCTTCAAAGCTTTCTCCACCTTCAACTGTAACATACTTCTCAGGCTTCTTAAAAAGAGTATTAATTGGACAGTCATCTATAGCAAATGAATTCTCTATTCCTTCATATACTCCAAATCCCATCTCAACAAGTCTGTCATCTGTATACACAGGAACATTTCTTCCCTTCAAGAAAATGTCTGCTGTTTCTTTTGCTCTTTCCAAAGGAGATGAGTAACATATGTCAAAATGTATATCTGAATACTGTTTCCCAGCCTCTGCCGCCATCATTCTGCCTTCATCATTAAGCGGTATATCTGTTCTTCCCTGCAATTTATGACGTACATTCCAGTCCGTCCTGCCATGACGCATTATGTATAGCATGTTGTACTCCTCTTTTTATCATATTCTAGTTCATTACTTCGCGAGCACGACTGCAAACTGCCCATGACTTCTCAAGGAGCTGCTCGCGCAAAAAAGGGTTTCCGATAACCTCGGAAACCCTTGAAAGAACTGTATTAATAACAATTACTCAATGATTGTAGCAACAGCACCAGAACCAACTGTTCTACCACCCTCACGGATAGCGAAACGAAGAC
>ERZ827498.4168-NODE-4168-length-11528-cov-4.574392_pt1 | contig 11528 bp, 19 predicted proteins | sample MGYA00519865_ERZ827498 | MGnify/ENA primary metagenome ERZ827498 (study PRJEB31778, sample SAMEA3449328) | human gut metagenome | biome: human gut; feature: human-associated habitat; material: faeces | place: United Kingdom | collected 2010/2012 ...
ATAGGATTACCCACATAAAAGCGTTATAAGACTATGTAGAACAACTCCAACTACAATACCGATTCCAAAAATCTTCTTCTTATCATTCATGAGCATTACCATACTTCCTTTTCAACCATGGATAGATAATCAATATACAAACACTTATAATACCTGCAAGTACATATTGTTCGATTGGTTGTTTATGAAATCCTAACGATCTTCTTAAAAGTTGAAACAACCAATAACCACACACTAGCAATTCCTTCCAGGAAATAGATTCCTGCTTTTCTTTTGGCGTAGCATCTGACAAGTCTTCATCTAAATATATTTGAAGTCGATTCTTTTTCATATTCTCACCTATTTTTCTGGGTATCCAAACAAGTACTAGTATCCGTCCTTATATCTTTACAAAATCTCTTAGCGTTAAATACACTTCAGCTTTTGTTGCTTGTGGATAAGGTGGTACAAATAGAATTCCACAACAAATCAAGCCTAGAATGATCCATCCTAGAAAAGAAAAATCTAAGATGAATAGATCAGACTTTGGTCAGGTAGTCATTTGTTTAGATACAGTACCTTTTAGAAACCAGGATTGGATGTAAATAAATCCATAAGACACTTCTATTCGCCCAATAATATTTGTTCTTGGAAATTATGTCCGTTACAAATAATTCCGTTTATTTTAGTTCTTCTCATTATTGTCTGTTGTCACAATCTCTTCCTGCCATTTTTTGTAGTTGTAGAAAGCTTGGATAAACAAAATAATACTTAATATAACTGCTATTATACAAGTCCAACGAAGTGAACGAAATTCATAATAAAACCCAAACATGATAGCTATATCTATTGGAATTATCCATAATGTTCTAATAAACTTTCTTCTATAACTTAATCTCCCGTACCACATCATTATCCCCTTATCAACTTTTTCACTCATTTCCCATTTTCTAAACACCAGTAAATGAATGAAATTAATCGTAAAAAGAGTAGCTATTACAAATACAAATCTCATTTTCATCCAGTCGTATACCCCCTAATCACTTTAGAAATCAGTTACACACTCATCCTTCTTTACAGATTCTTTTAGGTTTAAATACACTTCAGCATTTGTGGCTTCTGGATATGGCAACACAAATAGAATACCAATTCCACAACAAATCAAACCTAGAATGATCCATCCTAAAAATGATAAATCTAAGACAAATAAATCCATCTTTTGTCCAGTCGTCATTTGTTTGGATAATGAGAAAGCTTCATCTGTAGTAATATTAGGATTTTCTGCCAATAGATATGGAATCATAGAATATTCATAAGCCTTAATAAATCCAGGCACTATGAATAGGAATAGCCATAGTAATATTTTTAAATTCATCAAAAACATGATTTTTACTACATTTAAATAGTCGCCTTTAAAACCACTAAAGATTTCACCAAGCTCAGGATTTACATCATGGTTCTTGATAAAATATCTACTTTTTCCAACTACAATGACATTACCAATGAAGATAGAAAATAATAATCCTACAATAGATCCCATTGATAAAAAAGAGAGGATTGAAGAAAACATACTTGGCAATACAACATCAGGTACAAAATCTTGTACTGTTTGAATAACAGTCACATAATCAGCACTCAATATTCCTGCAATCAGCGTAACCACAAACATCTTCCAATAGTTTCGTTTCATGATTTGTTTGGCTTGTTCTTTAACTTGTTGTCGATTCCACATATTATTTCACCTTACTTTCTTTATACTTAATATCGATTCTTCAATTTTTTTGTTACATCCTATGTCTCGAATACAACAATTTTAAGATTGCAATCTTTTTTCCAATTTTTTTAATATATCATTTGCTTCTTTAACATCATTTAAATACTTATCACTATTAAATAACACTTTTTCCTTGGAAACATATATTGGTAATACACTATTATCTTTTAAAACAACTTTAATACCAACATACATCATTGGTTCTACTGCACCCGCCATAAATGTAGCTCCACCTAATATTGTATGTGTAAATGGTTTCGTTTTACCTTTAAAATTTGCATCTTCGTTTTGAATAGAACACTTTTGAATCTCATCATATAAACAGCTTGCACCACCAATGATTTCTAATCTTTTTTCTTCATCATGAAATTTCACACACATTTTTAATCATCTCCTCTATCTTTTTTGCGATCTTACGATCTTGTATGTACTGATCTGTATTGACCATTGTCTTTTCTTTCGACACATAAACAGCTAATACAGTTTCATTCTTTAAAACAATTTTTACTCCAACATATAAATATGGATTCTGTAATAAGCCAGATGGTAATGGTCCACTTGAAAGTACAGCTGTAAATGGAATTCCTTTTCCCTTATATTTTGCCTTTTCATTTAAAACAGATACTCTTGTCACATCATCATAAGAGTATTTTCCTTGTGTTCCAGTAAGAATCTCAAATTGTTTACGAGAATCATCAAATTTAACATAATCATTTAAATTCATAAGTTTGGCCTCCTTACCATTTTCAATTTTTCGAATACGCACTTATACTTCTTCCATATATTTTGCCTTAAACGCAATACAACTTCTCTCTTTTCCAAACAATCCTTTGGATTCCACACGCCCAAGACCATATGCCCAGAATGTAACGGTTTGACCTTCTTTAAAATCAAATTCTTTATTGTAATCAAGCACACAAACATAAGACTTATCATCAAAGATATTGATCATGTATCCTCTAAAATCTTTATCATCTACACGAGCTATGATTTTTCCTGTATATGTCAATTTCTTTCCATACCACTTAGAATGTGTAACCTCCAAATCCGATTGATCTGGTGATTGTGACTCCGCCTTAAAGGATGCTTCATCCACTTCACTGCACTCCACTGAAATCGTACTTTCTAAACCCTGATATTCAACAGTAACCTCTGAAGTCTTTCCTGCCTCCAATGTGACAGGATCTTTGACAGTCCATCCTTCCGTAATAAATTCTTTTGTACCATCCTCATAATAGGCCCATACACCATCTTCGACTTATTATCTATAGTTTCATTCGCTTCTGCAAGACCAGTATATAAGGCTGTCATATTCTCTAGCTTTTCCTGACTAACCTCTACTTTTTCATTATTTGGTGTTATATTCGAACATCCACAAACCAAGAATACACTTAGCAATGTCGCTGCATACTTCTTCATAGGTCCACCTCCTTTTCTAATTTCATATCAGTATGTCTGTAATCGTTTTCATACAGTTTTTATTTGTTTTCATTCAAACGTATCATTTGTTGTTTTCCTACGTAAAATACATTAATCAATGAATCGTTCAATACTAAATTTCTATTCAAAAAGTACTGTTACACATGCTGCAACAGCCCATCTTTTATATTGGATTCACTCCAATATGATTATATCCACAATTCCAAAATAATATAGATTACAACTCCAACTATAATACCAATTCCAATCTTCTTCTTATCATTCTTTGCGTAAATCAAATTAAAGATTTCAAATGATAAAAATCCAAGCAGAAAAAATATATTCTTCGTAAAATAGTAAATCAAGAAACACACCACAAATAAGCCTATACAAATCATTCCTTTAGAATATTCCACCATGGATTTATATCCTTGATTTAATGATTCATTATCCTTATTCAATTTATCAATAATGTTTTTCTGTTTATCATTCATAATCATTACCTATACTTTCTTCGTAACCAAATATAGAAAGCGAGTGCACAAATCACGATTATACCCGCAAGTCCATATTGCACTATTGCCTGTTTATCACCTAATACTCTTCCTAGAAATTGTGCAATTCCATAACTACATAATAAGCATAAAGCTACACACTTCATCCAAAAACTAGATTCCTTCTTTCTTTTTGGAGTTGTATCCAATAAGTCTTCATCTAAATATTTTTGAAGATCTTCATTCATATCCTCTTGTAATCTTTGAAGTCGATTCTTTTTCATATCACCACCTACGGAACAATGTGGTTTTTAAATAAGATGCATGAAACGCAAATATTAAGAAGATGATCAACAATATGATTTCTCCATAATGGATATATTTTTCTTTGTATCTATGGTCATATAATGGTTTATCCAAATATACACGACCATCTACTTATACTAATAATTGAGAATGTACTAAAGCTTCTATTGTATTATGATCAAACTTAGAAATCTAAATTGCCTTTTCTTCATTGAATATTCCATTCTTAATGAAATATCGAATGATCTTGAATTTATTTATTAAAATGCTCATACGCATACACAAAAAACCCAATATCTGCAACACACATCATTTCTTGTAAGTAATCATTGATATAAAATCCATAGATAGCTCCACCTGCAAGTAGAACAGCCATAGAAATGAATCACCATTTAGGAAAGCTCATCTGAAACACGAACTCCATCACAAGTACACGGAATAAAAACATTCTTATTATTCTTTTTTCTCTGTCTCTTTTTCATAATCTTACTTTGCATCTGGATATGTGTCTTCAAATTTATCGGCATATCGATTGTGCTTTTTATACTTGAAGAACATAACGACTAAGAAAACAACAGCTGCTACACCTAGTGCGTAAACTAACCAATCTAATGACATCATATACTATGTCCTCCTTTTCTAATTTCATATTAGCATGTCTGAAATCGTTTTCATACAGTTTTTTGTTCATTTTCATTCAAACGTATCAAATGTTATTTTTTCTTCAAACTTGTTTATAGCATATTACTTAAACAAGTTTGATTCACTTTTTAAAACAATCTATGTTTTAGACATCGATAATGTCAATTAAGATGATATGGTTAGCTTGAATGAAGGCTCGAATATGAACAAGAACATAATGGGGTATTTTAAATCTATCCAAGCATTTATCCGTAGTTTATTCTATAAACATGAGGAACAAACAAAACAAAATAAGTGTACACTCCAACAAGAAAAGTATTTAAAGATTGGTGCGAATATTTGTAATATTGGATTCAAATCCAAATATGCATATGAAGATTGGCAAGAAGATATTTTTAATCATATATCTGTCGGTGATTTAGTATATTGCACAATGCCAGTTACAGATAAAGCTTTAAAAGCCATTCCTGAAGGACACACAACAAGGCCTTTCTTGATTGTGAAAAAAGGAAAGGGTCAACTATCCGCCAATGAATTGGCAGGCTTGTAAAAGCCTAAGTTGACTAGCCTAAGTGCTGTGAGCACTACGTTAAGAGAGAATATATAGTTACCCGTGGATGTAACACCTAGTCTGCGGCTCTAAGGGGACATATTAAACAGTTCTGTGAGGTAGGAACAGTGTGTGTCTTATTGCAAACCTCTCATTAACATTGGCGAAGGTGTCATATACGGCTCGATATGTGCCGGCTTACCGCATCAAACATATCACAAAAAAGGAGGTGCCTTATATGGTATACGTATTAGATATCGATGGACAACCACTTATGCCAACTTCAAGGCACAGAAAAGTAAGAAAGCTGTTGAACAGTCATCTTGCTAAAGTAGCAAAGCGTTGTCCATTCACGATACAACTTTTATATCAGAGCACAAAAGAAACACAACCTGTATCTCTTGGTGTAGACGCAGGAAGTAGACATATTGGTCTGACTGCTACAACAGAGCAGAAAGTCGTCTCGTAACGATGTCGTGAAATTATTGTCTGCAAGACGAGCTCTGCGTAGCTCTCGAAGAAGTCGAAAAACAAGATACAGAAAGCCAAGATTCAACAATCGTGTGCATTCTAAATATAAAGTATGGCTGGCTCCTTCAGTCGAAGTCAAGATTCAGGAACATATAACAGCCATCAAGAGAATATGTCAAATTTTGCCTATATCTGATATTCATGTAGAAACAGCAGAATTCGACCTTCAGCGTCTAAAAGCGATGGAAGAAGGAAGGCCGCTCCCTGTTGGCACAGACTATCAGCTTGGAGAACAGTACGATTTCTATAACACAAGACAGTATGTGCTTCATCGAGATGAATATACTTGTCAGTGTTGTGGTACGCATGATAATAATGTAAAACTACATGTGCATCATATCGAAAGTCGCCAGACTGGAGGTGACGCTCCTAATAATCTGATTACGCTTTGTGAGCACTGCCATAAGTTGTTGCATGCCGGAAAGACAATCATTCCAAAAGGCAAGAAACGAGGAAAATCCTATCGTGATGCCACTTTTATGGGTATCATGCGTAAAACCTTGTTGGAGCGTCTAAAAAAAAGAAATCGATGTTCCTGTTGAAGGGACATATGGATATATTACAAAGTACTGGAGAGAAAGAGCTGGCTTAGAGAAAAGTCATATCCATGATGCTGTCTGTATCAGCAAGTATCCGTATGCCAAGACTTTGGATATTTATTATCTGACGAAGACGGTTCGACATCACAATCGGCAAATTCATAAATCTAACTTCAGTAAAGGTGGTATTCGTAAACGCAACCAGGCACCTTATCTTGTAAAAGGATTCCGCCTGTTTGATAAAGTCTTATATCAAGGCAAAAGCTATTTCATCTTTGGAAGACGAGCTACAGGCTTTTTTGATATAAGAACATTGAATGGAGCCAAAGTGAACAAAGGTTCCATCAGTTACAAAAAATTGAGGATTCAGGACACTGCAAATGCATATTTAAAGGAGATAAAGGCAATTCCTCACATGAATAAATTCACGTGTGTCCTTGCTTAGAGTTATGAACGAATCAAAAAGAAAGTCATGGAAATGAGTTTGGAAGATTTAAGGGACTACGTGATTTATCAGATGATCGAAGATGAAAACAAATATGATCCAAACTATGATGACGAAGAATTTTTCGATTGGTAAACAAAAAAGCAGTTTAACGACTGCTTTCTTTCATATATTCAAAATATTCTCTACCTACTTTATTCTTCTTCCAGTTTTGTAGGATCTTGAAACCAGGATATGAGAAGATGACCTCACATAGTGTTTCTACAATCATACCTGTAAAGGCACACACAACACATTGTACCAATGTCCATCCAAAGAATTGGTGTGACACGATTAATGCGAACGTTAGATTGTCGCAAAACTGACCAATACCAGTAGATACATAAGAGCGGAATGCATACGATTTAAAGTTGCTGTTGTTGTTAGAAATCTTACCTAACATGGAATTCGTATAGTTATTCACAATGGCAGAAACAATAAACGCAATTGTACTTCCAAATAGTACATACCAAGTACCACCAATTGTTCCGTCTAATGCCCCATTAATAATGGCTTCTGATCCTTCTACATAGGATTCACCCCATACGCCAGGAATCTTTGATGCCAAGAAGAAAACTAGGCACATACCTAAATTCACCAACACCGCTACAAGTGATGCTTGTGTTGCAGCTTTAGGACCAAAATGTTTTGTGATGACATCCATACATAAGAAGGAAAGCCAGCTTACCACAATTCCACAATCTAGTGCCATAAAGCTAAATGGCAAGTTAATACTTTTGTTTGCCAAAAGATTCATAGTGATGACCGAAACAATAAAAAGTGTCATCGTAAGTGAAGGTATACTTCTAAGTAATACACTCACTTCTTTAACTTCCGTTTTAATTCTATTCATTTTTTACCCTCCTGTTTTTTTAAAGATGGTTGGGAAGCAAAACATCTTTGTTCAAACCATATAAGTCTAATATGTTTTTAATTATTTGTCAAAGTTTATATCACTTATGCTATGATTAATTGCGGTGATACATATGACTTTAAAACTATACGAACAAGAACTCTACCAAACAACATTTCATGCCCATGTTGCTTCATGTGTTAAAAAGGATGAATTATACGACATAATCTTGGATCAAACCCTTTTCTTTCCTGAAGAAGGTGGACAAACATGTGACAAAGGAACGTTAAATGGTATTGATGTGGTGGATGTACAAATCATAAATGATGAAATTCATCATTATACGCACTCTGCATTAAATGGTGATGTACAAGGTATTATTGACTGGACTCATCGCTACACCAATATGCAACATCATACAGGAGAACACATTCTTTCTGGATTAATACACAAAGAATTTCATGTGGATAATGTTGGATTTCATTTAGGATACAATGAAATTACAGCCGATTATGCGATGGACTTAAATAATGATCAAATTAAAAGAATTGAAGCTTTAGTGAATTCTGTCATCTTTTCAAATAAACCTGTTAAGTCCTATTACTTAGAGGATTATTCCAACATGGAATATCGTGCAAAACTTGACTTAGACAAACCACGCCTTGTCGAAATTGAAGATGTAGATTTATGCGCATGTTGCGCACCCCATGTAAAAAGTACGATTGAAGTGGGATTGTTTAAAATCATTAAATCGATGAAGATCAAAAAAGGCACACGCCTATTCTTCTTATGCGGAAAACTTGCCTATGAAGACTATGTCTTAAAACATGATCAGTCTATTCAAATCTCCAATCAATTGTCTTCAAACATTGAAGCTTTATCATTCAATGTACAACGCGTATTAGATGAAAATTATGCTTTGAAACAAAGAATCAAACAATTAAACAAAGAGATGATCGATCACTTAATCATTGAACATAAAGAAAATCAAATTATTCTATGTGATGAACTCGATCGAGATACACAATTGTATTACTACAATAAACTTGTATCTTTTAGTGACAACTATGTTTTACTTGTTTCTAAACAAAAAGATAATTATCGGTTCATGACCAACTCTAAAGATATATTCTTACAACTCAAAGAAAGACATCCAGTTCGTGGTGGAGGAAAAAATGATTTCTTTCAAGGAACGCTAGATACAGTTAATGAGCAGCTATTTGATTAGCTGCTCATATTTTTTGTATAGCAAGCGTATTTAAAACCTCTGAAATCTCTTCTTTCGATAAACATACCATTCTATGATTGGCATCATAATAATCAAACTTTTTAATGAAGCTCATTAAATCATGATACTTCACAAGGCTGTCATTCATAAATACATACCATTCTTCTATCCCTTCAATTTGATTCAATACCACATAAGGCTCTACCGGAAGAATCGTTAGTATATCAACTCCTAGTGCATACATACCAATTCTTCTACCATGTACATTATAGATTCTTGGCGTGGCATAATATGCATCCAAAGCTTGTTGATTATGTAGATATTGTCCAAACAAATCTAAATCTGTGCCAAAATCATTCAATTCATTTTCCCCAATTGAAATCGGATGAAGAATGCCAAAGATTTCAAAATACTTATGATTCGATAGTTTACTCTTCAAGTCCATAAGTGCATCGGCGCTCGTTCTTTTATCATACACCATCTGCAAATCAATATCCTTTATGTTCATTAGCCAATCGTCTTTCACAAATTCATCAGTATCCATATATTCACAATATACTTTCACTAAATAATAAAACAACTGAATTTCATCCATACTTGTAGGAAGACTTAAATTCAGACAAATATCATGATTTTGAATATAGATTTCAATTCCTCTTTGAAGATATTTGTGATCAAATAAGATTGTATGATCCCCTATCTGATTCGGAATTAATTGACAATTTTCATCCATAACCCCAAAAGATAAGTGAGACAGTTTAACTAAATCATCGATTATAAATTTTTTTCTACGAAAGAAACCCTTCTGCATAATACGAATATTCACAGACATACTAACACCTGCTCTCTACCAAAATCATACACTGAAACAAGCGCTTTTTATAGTTAAAACCATTTTTTCTTTTTAAAGTAAATCACTTCTAAAATAATAATCAATATACAAACTACCATCACAATGAAATATCCATAGGAAGTATCTAATTCTGGCATAGCCTTAAAATTCATACCATACCATCCAGTAATTAATGTTAATGGCATAAAGATGGTAGTCACAATTGTCAAAAACTGCATGATTTGATTCTGACGCATCTCCACTTGTGTTTGATGCATTTCACGAAGCTGAATGGAATACTCTGCCAAACGATCCGTAACATTCGATAGACGTGTTAGTCTTTTCTCTAATGTTTCAAAACCCTTATAAAATTCCTGTAAATTTTGTACCACTTCAATCATCTGATCATAATACGAATCAAAAGTACTAATCGTTTTCCTCATTTCAAAGATTTGCGACTCATAATGAGACCCCGTATGTGACATTAACTGATCTTCTATTCTTTCAAGTTTCATTTCAAGTTTTTGAAGAAACTCCATATCCTCTTGAATCAATATATTCATCAAATTTAGAATACATTCACTAGGCTTATTCCCTGAAATCTTTTGTTTAAAAATATGTTCAGGATCGCAAACCAAAAAATCACTATCATTTAATTCGATACTAAACATCTTCTTATTCTTAGATTTTGATTTGGAAGGAACCCAAAAAGAACCAGACAATTGATTATTCTCTTTATGTATTCTGCAATAATGAATATGATTTAAACGCTTCTCATCTATTACCTCTATCTTCATAATATCTCCTTAAAAAAAAGAATACACCATTTAGGCGTATTCTTACAGTTATTCAATTGGAATAAATTTATTTTCTTCAATCTGTTTAGGTGATTCCTTAGGAACAACAATCTTCAATTCACCATTGTCAAAGGATGCCTTAACATCTTCCTGATGAATACCTTCACCAACATAGAAGCTTCTTGAATAAGATCCACTAACACGTTCTTTACGAACGACACGACCTTTTTCATCCTTGTCTTCTGTGTTCGAACCATGTGTAGCAGTTACTTTCAAATATCCATCTTTCAATTCCATCTGGATATCTTCCTTTTTAACTCCAGGAAGTTCCATGCTCATTTCATAGTTTCCATCTTTTTCCACAATATCTGTCTTCATGACATCACTTGTAGTGTTTCCTGTAAAGAAATCATCAAATAAATCAAACATTGGATAGTACTTCATAAATATCGCCTCCTGATTTCTAGATTATGAAATCTATCTTCAAGTTACGGGATATCTTTTGACTTATCTCTAACTTCAATTATCATTATAGTCGCTTTTTTAGCACCGTCAACACTTAAGTGCTAATTTTTTATAAAAAATTAGAGTGTGATTTCTCACACTCTATTTACCCATTTCATTCATAGAAACCATTGAGAAACTCAAAGATTCCAATACTTTAATTAAGGCATGTGCCGTATCTAAACTTGTCATACAAGAAATATTGTTTTCTGCAGACACACGACGAATCAAGAATCCATCTTTACTTGTAGAATTATCTTTATTTGACATTGTGTTGATGACAAAGTTTACATGTCCATGACGAATAATATCCAATACCGTTTCATTTCCATTATCCTCATTGACTTTGGCCGCTACATGTACAAATAAGCCATTATCTTCTAAGAATTTAGCTGTACCCTTCGTCGCATAAATTCCATATCCAATGTTATAGAAACGTTTTGCGATTTCTAGAGCATCCTGTTTATTATCATCATCAATTGTTAGTAATACACTTCCATGTAAAGGAATATTAATTCCAGAAGCTACTAAAGCCTTGTACAATGCTTTTTCTAAGTTTACATCACTACCCAAAGCCTCACCTGTAGATTTCATTT
>ERZ827498.4169-NODE-4169-length-11527-cov-6.474372_pt1 | contig 11527 bp, 10 predicted proteins | sample MGYA00519865_ERZ827498 | MGnify/ENA primary metagenome ERZ827498 (study PRJEB31778, sample SAMEA3449328) | human gut metagenome | biome: human gut; feature: human-associated habitat; material: faeces | place: United Kingdom | collected 2010/2012 ...
ACGGCACTCTGGTAACCTTCTATACTACCAGTGACGCAGAAGTAACCGTAGAAGATGCCTCGTTCGAATCTGTAAAGAACAATGAGATCAGCTGCTATACCAGTCAGCAGTATGATTTTTATGTAATTGGCGATTTGAACAGCGATGAACAGGTCAACTCCAAGGATGCTGCGATCATGCTGTCTGCGTACAATATCGCAGAGGCTGACGGCAGCCTGCTGACAACAGCAAACGGAAAAGCTCTGATGGTTTCTATTGCAAAGATGAATCCGGCAAAATATAAACTGGACTCCGCAAAAAAAGTAGAGGCAGCAGATGGAAACAAGGACGGCAGAATCATGAACTGCGATGATGTAAATTATTCTGATGTAAAGCAGCTCCTGAACTATGCCGCAGCTACTGGTGCAGGTTTGACTTACGATGTGGCAGGCTGGCATTATGGTGAGTATGTGGGATACGTGAAGTAAGCTCATATTTTACAAATTTATGCCGTGTTAGACAGACGAATTATTATGACAGAAGGACAAGTTCGTTTTTTAATTCGAGGTTGTCCTTTTGCATTTTACTAATAACAACATCAGAATTTTATATAATTTAATTTTAAAAAGAGTTTTGACTTTGTAAAATGTAGTCTATGAATAATAAAGAACTAAAGGAAAGAGGTACATTAATGAATATGCCAGTTAATAGAGTTGCTAAAAAGCTCACAGAATTATTTGAAAATAAAATAGATTTATCAGATGTAAGTGAAAAAGATAAAGAAAATTCTCTTTTGTCTCGCTCATTAGCACTATATAGCATAATGATGAGAACAGATTGCAATCCAGATGATGTCGTCCAATGTTTAACGGATGGATATCATGATAATGGAATAGATGCAGTGTATTGTGATGACGAGCAAAAGATAATGTATCTAGTACAGTCAAAATGGAGTAAAGATGGGAAAAGTTCCATATCACAAGGTGATACCTCAGTATTTATAAACGGAATTTCAAAGTTAATAAATGATGACTTTGATGGATTTAATTCAAAGTTTGACAATTTAAAAGGTGCTATAAGTAACGCAATTCTTTCAACAGATTACAAGATTAAAGCAATAATCATTTACACATCAAACCAAAAATTTTCGAATGAATGCCAGGATGTTATGGAGTCTTTTATTGACAAAACAAATGATGGAATAGAAATTATAAGTTATGAAATCATTCAATTAGGAGAAATTTATGAATCATTGGCAGGAATGACAAATCATACAGTTTTTTTAAAAAATGTAGAATTGTATGATTATGGCGTTTTAGAAAGAAATGAACAAGAAATAGGATATTATGGGAAAATTTCTGTTAGTACTATATCAACTTGGTGGAAAGAGTATGGAACACATTTATTTTCAAAAAATATTAGATACTACAAAGGTGATACAGAAGTAAATAATGGAATAAGAAATGTTCTTTTAGAAGAACCAGAAAATTTTTTGCTATTCAATAATGGCATAAAAATAGTAGCCGATAAGATTAGCAAAGCCCTTTACAAATCAGTTGGTAGAAAATTTGGATTGTTTACAATGGAAAACGCAAGTATTGTTAATGGTGCTCAAACTACAGGATCAATTGGTGAATTATTTTCTTCCAATCAAAATAATATTGAAAATGCATATGTTTTAATTCAAATGATAAGTTTGGAATCATTGGAAAATGACATGAATGATAAAATAACAAAATATTCAAATACTCAAAACAAAATTGAGAATAAGGATTTTGTAGCATTAGATCCTAATCAGAAAAGATTGCAGCAAGATTTTGCAATGGAAGGTATTGAGTATTATTATAAGTCTGGATATACAATTAGCGATGAAAGAAAATGTTGCAGTATAGATGACGTTGCAATTGCTGTTGGTTGTGGATTGAACAATATCTCTCTTGTAGGTACAATAAAGGGCAATTATGGAAAAATATTCGAAAAAATAGACAAGCCTCCATATACAGATATTTTTTGCAATAAGCATTCAATATATTTTATATGGAATAATATTTTGATTTATCGTAAATTTGAGATAATAAATGCAAATTACCAAAAAAACAATTCAAAATCAAATAAGCTTATTAGTGTTCATGGCAACAGATTTTTACTGCATATATTTCTTAATATATTTTCGAACAAGTACAATTTAAAAGCAGCATTTTTAACAGATTCAGAAATAAACCAGATAACTGAAGAAATAAAACAAAATTTGCCTAAAGTAGTTGATCAACTTGTTTTAATTAAAAATACAGATTTTCCGGATTCCTATCTTGCTAATATTTTTAAAAATGGAAAAAGATGTGAATCATTGTTCTATAAATTAAGCGAAACTGATATTTATAAATCCATCCAAGAAATAGGCGTATTAGTATAATAGCGTAAAAAGCTTAATTTCTTATAAAAGCTATGAATTAACCTTCTGGATGTTTAACAAGCTGTTCCCGTTCATGATTGGAAAGCTGAAACAAGCAGATGATCGCTTTTCTGCATCTCTATGGCTTGCCGAAAGATGTATTCAAGGGAATGCTAAGAAACAAAAAGCATTCCAGGAAATGATGTCCGAAGTTTCATTGCAAACTCATTCAGAAGCATATTAAAATATAGCGTATTTGGAAATCCCCATAAAACAGCACGCCAAGAACCCACCTATTCATGGTTTTGGCGTGCTTGTTTTTGTTATATGAAGTCTTTCTCCGCAAGTAAATCAGCCTGTGCAATGCTCCCTCTAGTCCATCACATATTTTGTAAGCTTGCCTTATTTACATAGACTTCCTTGAATTCAGTACTGCTGTCGTCCAAAAGCATATGCCTCTTTTCTTTCTCTTTCTTTTACTTTCTTTCGTTTCTTTCACAAATATAGCATAAGAAATAGAAAAAGTCAAGCATTTCCCCAGCAGTCAATCTTATGATTTCACACTGGAATCGATTCTATGCAGAAAAAAGCATCATGACACCAGCCGCTCACAATGCCTGCTCAAAAATTTTTGGTGTGTTCCACCTTTATACGAACAACTCAACAACTAACACATAACTAACAAAGTGCAAAAAGCCCCCTAAAATCCAATGTTTTTGTTTCTCAAAGAGATAATTTTATCCCGTTTGGGATTCTACAAAAAAGCCTCGAAAGCTTCGTGTTTTCGAGGCTTTTTATTTTACCTGCACACCAAAAGGCATGACAAAAAGGAGATGCTTCCACGCATCTCCTTTTTCCTTGTATTCACAGCTTGCCTGTAACAGCAGATCTCAAATCCGTGCCATCATTTCTGCCTTCTTCTGATTGAATTCTTCCTCCGTGATCACACCCTGCTCCACCATTTCCTTGAGGCAATACCGCACAAAGATTGTGCGACAAATGCGTCGTCAAATTTTTTGTCAGAGAAAACACTGATTACAGCTTGTGCGGTATTGCCCTTAATATACGCTTTCCATTATTTTAACATGTTTTCTCCAAAAAAGCAAGTTCCGCACCCCATCCCCTACAAAATTTTCAAAAAACATGGACAACACCGGAAAACTGTGCTATAATAAGAGATAGAGCCTTCGGGCACATAAATGTTAAGGAGGACCTTGTATGTCAAAAAAGCCGTATTATATCACGACACCGATTTACTATCCGTCGGGAAATCCCCATATCGGGCACTGCTATACAACAGTTGCCTGCGATTCTATCGCACGGTACAGACGAATGCAGGGCTATGATGTGATCTTCCTCACCGGAACTGATGAACACGGTCTGAAAATCGAACAGAAAGCGGCGGCAAAGGGTATCACGCCGAAAGAATATGTAGATGAGATCGTCAAGACCTTCAAGGCACTGTGGGAAAAGATGCACGTCAGCTATGACCGCTATATCCGCACCACCGATGACTACCACATAGAAACCGTACAGAAGATCTTCAAGCGTCTGTACGATCTGGGATACATCTATAAGGGTGAATATAAGGGCAAGTACTGCACCCCCTGTGAAAGCTTCTGGACCGAGTCCCAGCTGGACGAAAACGGCTGCTGTCCGGAGTGTCACCGCGAAGTCGTCGAGGCAAAGGAAGAAGCCTACTTCATGAAAATGGCTCCCTTTGCAAAGCGTATCGAAAAGCTGCTGCTGGAAACCGACTATCTCCAGCCCAAGACCCGTGCAGTGGAACTGGTCAACAACTTCATCAAGCCGGGGCTGGAAGACCTCTGCGTTTCCCGTACCTCTTTCACATGGGGCATTCCGGTCACTTTCGATCCGAAGCACGTGGTCTATGTCTGGGTAGACGCTCTGTCCAACTATATCAGTGCACTGGGCTATGAAAACAACGCCTACCACGATTTCGACAAGTACTGGCCGGCAGATGTGCACATGGTTGCCAAAGACATCATGCGGTTCCATGCCATTATCTGGCCGGCAATGCTGATGGCTCTGGATCTGCCGCTGCCGAAGCATCTGGCAGTTCACGGCTGGATCACTTTCAACGGACAGAAAATGTCCAAGTCGCTGGGCAACGTGGTAGACCCGTTCCTGCTGGCTGACCGCTACGGAGCAGATGCGATCCGCTACCATATCCTGCGGGAAATGGCTCTGGGTGCAGACAGTTCGTTCTCCAACGAGATCATGATCAACCGTATCAACTCCGATCTGGCAAACGGTCTGGGCAATCTGGTTTCCCGTACCGTGGCAATGGTGGACAAGTACTTCGGCGGCACTCTGCCGACCGAACGCCAGTCCGGCGAATTTGACGAGGAACTCATCGCCGCAGCCACCGGTCTGACTGCAAAGCTGGAAGGTCTGCTGGATCAGACGCAGCTGAACCACATGCTGGCAGAGATTTTCCAGGTGGTTTCCCGTGCCAACAAGTACATCGACGAAACCGCACCGTGGATTCTGGCAAGAGAGGAAGCAAACCGCACCCGTCTGGCAACGGTGCTGTACAACCTGCTGGAAACCATTCGTATCATCACCGTTCCGCTGAGTGCATTCATGCCGGAAACCATGCCGAAGATCTGGGAGCAGATCGGGGCATCGGAAGCCGACGTGGCATACAGCACCGCTGCGGTATTCGGCACACTGCCGGCAAATGTGACCGTGCACAAGGGTGACATCATCTTCCCGCGTATCGACGTGGAAAAGGAGATCGACGAACTGAACCAGCTGATTCTGGCAGCACAGCCCAAGGAAGAACCGAAGGAGCCGGAATTCACACCCCAGCCTCTGGCAGAGGAGATCGACATCGACACCTTTGGCAAGACCGATCTGCGTGTGGCAAAGGTGCTGGAATGCGAAAAGGTGAAGAAGTCCAAGAAGCTGCTGAAGCTGCAGCTGGACGACGGCATGGGCGGCAGACAGGTGGTTTCGGGCATTGCACCGTGGTACAAGCCGGAAGACCTGATCGGCAAGAAGATCGTTCTGGTGGCAAATCTGAAGCCGGCAAAGCTGTGCGGCGTGGAAAGCTGCGGCATGATCTGTGCGGCAGATATGCCCAACGGTGATGTCAAGGTGATCTTCCCTGACGAAAGCCTGCCGGTAGGCTCGAAGATCCGCTAAAACAAAATCAAAATCGTATCAAAGAAGCCGTACCCCGGAGTGGAACATTTCCGGGGTACGGCTTTTCTGTTGGGCTAAGATTATCGGGCAGATGCGTGCATCTGTCCCTGCGATGCAATGGGACTATCCCACCAGCTTCTGCCGGAGCAGTGCCAAGTCGAAGCCGTTGATAGTGCCGTCTGCGTTGAGGTCAGCGGTCTGCCACTGGGATTGTGTCAGGGTGTCCTCGCCCAGAAGATAGCGTTGGAGGAGGACAGCGTCGGCGGTGGTAACTTCACCATCATTATTGCAATCGCCCTTAATTATATCATAAATGCTTTTCAACACCCACTGTTGTGCTGTGGAATCATTGTTAAAATGTTGACTAATGTTCTGCCCCTGCTCTAATTTTCCATCTTCTAAATCAAGATTGTATCCGCTTAATTTAGAAACAAATGTGTAAGTATCATTGCTGTTTTTTCTTATTTTCCAATACTGCCCTAAGCTATCATTATCTTTATATAATTGAATATTTGTTTGTGTATCCAGTGGATTCCCATCATTCACCACTTCCAGATATAATCCTGAAACCGGCTCTTGAATTTTATAATATCCACCACCTGAATAGATTATTTTGAATATATCATCGCCATCATTTGTCCACAATTGTATATTAGTACCATTTTTATATTCATTCTTAGCCGCCTCACCAGCTGCATCAATGCAATATGCCTCAGATACTTTTGAATTTATTCTATAAGTTCCATCTTTAACAATTCTATCTGCATCTGTTCCATATGGAATAAACCCAAACCTTTGTGTTTTTTGTTCATTGCTTTCCCAAACCATAATATTGGTATTACTTTCTATTATTCCATTGGTAACGTCAAGAACAAATGAATTACATCTTGATTGAAGTTTGTATCCTGTTTGTGTTGGAATAATCGACCACTGCTGTGCTGGTGCACCATTATCGTTTACAATTTGAACATTGGTTCCTGCATACAGAGATGCATCAGAAACATCAAGACAAAGATTTGTATCTTTTTGCCTTATCTTATAATACCCATTATTTAAGTAAGCAACTGTCCAAGCATCATATTGACTCGGAACTTGATTAACATCACGAATATATGTTGTTACATTTGCACCATTTGTAGAAATCTCATCTCCCGGAATATCAACCCAGAAATTTCTGCTTAACGCTGATAAAAGCCAATAATCACCGTCTGGTATTGTTTGACCTGCACCTTCACTTTCAGACATTATGTAACCCTTAGGTTTCGGCGGTACTACCCCCTTATAATTCGGCACACCATACCCAATAATATAGCTATTGGACAAATTGATTGCTCTTGTCCCTACCTTATTGGAATAGTTTCCCTCGATCGTATAAACTGTGCTTCCGTCACAATCAGAAACAATTCCCACATGGGACGGCGACGAACCGGAACCATAATAAATAATGTCCCCAGCCTGCGGCACATAACTTCCGCCATTTGCCGCACTCTGCCGGTAAGTTCCCTGATTCACAAAAAATGATCTGCCAGTGCTTGTTCCCGCTGTTTTCGGAACAATATCCGTTCCGATCCCTGCCTGATTGGCACACCAAGAAACAAACGCATGACACCACGCATAGCGATAACCGCCTTCAATTTTCCCGTTCCAGACGTTGTACTTTGTGTAATTGTTGCTACTGTTTGTGGTTCCCTCCAGGCTGCCCTCATGATACCCGATTTGTGTTTTCGCAACTGCCACAATATCGGCACGCTGATTTCCGGTATTGGTATAAGTGTTCTCATACGCCGCACTCACCGGCAGTCCCGCACACATTCCCATGCCCAGCACAACCGCAATACAAGCCGCGAGCCACCGAGCAAGCCATTTTCTTCTGCATGTTTTCATTTGTACCAACTCCTTTTCGTTCAGACCAAAATTTGTGTATTTTCCTTTCTTGAATACAACAAATGATGTATCCATAAATTTATAATACCACATTCGTTGTAAAAAATCAAGTGTTCGTCCGCATTTGTAGTATAATTTTGGTGAAATCTATAAATAGGAGAAATCACCATTATGCAACATTACCAGCGAATCCGCGACCTCAGAGAAGACCACGACCTGACACAGGAAGCACTTTGCAAAAAGTTATACATGCACAAGACCACCTACACCAATTACGAACAGGGAAAGCATTCTGTCCCGTTGGATTTTGCCGTCCTGCTGGCGAATTTCTACGATGTCAGTCTGGACTATCTCGCCGGACGCACCAATCTCCCGAAAAATCCTCACGGGATCACCATTGCAGACGATGCCCTGCTGGTTCTGCAAAAATACACCGCCCTCACCGAACGCAACAAGGGCAGGCTGGAGCAGTTTCTCGACACCCTCTCCGAACAACAGGCTCAGCAAAAAGAAACACGATCGTCCGTGTGAAATAGCAAAAAGCGTACCGTCCCAGACGATACGCTTTTTTTCATTTCGCATAAGCACTGCACAATGTCACGCTGCCGGAAAAATCGGCATATTCCACCGAAAGATACCAGTCGCCGCCGCTGCCGGTGATCTCCTGTGAGATGTTCCCGTTTGCATCGGGTGTGAGCCACAGTTCGTCGCTGCCGTTTTTCACGATCAGCTGCACAAAGCCGGACTGGCAGGCAACCGAGCCCGTGACTTGCAGCCGCCTTGCCTGCAAGCTGCACCCGCCGAAAACCACATCTTTTCCCCGTGCCTGCCGACATGTGGCGGCATAGGCTCCGGTGTAGTTGTCGCTCCCGCAGGTTCGCGTGCCAATGAGCTTGTGCTCCGAGGTACGTGCCAGCGAGCCCATGGAGGACACCACCTTTTCATAGCCGTGCAGCAGGTCCGCTTTCCCGCCGCAGCCCACGCTGCAAACCAGTGTCAGCAGCAGCGGCAGCACCCAGATTTTCCGCAGTTTCATTCTGCATTGCCCCTTTCCAACAGCCAGTTCATGATTTTCCACACCGCACCGGCAATTCCCAGAAATACCGCCAGCGGCACGGCTGCGACTGCCAGCAGCATCAGCCCCACAGCCAGCACTGCCCCGCGGTAAATTCGCTGCCGCATCATTTTACCAGCTGGTAGTAGCTGCGGGAAGTTGCCTTGTACATAACCACATACAGCACTGCAAACACCAGATAGCTGCCCACAGTCACACCCACCAGCAGCGGCGTATTCGACAGCCCGAACATCATCAGCAGCTTCCGGAGCAGCGGGAACGCAAAGCACAGATGCACACCCGATGCCAGCAGCGGTGCGGCAAAGACTGTCAGGATCTGGGAGTTGATGCTCTTTTTGATCTCCTTTCGGGTCATGCCCACCTTTTGCAGGATCTCAAACCGTGCTGCATCTTCATAGCCCTCGGAGATCTGCTTGTAGTACATAATCAGCACCGTGCCGAACAGGAATACCACGCTCAGCAAAATGCCCAGATACAGCAGCCCGCCGAACAGGGAATAGAAGCTGTACCGCTGCATCTCCAGACTTTCGACTTCGTAAAAATATTCCTGATGTGTCTGTGCGTTGTCGGCAAACTGCTGCTCCAGTTGTTTTTCCAGTTCCATCTGTGTGTCCGCGTTGCAGTCCAGATCAAATCCCAGCCAGGTCTGATAGCTGGATGCCATTTCTTCGCCGTAGACAGAATACTGATACTCGTAGAGCTGCTTCATGGTTTCACCGTCCGGAACCACCAGGTACATGGTCGGATAGGTCGCAATGGCATTGTCACCGATTTCAAGAAAGTCAGGAACCTGCTTCCTGATATGAAATTGGAACTGGTCATCGATATTCAGGGAATCTCCGCTGAACGTTCCGCGAAACATACACAGCAGCACTTCATTTTCGCCCAGTGTTTCTGTTGTGCCGGTGATTTTTTCGTAGGTGTCCAGTGTCACAATATTCAGCATGACCAGTTTGTCAATACTCTCCGCATACTGGGCACCACTGACTTCCGTATACTGTTTTACCGAGAGATTGCTGCCCTGCCTTAACGCCGCGAAATTCAGATTGTTGTAGGCGAGTTCATTCTTTCTGGTCTGATGCGATGTCTGCAATACGGCATCGACCTGCTGTTCGATGTAAGATGACGCCGCAACACTCTGGTCGTAGTCCTTAGTGAAAACGCCGACTTCCAGATCTCTGGGATAGCGGGTGTGCAGGCTGGCATCTTCACCGATCCGCAGGCAGAGAGAGGACGAGATCATCACCAACACGCCGGTGGAGAGGATACAAATGGAAGCTAGACTGGCACCGTTCCGCTTCATGCGGTAGGACATAGAGGAAACGGAAACGAAGTGGTTCAGTTTATAGTAGTACTTTTTGTTTTTCTGGAGCAGCTTGCACAGTGCCACAGAGCCGCAGATGAACAGCAGGTAAGAAGCGATAATGACCAGCACAATGGCAATAAACAGCACCAACAATGCCTTTATGGGATCTTTTGTGGTCAACGCCAGATAATACGCGGTACCCAGCAATAACATGCCCAGCAGTGCCAGTATCCAGCGTGCCTTCGGCGGCTTTTCGCCGGTCTTTTCCCCGTGGAGCAGTTCTATTGGCTTTGCCACACGGATCTGTCCCAGCGAATACAGCAGGATCAGCACAAAAGACAGGACTGTCAGAAACAGGGTATTTCGCACCGCAGAAGGTTCAATGACAAATGCCAGAGAAGCCTGATTGGACAGCATTTTCGCCGCACAGAGTTCCGCCAGCTTGGACAGGAGAATGCCCATGCCCAGACCGCCGACAATGGAAACGGCAAACAGCATGAGATTCTGCCACAGGAGCACGCGGGCGATATTGCCCTTTCCCATGCCCAGAATATTATACAGTCCGAACTCCGTTTTCCGGCGACGCATGAGGAACGAATTCATGTAGAACAGAAAGATGACGACAAAAAATGCCACCACCGGCACGCCCCATGACAAGATCAGCTGCATATCACCGCCGCCACGCATCTGTTTGACGGATTTGTTGTAGGTGAGATAGGACACGATGTAAAACATCATGACCAGTCCGATGCTGGTCAGCAGAAACGGCACATAGGTTTTCTTGTTCTTGATAATGCCGTGCCATGCCAATTTGGGATAGAGATGCATGTTCATCGTGCCTCACCTCCGGTAGTCAGCAATGTCAGAGTGTCCGAAATCCGCTGATAGAACTGTTCGTTGGTGTCGTTCCCCCGATACAGCTGGTGGAACACTTCGCCGTCCTTGATAAACATCACCCGTCCGGCACTTGCCGCCGCCTTGGTGGAGTGGGTCACCATGACAATGGTCTGTCCCGACTGGTGGATCGCCGAAAACAGTGCCAGCAGTTCATCAGAGGAACGGGAGTCCAGTGCACCGGTAGGCTCATCTGCCAGAATCAGCCGCGGGTTGGTGATCAGGGCACGAGCCACGGCGGCACGCTGTTTCTGTCCGCCGGAAACCTCATAGGGAAATTTTTTCAGCAGCTGGGTGATGCCCAGCTGTTTCGCAATGGGTTCCAGCCGCCGCTGCATCTCCGCATAGGGTGTTCCCACCAGCACCAGCGGCAAATAGATGTTGTCCTCCAGCGAAAAGGTGTCCAGCAGGTTGAAGTCCTGAAAGACAAACCCCAGATGATCCCGCCGGAATGCGGCGATACGGGATTCCTTGATCTGTGTCAGGTCGTTTCCATCCAGCTGCACCATGCCGCTGGTAGGCTTGTCCAGTGCCGCCAGAATGTTCAGCAGCGTGGTTTTTCCGGAACCGGATTCTCCCATGATCGCTGTATATTCTCCCTGCTCCACCGTAAAGGAAACGTCCCGCAGAGCCTCGACCTGATTGCCGCCGAAACGAGTGGTGTAAACCTTTTTCAAATGTGCTACTTCCAGCATTGCCATTGCAATGACCTCCTTCATCTTTGCGTGTATGGACAACACACAAGCTTTATGCAGTGTTGCCCATGTTTTGTTGAGGCAATACCGCACAAAGATTGTGCGACAGATGCGTCGTCAAATTTTTCGTC
>ERZ827498.4173-NODE-4173-length-11523-cov-2.673439_pt1 | contig 11523 bp, 14 predicted proteins | sample MGYA00519865_ERZ827498 | MGnify/ENA primary metagenome ERZ827498 (study PRJEB31778, sample SAMEA3449328) | human gut metagenome | biome: human gut; feature: human-associated habitat; material: faeces | place: United Kingdom | collected 2010/2012 ...
TAACTTCTTAAGAACCCTTTTTTTCTAGTGTACTTGACAAAGGGTCCATTTTAATAGGTGCTCCTAATTAATTACTTTCTTTTTCTGTTGGCTCTTTCTATATTTATCTTATTTCCTTTTATCTTTATGTCTTTCATTTTTTCTAATACCTTTTTAGCATTTTGCTTAGGTACTTCAACGAAAGTATATTTATCATATATATCTATTGTTCCAACTAATTTACCAGGTATTCCAACTTCTCCAGCTATAGCTCCTAATATATCTTTAGCTTGAACTCTTTGTTTTCTACCAACATTTATAAATAGTCTTATCATACCTTCACTAGCTCCAGTATCTTTTGACTTAGAACGACCTTCTTTACGAGATCTTGATGGTTCTTCAACTATTTCTTGTTTTTCTTCATCTCCTAAAGCTATCTTTAAAAGAGCTGCTGCTATATCTACTACACCATACTCAGTTTCTGATTCTGAACAGAAGTTTTCTAACCATTGTATTTGCTTAGTTAAATGACCTGCTTCTATAACTTCTTTAACTTGATTGAAGAATGTATTTACTTTCTTTTCTTCAACATCTGCAACTGATGGTATATCATGCTTAATTAATTTTGTTTTAGTATATCTTTCTATATCTCTCATTTTTCTCATTTCTTTTCCGAATACAAATGAGAATGATATACCACTTCTACCTGCTCTACCAGTTCTACCTATTCTGTGTACATAGTATTCTTCATCTTGTGGTAAATCATAGTTAAATACAGCTTCAACATCATCAACATCTATACCTCTAGCTGCAACATCTGTAGCTACTAATATATCTATTGTTCCATTTCTAAACTTATCCATTACTATATCTCTTTGAGTTTGCTTTAAATCTCCATGTAATGCATCTGCAAAGTATCCTCTAGCTTGTAAATCACTAACTAACTCATCTGCACCTTTTTTAGTATTTGTGAAAACTACAGATAACTTAGGATTGTATACATCTATTAATCTGCTTAATACTTCTAATTTGTTAGCCGATCTTGTTTCTATATAGTATTGCTTTATATTAGGAACTGTAAGTTCTTTTCTAACAACTTTTATATGTTCTGGATTCTTTTGATATTTTTTAGTTAACTCTAATATACCCTTTGGCATAGTAGCTGAGAAGAAAGTAGTTTGTCTTTCTTCTGGAGTTTTACTTAGAATCATTTCTATATCTTCTCTGAATCCCATATCTAACATTTCATCAGCTTCATCTAGTATAACCATTTTTACATTATCCATTTTTAACGTTTTACGGTTTATATGGTCTATAACACGCCCTGGAGTACCTATTACTATTTGAACTCCACTCTTTAATGCTTTTATTTGTCTTTCTATTGGTTGTCCACCGTATACAGGTAAACTTTTTATTCCGTGCATGTATTTACCTATTTTTCTTATTTCAGTTGAAACTTGTATTGCAAGTTCTCTAGTCGGACAAAGTACTACCGCTTGTACATTTTTCTCTTCAGGATTAATCATTTCTAATAGTGGTATACTGAATGCTGCTGTTTTTCCCGTTCCTGTTTGAGCTTGTCCGATAACATCTTTTCCCGATACAATCACAGGTATAGACTGTGATTGTATCGGAGATGGTTCTTCAAATCCCATTTCTATTACAGCTCTTTTTATATCATCACTTATTGGTAAATCTTCAAATTTTATTATATTCATATGTTGTTTCCTTTCCGTTATCAGTTTATCTAACCTATCCATCCTATCCATTATATATTTATTTGAGATAATATGCAATTAATATTTTACCCTTCACATATGTATAATATTCAAGATGATATAAAATATATTTCTTACCTATTTATATATACATAGTATATAAAGTTCCTATATAAATGAAATAAATAATAAGCATTATTAAACCTTGTAATCTATATAACTTGTTATTTTTAATAGTTGGTAATATTAATGTAAGTAATAAAAGTATCATAAATGGAAAATCTATATTCATATTTTGAGATAGTATAGGTATATCGTTTGGTATAGAAGATATTCCTATTACAGATACTATATTTAATACATTTGCACCTAATATATTTCCAACAGATATAGCATGATGATTTTTCTTTATTGCTGTTAATGATGATACTAATTCTGGTAAAGACGTTCCAAGTGCTATAACTGTAAGACTTATAACCCCTTGAGGTACTCCTATCCACTCAGCTATTATTACACCATTATCTACTAATAACCTAGAACCTATCACCATCATAATTAGTCCTAAAACAAAAATTAAAATTATCTTCGCCCATTCTCTAAAATCATTATTTCCTTTAACTTTCAATGTATTATTTCCTCTAGATCTACTCCCATTTCCAACTGCACTCCTATAATTTGAATACATATATATCGCAAGCATAGCTAAAAGTGGTATTGAATCTATTTTTGTTATCTTCTTATCTATTCCTAATAAAAGCAACAATACAACACAAATTAATAGCAATACAGATTTAGAGAAAAACATATTTTTATCAACTCTAAAAGGACTTATAAACGCTACTAGCCCTAAAACTAATCCTGTATTACAAATAATAGACCCCACCGCATTTCCTAAACTCATTGTAGTGTGACCATCTAAAGATGCAAATAATGATACTGTAAGTTCAGGTAATGTGGTCGCAAAACTTACTATAGTAGCTCCTAATATAATTTCTGATATATTTGTTTTCTTTCCTATATCTACTGTACAGTTTATAAAAATATCAGCCCCTTTTGTAATCAATACAAATCCAATTAAAAATAATATTATTGTAATAAACATATACAAGCACCCCCTTATACTAATAAGTATTCAGTTGATAGATATATATGCTATCTTTTAATTTTTAAAAATTTAAAAATAATTTATATTTTTTTATAATTATGAGTTTAAAGATATAATACTCTGGTATATATCTCAATATAAGAACACTTAATAAATTTAATCATTATAAAATAATACTATATATTTTTTATGTATACAAAATACGACTCATATGTTATTATTATATTGTTAAAAATTATCTAGCTAGATTTAATATAAATATAACAAATAAAAAATTTTAAAACCTTAACTAAGGAGGCTATTCAAATGAATGCATGGCAAGGATTTAAAGAAGGTAGATGGACTAAGGAAATAGATGTTAGAGGGTTCATCCAAGCAAACTACACTCCATATGAAGGAGATGACTCTTTCTTAGCTGGTGCTACTGAAAACACTAAGCAATTATGGGAAGAGGTAATGGAATTATTCAAAAAATAACCGCAACGCCAATTATAGGAAAATATCTTAATGATCTTGCTTTTCGTGGGTGGTATGATTGTTCTGATGGTGCGTACAAATTCAGGATTCACATATCCGGGTTATATCATATATTTGTCTGCACTTTATACTTTTTACACAATGATAACAGTAGTTGTCAATGTAGTAAAATTTCGTAAATCAGGCAGCCCTATTTTGTCTGCTGCCAAAATATTGAATTTTATATCAGCTATGATGTCGATTCTCGGTTTACAGACGGCAATGATATCTCGCTTTTCAGAAAATGGAGACAATTACCGTAAAACGATGAATGCGATTACGGGTGGTTTTGTATACTGTATTGTGATCTTTGTTGCTGTTTTTATGCTGATTTGCAGTAGAAAAAATAAGAAAGAAGGTGGGAATCGTTGACCAGATCGGAAAGTAAATATTTTGTCACTGCTACGAAAATGGATGAAGCATTTTTGAGACTTCTTGAAAAGAAAGATATTTCTTATATCACAGTAAAAGAAATATGTGAAACAGCAGGAGTCAACCGTTCTACCTTTTATCTGCATTATGAAACAATCAGTGATTTGCTATCAGAAAGTGTCAATTATCTAAATGATCAGTTTCTCGCATATATGAAAAAAGATAAGGAGGCTGTTGTTTCAAGGCTGCAAAAATGTTCCTTAAACGAGTTGTTCCTTGTTACACCGGAATATCTCACTCCATATCTTGGTTATATAAAGGAATACAAAAAAATATTTCGTACCGCAATAGAAAATGCTGCGGTATTGGAACTGGAAAAAAGCTATGATAAGATGTTTTGTTATGTGTTTACACCTATTCTGGAACGCTATGAGGTACCTGAAAAAGACAGAACTTATATTATGGCATTTTATATCCGAGGATTGATGGCAATCATTACGGAGTGGTTAAAGACAGATTGTAAGGATTCTATTGAATATATTATTACTGTGATACAAAAATGTGTCATGCGTCATCAGGAGGAAAAATGAAAGCAGGAATATATTTAGGAAAAGAACAGATTGAACTTCGGGAACTGCCTATTCCTGAAGTAGGTGATGAAGACGTTCTGGTAGAAAATATTTATTCCAGTATCTGTGGTACCGATGTGTCAGTTTACTTTCATGGTCCGGGTACAGGGCATAAAGTTACTGTGGGTGGAGAATTTGGACATGAGACGGTATCACGCATTGTTAAGGTTGGAAAAAATGTTACGGACTTTACGGTAGGTGAAAGGGTATATCCTTATCCACGTTTCGCCACAGGTGATACGAAACGGGCAGGCACGATTGGTGGTTTTTCGGAATATATTCTTATCCCTAATGCAAAAAGAAATCATTCGCTTTACAGTGTGGATGAACGCATCTCAGATCGTCTGGCAAGTCTGATTGAACCGTTTACAGTTGGCTGCCGTGCTGCCAGAAGAGGAATGATTCCAGATGGAAAAAATAAATATATTTCAGGACAAAATGCTGTTATATTTGGCAGTGGAACGATTGGTATTGCTGCCGCAGTTGCCTTTCAGTATTTTGGTATGAAAAAAGTTATGGTCTGTGATTATTCGGATTTTCGATTAAATCTTGCAAAAGAACTGGGGGTTGCTATTTGCAATCCACAAAAAGAAGATTTTGCTGTAAAATCAAAAGAATACTTTGGAACTGCACCATCCTTGAATGGACAAACTGCCAATATTGATTGTTGGCTGGATGCTGCCGGGGCAGAAAATATTTTGGATGATTTCATGCAGCTTGGGAAAATTGAGAGTCGATTTGTATCTGTGGCGGTAAACAACAAGCCACGAAATATCGACCTGTTGTATATGACCTATGCTCAGCAGAGTATCATTGGTTCCGGTGGATATATGCCGGAAGATGTGAGGGATGTTCAGAATATTATGACTTGTGGAAAATGGAATTTAGAGAATATTATTACACATGAATTTCCATTGCCGGAACTTGCACAGGCTATCAGGACTGCGAGTGACGTTGTTCGTGCTGGAAATGTGGTTATACGGATGGCTGATGCGAAAGAATATTAAAATTTCCAGATTCCAGTTTACCCGATGCATGTAAATAATCAAATAAAATGATTGACACCATATACGATACCACATATAATAAAAATAGGAGGTATACAAATGTCAAAATGGGATAAACTGATAACACGTATATGCAATTTATCGAAAGACCTCCGGTTTGATGAGTTGCGAAAGGTATTGGAAAGTTACGGATATGAAATGAATGCACCGAGAAGCGGAAGTAGTCATTATACGTTCAGAAAACAGGGTTGTATGCCGATCACAATACCGAAGCACGAGCCGATCAAGAAAGTATATGTGGAAATGGTAAGGCAGATTGTAGAAAGCGAGGCGAAGAATGATGAAGACGCTGAATGATTACATGGCAATGTCCTATCGTATGGAAATTGTAGAAGATAAAGATGAAGGCGGATTTGTGGTTTCTTATCCGGATTTGTCTGGCTGTATTACCTGTGGAGAGACTGTGGAAAGTGCAGTAGCGAATGCATTGGATGCGAAAAAGGCATGGCTTGAAGCAGCATTGGAAGATGGTGTGGAAATTCATGAGCCGGACAGTCTGGAGGATTATTCCGGGCAGTTCAAATTGAGGATTCCACGAAGCCTGCACCGATCATTGGCAGAACATTCGCAGAGAGAGGGAATCAGCATGAACCAGTATTGCGTATATCTTCTTTCTAAAAATGATGCGGTGTACTCGAAATAACGGTTGCACAGTAGCTTTAGTGCAGTTATAATGAAGTGGCAACATATTGGCAACAGAGAATCAGTGAGCCAGAATAATATATGTAACAGAGATAAAATATCGGCTGAAAAGTCATAAAACTTAAATAAATATGTTTAAGAATAACAATGACGAAGCCGAGTTTGAATAAAAGGGAACGCCGTAAAAACCTAGTATTTATGCGGGTTTGCGGCGTTCGGAGAAGTCTTTTGATAACAATTTGATAACAGCCATACAAGTGCCATTATTCTTGTAATCCGGTGGTTTATGGGTTACGGAATGATAAAAGGCGGCTTGCATGGCGGAAGAAATCCATATTACAAAGCCCTTAGCTGTGGGTAATGATTCCATAGCTAAGGGCTTTTTGTCGTTCTTATTCATCTTTTTTGAGCTTGTCCTGAAATGCCTCCACCAGCGTATCGCTTAACTCCTGTGAAGGGACTTTCGCCCAAAGCTGCGTGGTATCGTATTTCGGATAGTAGTAACGCCAGCGGTCATAATCCGCTGCACAACCAGCTTTCAGCCATATTCAACCATGCTGTGCGCTATTATGAGCTGCGTTCTAATCCGGCCGCAAAGGTGAGAAATATGGGCAGTGAGGAACACAAGGAAATGCTGTTCTGGACGAAAGAGGAGTACAAGAAGTTTTCCTTTGAGATGATGGACAAAGATGTGATTACCACGCCGAAAACAAAGAAAAGCAACCGCACTATCAAAATGCCGCATTTTCTCTGTGAGGAGATGCAGGAATATCTCGGTATGCTCTACGGCCTCAAAAAGAAAGACCGTATCTTTACAGTAACGAAAAGCTACCTTCATCACGAGATGGACAGAGGTGCGAAAGTCGCAGGCGTGAAGCGTATCCGTATTCACGACCTTCGTCATAGCCACATCAGTTTACTGATTGATATGGGATTCTCAGCGGTGGCGATTGCTGACCGTGTGGGACACGAGAGCATTGAAATCACCTATCAGTACGCTCATCTGTTCCCGTCAAAACAGGCGGAAATGGCGAAGCGATTAGACAATTTGGGGAAAGGAGATTTTGAAAATGTCAGCTAAGAACAGAGATAACAAAAACCGTTGGAGGAATATCACGGTGGGTTTCCGGGTATCGCCCGAAGAAAACGAACGCATTAACAAGGCGGTTGCTTTATCGGGATTGCCGAAGCAGGAATACTGCTACCGCCGCTGTCTAAATCAGGATGTGGTTGTGCAGGGCAATCCGAGGGTGTATAAGGCTCTGAAACAGGAGCTTGCCGCCGTCCTTGCGGAGCTACAAAGGATTGAAGCGGGAAATGGCATAGATGAGGAACTACTCAATCTCATTGAACTGGTTTCCGTCATTCTCGGCGGCTTGAAAGGAGAGGAACAGAATGAATAAGCAAAAAGAAATGACCGCCCGTAACACATCTGTTGGCGCAGATGATAGGCAGTCACTCCATGTATCTATCAATAGTATAGCCGCATATCACCTGAAAATCAACCGTTTTGTTGTGAAAGGCGGTGGCAGGAATGGCTGAACTGAAAATTATCAGTATGGACGAAGTCCCTGTGGAAGAAGTGGAATGGCTCTGGTATCCCTATATCCCATTTGGAAAACTGACCATTATTCACGGTGACGGCGGCGAGGGGAAAACCACTTTAATCCTTCAGTTGGCGGCGCTGTTGTCGAGGGGAGAAAAGCTCCCCTGCGACAGCACCGAGCGAGAGCCAATCAAAGTTATTTATCAGACCGCAGAGGACGGACTGGGAGACACGATCAAACCCCGACTGCTCGCCGATAATGCGGATTGCTCGCAAATCAAAGTCATAGACGAGTCGGAAGCAACGCTTACTATGCTGGACGAACGCATTGAAAAAGCGATTGTGGAAACAGGTGCAAGAGCGCTTATCTTAGATCCGGTACAGGCGTATATCGGTGCAAAGGTTGATATGAACCGGGCAAATGAAGTGAGAGCTATCCTTTCACAATTAGGGCGAATCGCTGGGCAATATCGGTGCGCCATTATTTTGGTCGGACACTTAAATAAAGTGCAGGGGAACAAATCCAATTACAGAGGGCTTGGTTCCATCGACTTTCAGGCAACTGCACGGAGCGTTCTGATTGTCGGCAGGTTAAAAGATAATCCGCAGATCAGGGTGATGGTGCAGGACAAGTCCTCCCTTGCTCCAGAAGGCGAGCCGATTGCTTTTGAGCTGGACAAGGAAAACGGATTTCGATGGCTCGGTCATTATGATATATCGGCGGACGATCTGCTCTGCGGTATTCCAAGAGAGAAAAAATCCGAACAGGCGGAAAATCTTATCCTTGAATATCTTTCACAGGGTAAGTATCCGCAGTAGGCATTGCTGAAGAAAGCACAGGCGATTGGTATCTCCAAGCGTGTGCTGGACGAGGCGAAGAAGGAGCTGAATGTCCGATCTCTCAAAGAGGGCAGTCAGTGGTACTGGGAGATTCCCGAAAAAACGGAGTGAGGGTTTTCAAGGTTGCAATATTGCAAAAACTGGCACACCTGCAACCTTGCAATGTTCCTTTTTCGGGAAGTAATAAAGTTTGGTGGAGAGTGCAGAGAGCACCTTTTCAAAGGTGTTCTTTGCCCCTCGGAGAGCCCACGACATCTTTGCAACCGTCAGGTTGAAAGTGTCATAATGGGTTACGCACTTTGAAAAAGGTGCGTAACTGCACTTCCCCACAGTATCGCAAAACGAAGGGAGGGATACGAATGCCGAAGGGAGATTTCAGCGTTGCCCGTATAGAAAAGCGGACGAGAGCGAGCGTCGGAAAGTTTGAACGTCACATCGAGAGAAAAAATGAAAGCTATGAAAATATGAATGTTGACCTATCCCGCACGCCCATGAATGTTCATTTTCAAGGCTGTGGCGAGTTGACCTACAACGAACATCTGGACAGGCTGATTGCGGACGGAGTGGTATCCTTAAAGGGACTGAAAGCAGACGCAACAGTCTTTAACGAGATGATTTTGGATGTGAATACAGACTATTTCGAGAGGAACGGCGGCTATGATTTCGCCTGCCGATTCTATGAAGAAGCGTTCCATTTTGCAGAAAAGCTCTATGGAAAAGACAATATTATTTCCGCAGTCATGCACGCTGATGAGCTGAATATCGCTATGACTGAAAAGTACGGAAAGCCGATTTATCACTACCATCTGCACATTATGGCGCTGCCTGTGGTGGACAAAGAAGTGCGTTGGTCGAAACGCTGTAAAGATCCGGCGCTGGTGGGAATGGTGAAAGAGGTAATCCATCAGGTCAGTCATTCAAAGAAATGGAAATCAGAAAAAGCGTTGGACGAAAACGGGAATCCCATATTGAATAGCAATGGGGAACCTGTCTATCACGCCTCGTACAGCATTTTACAGGATAAGTTTTACGAATATATGAAGGATGCAGGATTTGAGGGCTTTGACCGTGGCGAGCGAGGAAGTACAGCAGAAAATCTGACTTCGCTGGGATACAAAATCCAGCAGGACGAAAAAAGGCTGGTAGATATTGAACAGAGAATTGCCGCTGAGCAAGTCCGATATAATGACAACCATAAGGCGTTTATGACCTTTGCGGAGATTGACAGCTCCGGCAAAAAGTCCTTCACGGGCAAATACACGGTATCGGCCGAGGACTACGAAAAGCTGACAACACTGGCAAAGTGCAGCTATTCGGCGGTGTCCGAAGCACAGCGGTTGAGAGAGGAAAATAAAAATCTGTCCCGTCAAATATGGTCGCTGCAAAGCGAGGTTTCAAAGTTAACAACTGCGCTGCGGGAGCTGACCGAAAAGTGCAGACCGTACCTTGAGGCGTTAAAGATTGCGCCGCAAAAGGTCAAGGAGTTTATCAGCGGTATTCTTGAAAAATTCAAAAAGCAGGAAAAAAGCATTTATTATGAGTCGATTTCGGCTCGTAAACAACAGTCACCAGAGCGTGGGAAACGCTTGAATAAAGAATATGAAAGGTAGGAAAAGACAATGGCAAAGACGATTTTTGAAGAAATGGGCGGCACTTATGCACGGCAGGGAGATTATCTTCTCCCTTGCCTGTTCTTACCCGCCGAAAAAGAAAATAAGCCTATTGGAGTATGGGGACAGCGGCACCTGCGCTATCTCAAACAGCACCGCAAAGTGCTTTATACCAACCTGCTCACAAGTGGCAAGTTGAACAGTTATCTTGCGGATATTGACGAGCAAGCAGAAGATTTGTTCTTTCGGCTGGTAAACCAGATGGTGGAGCGTGAGGGCGTGACCGAGCAGCTAAAGATGGAAAATCAAATGGAATGGGTTGGTAGAATGAATAACATTCATGGCAGCGCAATGGAGATTGTAAATGCAGAACTGATTTACAGTTAAGCCGGAGCGGCGGCGAGGAAAACCTTGCCGCCGTTTTTATGTATATGACCGAAAAATCAAAGATTTATGGTATAATTTCTAAAAGAGTTATTTTTTAAGACCATCGCCTCAAAAAACGTACTTAATAGGTGAAAGCGCTTTTAGGTCAAATGAGGGAGGTGAACAACATGGATGATCTGAGAATCATAGAACTCTACTTTAATAGAGATGAACAGGCAATCAAGGAGACGGATACAAAGTACGGAAAACTCTGCCACAGTATTGCCTATAACATTCTAAATAATCACGAAGATTCTGAGGAATGCGTTAATGATACTTATGTGAGTGTGTGGAACACCATTCCGCCTACAAGACCGCACAATTTCATGTCCTTTATCTGCAAGATTGCACGAAATCTCTCTTTGAAGCGACTGGAGTTTATGAAGCGAAAGAAACGGTCGGCGGAGATCATTTTATCCTTGGATGAGCTTGCGGCAGTATTGCCGGATGAACGATATGCTCCCGATGTGAGCGACGAGGATGTAGGTAAGCTGATCAGTAAGTTTCTTCGCAGTCAGGAGGAATATGTCAGGAATGTTTTCATCCGCAAGTATTTCTATTTCGATTCTATAAGGGAGATTGCAAAGTGCTATTCTTTTACTGAGAGTAAGGTCAAAAATATGTTGTTCTACACCCGAAACAAGCTAAAAGACTACTTAATTAAGGAGGGCGTTGAAATATGAAAACACCGAGAATCGCAAATGCCATCGGGCAAATTGATGACGATCTTGTCGCCGGCGCAGCCAAGTGCAAGACGAAAAATAAGAAACATTGGTTAATATGGGGTTCCTTGGCAGCATGCTTTGCAGTGCTTGTAATTGCAGGGGCGGCAATCCTCCCATCGCTATTTCGGGAAAATGTAACACCGGAGGGAACCGACAGCAGATACAAGGACTTTTCTATCCAAGCCAGCGAATCTGCAATTGTATGGCCCGGGGAGTATCAGACCATATATGAAAAATATAGGAATGTCGAAATTGACGGTATTGAGTATCATGGAAAAGGCCGTGCGGTATCAGAAGCATGGATTGGCGAAAGCATTGGCAACTACACTGTGGTTGGATATGATGAAG
>ERZ827498.4185-NODE-4185-length-11499-cov-4.340266_pt1 | contig 11499 bp, 9 predicted proteins | sample MGYA00519865_ERZ827498 | MGnify/ENA primary metagenome ERZ827498 (study PRJEB31778, sample SAMEA3449328) | human gut metagenome | biome: human gut; feature: human-associated habitat; material: faeces | place: United Kingdom | collected 2010/2012 ...
TAGATCTCCTCGTACCGCTCCGAACAGTGGATGGAGGCCGTCACGTCCTCATCCCCGTGTACCAGATTCACGCGCTTGGTGAATTTGGCCGCCACGGCGTAAGGATCCAGCTCCAAGGCATCCTGGTAGAAGCCCAGGCCCACCCGCAGGCCCTCGTAGTCTGCGTAGCCCTTCTCCTCGATGTCAGACACATCCACGCCGCAGAGCATCTTGTGCTTCATGTTGTAGACCACGTCCGGCGCCGGGCACCACAGGCTCAGGGCGCACACGTCCACATCCCGCAGGCCCGCCACCATGGAGGCCACACATCCCCCCATGCTCAGGCCGTGGATCGCGATCCGGCTCTGGTCCACAAAGTCCAGACTCTTGACATAGTCCAAGATGGCAAGGCCGTCTTCCACCTCACTGGAGACAGTCATGTCCTCGAACCGCCCGTCGCTGTCGCCGCTGCCGGCAAAGTCGAACCGGACACTGGCGATCCCCCGCTCACACAGCCTGCGGGAGAGCTCCGTGTGGACGAAGTTGATCTCGTTCCGGTCGTCGCAGAAGCCGTGGAACAGGATCACAAAGGGTACTTTCCCCGGCCGCTGGTCTGGCACATGCAGCATCCCCCGTAGGGTCAGGCCGCGGCTCTCGCACTCCACATACCGTTCCATCTCTCTTCCTCCTTTCTCCGCAGGCACCGTTCCGCTGGCCGGCCCCCGCTTGGTTTCTGATCTATGCAAAGCCGCTCCGCGGCCTCACATCTCACTCAGGCCTCCTGCCGGAAGCAGCGCCCCTCCACCCGGGCGCCCAGGCGGCTGAACAGCTCGTTGGTAATGGTGCCGGCGTTCTCCGCCAGCTCCTCTGCGTAGATGACACAGTCCCCCTGGCGGCCGATGAACACCGCCTCGTCCCCCACCCGGACATCTTCAATGCCGGTGACGTCCAGCATCAGCTGGTCCATACAGATCCGGCCGATGCCCTGGGCGTACTGTCCCCGGACGATGGCCCGCAGCTTTCCGCCGCTGAGGCAGCGGGGGATGCCGTCGGCGTAGCCGAGGGGCACGATGGCGGTGCTGGTGTTGTCGGGCGTCAGGTACGTGCGACCGTATGAGACGCCGTGCCCGGCCTCCACGTCCTTGACCGTACCGAGCTGCGCCTGCAATGTCATGGCGGGCTTCAGATGCCAGTCACGCGGCGTGCCCATCGCCGGGTCGGGCTCGTAGCCGTACAGGCCGATGCCCGGACGGGTCAGTTCGAAATGAATCTCGGGACGGTTGAGCGTGGCCGCGGTGTTTGCCAGATGGCGTATTTCGGGCGCGATGCCCGCGGCTTCCATGCGACGGGTGAATTCCGTGAACGATTCGATCTGCCGGTCGGTGGAGGCGACGAATTCAGGCACATCCGGCGAGTCGGCGACCGCCAGATGGCTCCACTGGCCGACGATGTGCAGCACACCCTCATGCGCGAGCGGCACCAGCTTGGCAAGGGCCGCGTCGAATCCGGCCGGCGTGAAGCCGTTGCGGCCGAAGCCGGAGTCGACCTTGACATGCACGCGTGCGGGTTTGCCGAGCCGGCGCGCGGCGTCGGCGAGCGCGTCGATGCCCGCCAGCGAGCCGACGGAGATGTCGATGTCGTTGTCGATCAGCTCGTCGAACGGCACATCCATGCCGTTGTACACCCATGTCAGAATGCGGCAGCGGTCCGGGCCGATGCCGAGTTTGCGCAGCAGCAGCGCCTCATGCGATTGCGCGGTGCCCAGCCAGGTCGCGCCGCCCGCGAGCGCCGCCAGCGCGGCCGGCAGCAGACCGTGCCCGTAGGCGTCCGCCTTGACCACGCCCATCACCGCCGTGCCGGAATGCGGACCGCCCACCACATCGACCAAGTGGGCCATGTTGTCCCTCAACGTGGCCAGGTCGACGATCGCCTGCGCGGGGTACCGGCGTCGCGCCGCCCGGTAGTTGGCTTCGCCAGCCGGGGATGAAAACTGCAATTCGGATGCTGCGTTCAAAGTCATGGCTCTTATTGTGGCGCGGCATGATGACGAATGCCGGAGCGCGTCGCATGACGGCACGAATCCGACCTCAGCCGGCAGCGGCGTTGTCCGGCGCATTGCCGTATGCTGTACGACGCATATTCGCGGCGTCCGCGGTCGACCGCCGCCGCATCAGATTCCCGGCGTTGAGGCGTGCCGGGGTCCCGGAACGCCGTCCGGTACAGCCCAATCCATTCCATATATTGAGAGAAGACCATGGATCTGTTTCGCAAGAAATCGGTGGATCAACTTGTCGCCGAATCCACCCCGCTCAAACGCACGATGCACACGTTCGACCTGACGATGCTGGGCATCGGGGCGATCATCGGCACCGGCATCTTCGTACTCACCGGCAAGGGCGCGCTGACCGCCGGCCCGGCGTTGATGGTGTCGTTCCTGCTGGCCGCGGTCTGCTGCGGCTTCGCCGGCCTGTGCTATGCCGAATTCGCGTCGATGGCGCCGGTTTCCGGCTCGGCATACTCGTACGCCTATCTCGCGTTCGGGGAACTGATCGCGTTCGTGATCGGCTGGGACCTGATTCTGGAGTACGCGCTGCAGGCGGCCACGGTGTCCGCCGGATGGAGCGGCTATTTCAACAAGCTGCTCGAAGGGTTCGGACTGCATCTGCCGGTCGAGCTGACCGCCGCGTACGGCACCAACCCCAATACGACCACATACTTCAATCTTCCCGGTTTCGTGATCGTGCTGCTCATCACCTGGGTGCTGTCGATCGGCATCAACCAGACGAAGAAGGCCAACGACATCATGGTGCTCATCAAGCTCGCGATCATCGTGTTGTTCATCGTGTGCGTCATCTGGTATGTCAACCCGTCCAACTGGAAGCCGTTCGCGCCGTACGGCATCTACCAGTTCCAGCCCGGTTCGACGCAGCCGTATGGCATCGTGCCGGCCGCGTCGATCGTGTTCTTCAGCTTCATCGGCTTCGACGCGGTGTCGTCGTCGGCCGAGGAGACCGTCAACCCGAACAGGACGCTGCCGCGTGGCATCCTGTATTCGCTGGTCATCTCCACGATCCTGTACATCGTGATGACGCTCATCATGACCGGCGTGGTGCCGTATGAGCAGTTCGCGCAGTTCATCGACGCGCCGGTGGCCGGCGTGATCCTGAAGACCGGCATGAACTGGCTGGCGGTGATCGTCAACCTCGGCGCGCTGATCGGCATGACCACGGTGATGCTGGTGCAGCTGTACGGCCAGTCGCGCATCTGCTACGCGATGAGCCGTGACGGCCTGTTCCCGAAGTTCTTCGGCGACGTGCATGACAAGTACCGCACCCCGTTCAAGGGGACGTGGTTCTTCGGACTGTTGACCGCGTTCGCGGGCGGCTTCATCAACATCAACGTGCTGTTCGAGCTGGTGAACATCGGTACGCTGTCCGCGTTCATCATTGTGTCGGCCGGCGTGATGTGGATGCGCAGGACCCAGCCGGACGCGCATCGCGGGTTCCGCGCTCCGGGCGTGCCGTTCACACCGATTCTGGCAATCGCATTCTGCATGGTGCTGATCGCCGGTCTCAATTGGGAGACCTGGGTGCGGTTCGCGGTCTGGTTCGGCCTGGGACTGATCGTCTACTTCGCCTACAGCCGCAAGCGCTCCAAGCTGAACGCATCCGACGCGGAATAACGTGCTCCCGCTGGCAGGGGCTGTCGCGAAGCAACTGGGGGTGGTCTTCACGGCCAGTAGTGCATCAGACCACCCTCGGTCTCGCTGCGCGCGACAGCTCCCGCCAGCGGGAGCATGTTCGGCGACTGAGGAGCAACGCAGGCGACGCGCCGTTGTTTCGTGCCGGGCGTTACCACTCGTGACGCTGATATGCGATCCTTGTCGTATCGGTGGGCCGGTCAAGCAGCTGTATCAGGCCGCAGCGGGCGAATCCGCTGGTTTCGAGGACGTGCTGCATGGCCTTGTTGTTGGGGTGGGTGTCGGCGCGGACGTTGCCGTAATGCTTGAGGGCCCAGGCGATGCAGTCGCGGGCGGCATGCTTGACGAGGCCGGAGGACGCGATGCGGTGGATGGTGACGTAGGAATCGTCGTCGAGCCAGGCGCCGTCGATGTGATGGTAGGTGGGGTCTTCGCCGGGGCATAGCGCGAATTGCGCGAGGATGCGCTCATGTCCGCCCACTTCGTCGACGAGCAGCATGGCGCGTCGCTGCGCGATGTCGTCGCGTACGACGTCATCTTTGGGGAAGGTGTCGCCCCATTGGGTGGGGTTGCCGTTGCGTGCCATCAGCTCGCGGGCGCGCGCGTAGTTCTTCTGCATGTGCGGGTAGTCGCGCATGGTCGCGTGTCGGAATCGCCGCTGGGAAGCACTGTCAGTCACCGGTCACCTCATGTTCGTGTGTTGGACAACTGGCCGTAAGGCTATCATGGGCACTCGTCCGATTGGAGTGCATGTGCCGTTTACCGGGAGTCGTTATGGGATGAGGGCGGCACCGGTCCGATACCGATGCCGCCCTCATCCCATAACCCGGGCCAATGCCGGGAATACGGCTGTGTCGGCCAGTCCCAGCCTCAGACGACCTTGCGCTCGAACGGGTCGGAGCTGATGCCCTTGGCGAGGATGTCCTTGCACCACTCCTTGGCGGTGAACAGGCTATGGTCACGGTAGTTGCCGCAGCTTTCGATGGTCGTGGCGGGAACGTCGTCCCATGTGGCCTTGTATGCGATGAATTCCAGCGATTCCTTGAGGGCGCGGGCCACATCCTCGGTGGAGTGCGTGCCCCAGGTCAGCAGGTGGAAGCCGGTGCGGCAGCCGAACGGAGAGCAGTCGATGTAGCCGGGGATGCGTTCGCGCAGCAGCACGGCGATGGTGTGCTCGATGGTGTGCAGGCCTGCGGTCGGAATCGCGTTCTCGTTGGGCTGTACCAGACGCAGGTCATAGTTGGAGATCACGTCGCCGTTGGGGCCGGTCTCTGTGTCGATGTAACGCACGTACGGCGCCTTGACCTTCGTGTGATCCAGCTGGAAACTTTCGACAATCGGCTTTTCTTCTGCCATCGCAGACTCCTTTTGCTCGATATGACGCCGGCGCGTACGACCGTTAGCCGGCATTCCATCGACCATTGTCTCACTATCGCGCGCGTCTCGCCGCATTCTTGGCTATAGGCGTTCCTCATATACGGCATATACGGCACGAGGCGAGTCCGGTGCGCTGTAACGGCGCTGTCAATCGTCGAAGCCGGCGATGGCCTCCATGAATCGCTTGCCGTATTTGGCCAGCTTGCTGTCACCCACGCCGTTGACGGCGAGGAACTGCGCGTCGGTGATGGGGCGGAGACGGGCCATGTCGCGCAGCGTGCGATCGTTGAACACCATGTATGGGGGTAGGCTGTTCTCGCGGGCGATGGACAGACGCAGTTCGCGCAGTTTCTGGAACAACGTCTCGTTCTCGTCGTCGGGGGCGTACGAGCCCAATGCCGGGCCGTCCGACGCCGCGGATTTCGAACTGGAATCGGTCCGTGACGTCACGCCCGTTCCGGCGCCGGCGGCCTTGCGCTCGACCCGTTTGATCTCATATCGGAATTCGGGCGCGACCGTTTCCGCCGCGCGCTGCCCGAAGCCGACGATCGGCAGCCGCCCTTCGGCGATGGAGAGGAATCCGTCGGTGGCCATCTGGCTGAGCACGTCGCGGATTCGGACTTCGGGCGCATCGTGCAGACGACCGTAGCTCGGGCACCTGTCAAGATGCCGCGCGATGAGGTCCTTGGCCTTGGAGCCGCGCAGTATCGCCACGATTTTCCCCGAGCCGAGGCCTTGGCGCACGGGGCCGCACGTCGGTCGCCCCTGATCGTCGTAATCGTACATGGCATCGTGCACGCATCGGCTGATTGACCGCGCGATGTCGGTCACGTCAAGGGTTTCGAACGTGCTGTCGCAATTCGTGCAACCGCCCGTGCATGTGCCGGTTCTTGACGTGTTCTCGCCGAAGTAGCGGGTCATGTAGACGTGCAGGCAGTCTGTGGTACGGCAGTAGCCGATCATGCCGTCCAGCAGACGGCGCTTGCTCATGCGCACGGTCTCGCGCTCTTCCGGGGTCAGCCGTTCGTTGTCGTTGTCCATGTCGAGCAGGCGCCGACGGGTGACGATGTCGGATTCGTTCCACAGCAGTGTGCATCGGCTCGGCTCCCCGTCTCGGCCGGCGCGACCGGCTTCCTGATAGTATGCCTCGATGCTTTCCGGCATGTTGTGGTGGATGACGTAGCGGACGTTCGACTTGTCGATGCCCATGCCGAACGCATTGGTGGCGACGACTACCGGCACGGCGTCGGTGACGAAGTCGCGTTGCGCCTGGTTGCGTACGTCGGCCGGCATTCCGCCGTGGTAGGCGACCGCGACGGGGCCATCGCGCATGACGGAATCTGCCGCACTGCCGCCCGCCGCTCCGCGCAACGCCGGCACGGTGTGGTTGAGGGCCGCGGCGAGTGCCTCCGTCTCCTTGCGCGTGGCGCAGTAGACGATGCCGGATTCGTCCGGATGCTCGGCTACGTATCGTGCGACCCATGCCGCCTTGTATTTGGTCTCGATCTTGAGCACATCGAAGTACAGGTTCTCCCGGTCGAATCCGGTGACGGTGACTTGCGGGGCGTTGAGCCCCAGGATACCGATGATGTCGCGGCGGACGCGCTCGGTGGCGGTGGCGGTGAACGCGGCTACGGTCGGCCGGGCCGGCAGGCCGGCGATGAACTCGCCGATGCCGAGGTACGACGAACGGAAATCCTGTCCCCATTGCGACACGCAGTGGGCTTCGTCGACGGCCACCAGCGAGATCGGCACGCGTGTGGCGAAGTTGCGGAACCGTTCGGTTTCCAGTCGTTCGGGGGCCACATACAGCAGTTTGATGTCGCCTTGCGCGGCCTGCGCCAGCACCATGGCCTGCTCGTCGCCGCCCTGGGTGGTGTTGACGTATGCGGCCGGGATGCCGGCGTCGTTGAGCGCGTCTACCTGGTCGCGCATCAGGGAGATCAGCGGGGAGATGACGATGGTGACGCCGGGCAGCAACGTGGCCGGAATCTGGTAGCACACGGATTTTCCAGCGCCAGTCGGCATCACGCCGAGCACGTCGCGCCCGGCGAGGATCGCGTCGACGAGCCCTGACTGCCCCGGTCGGAACGAGTCATAGCCGAAATACCGTTTGAGCGCCCCCAGCGCCGCCACCTGATCTGTCATGCCTCCCAACATTACCGCATTCCGGCCACCGCTCCTTCGAGTACAGCGTCGGGGCTGCCTCTCTCCCCTTCTCTTTCCTTCTCCGTCGTCCCAAAAGCGTCGTTAAGTGCGCGCCGAAACGACAAGTGCGCGCACTTATGGACGCAAACCGGGCCTTGCATGCATGCCCGTCGGCGTGCCGCCGAATCAGATGGCGGCGAAGGCCTGCTCCAGGTCGGCGATCAGGTCGTCGGCGCCTTCGATGCCGACGGACAGGCGCACCAGGTTCGCGGGCACCTCCAGCGTGGTGCCGGCCACTGAGGCGTGGGTCATCGCGCCCGGGTGCTCGATCAGGCTCTCCACTCCGCCCAGTGACTCGGCGAGCGTGAAGATCTGCGTGGCGCCGGCGAACCGCTTGGCCGCCTCGAAACCGGCCGCGAGCTGCACGGAAACCATGCCGCCGAAACCGCCGTGCATCTGACGGGCGGCAATCTCGTGACCCGGGTGGGATTCCAGTCCCGGGTACCACACGCGCTCCACTTCCGGACGGGTTTCCAGCCATTGCGCGATCTTCAGCGCGTTTTCGCTGTGGCGCTGCACTCGCACGGCCAGGGTCTTCAGGCCGCGGATGTCCAGCCACGAGTCGAACGGAGATGGCACCGCGCCGGCGGCGTTCTGCAGGAACGCGACCGCGTCGCGGGTTTCTTCGTCGTTGAGCACGATCGCGCCGCCGACCACATCGGAATGCCCGCCGATGTACTTGGTGGTCGAATACACGACCGCGTCGGCACCGTCGTCGAGCGGATGCTGCAGCACCGGGGAAGCGAACGTGTTGTCCACCACGACCTTGGTGCCGTGCCGATGCGCGACGTCGGCGGTCGCGGCGATGTCGGTGATGTTGAGCAGCGGGTTGGAGGGCGTCTCCACCCAGATGTACCGGTATTGCTTGGCTTCAAGCGCGGCGGCGACGGCGGCCGTGTCGGTGATGTCGACCACGTCGAGCCCGATGCCCCACGGCACGAACACCTTGGCGAGCAGACGGTAGGTGCCGCCGTACACGTCGTTGCCGAGCAGGATGTTGTCGCCCGGCTTCAGCGTGGCCCGCAGCAGCACGTCAATCGCGGCAAGTCCGGAAGAGAAGCTCAGCGCGTATTTCGCGCCTTCGACGGCGGCGAGCTGCGCGTCGAAGCTGTTTCGCGTGGGGTTGACGGACCGGCTGTAATCGTAGCCGTTACGCAGTCCGCCCACACCGTCCTGCTTGAACGTGGAGGTCATGTAGATCGGCGTGATGACGGCGCCGGTGGTCGGGTCGGGCTCCTGCCCGGCGTGGATGGCACGGGTGGCGAGCGTGGTGTTGGCGAGGGCTGCGGCGTTGGTGGAGATGGTGATGGTCATGATGGTTGTTTCCTTATATTGCAGTTTGCTGTATTGATTCGATATTGAAATATTGAAGTTCGGGTTCGCGGACGCGGTTCAGAAGGGGCTTTGGCCAGGCCTTACAGGTACTGTTCGGCAAGTGATGGCCTGGAGGTCCGCTCGACGATGTCGCCATAGCCGTTCTCGCGCATCCAGTCGTCGTTGAAGATCTTTTCCAGATAGCTGCGGCCGGAGTCCGGCAGCAGCACGACGACTACCTGATTGCTGTCCAGATCGTGCTCACGCGCGTATTTCAGGGCGCTGACGACGGCCATGCCGGACGAGCCGCCGACGAGCAGTCCTTCCTCCGCGGCCAGGCGACGTGTCATCTCGAACGCCTCGCGATCGGTGACCTGCACGATATCGTCGGTGATGTTCCGGTCGAACGCCTTCGGGTAGAAGTCCTCCCCCACGCCTTCGATGTCGTATTGGTGCACGTCGCTCGGGTCGGAGTAGATGGAGCCTTCCGGATCGGAGCCCACGACCGTGACCGCGCCGTCAGAAACCTCCTTGAGGTATTTGCCGGTGCCTGAGATCGTGCCGCCGGTGCCGATGCCGGCCACGAAATGCGTGACCTTGTGGTCGGTGGCTTCCCAGATCTCGGGGCCGGTGGTGTAGTAGTGGCTCAACGGTCCGTTGGGGTTGTCGTACTGGTTCGGGCGGAATCCTCCGGGAATCGTGTTGGCAAGGCGCTCGGCGACCTGATAGTAGGAGCGCGGGTCGTCGGGGCCCGCATCGGTGGGGGTGACGACGACTTCGGCGCCGTATGCGCGCAGCACGGCACGCTTGGATTCGGAGACTTTGTCTGGCAGCGTGAAGATCGTACGGTAGCCGCGCTGCTGTGCGACGAGCGCGAGCCCGACGCCGGTGTTGCCGGAGGTCGGTTCGACTATCACACCGCCGGGCTTGAGTTGTCCGGAGCGTTCGGCGGCGTCGATGATGCGCTCCGCGATGCGGTCCTTGGAGGATCCACCGGGATTGAAATACTCCACTTTGACGGCGATGGTCGCCTTGATGCCGTCAGTGACGTGATGAAGCTTTACGAGTGGCGTGTTGCCGATGAGTTCGGAAAGACTGTTGTGAATGGTCATCGTGGATCCTGTTTCCTTCTGCGTTTCGATTGGTGCGTTATTCGGTTTCGTATACCGGGCAGATGGGTTGAACGCAGTTGAAACAGGTGGATGGTGATCGTCGATGATGGTGTTGGTCTTTGCCGTCCCGTTGTATGACCTGCTACAGATATTGTTGTGCCAATCATGCGACATCGGGGAATCATCAGGAATGAACCGTATTTCAAGTTATGCGTCGTCAACCGTTCGCCCGCAGGCGTCGGTCAGCGACAACAACATGAAAGATACGTCATGCCTGACATAGTATCAGCATCTCAGAAAGACACGCGACAGCGCATCCACAATGTGATATCAGATGACTGCCGTCATTGCGCTAGCCCATAAATTGCATAGCGGCGTGAGTGGACCCATCGAATGTCATTTCGACGAATCCACTCACGTACCGGCTAGTCTTTCACCTGTTCGTACACTTGCGCAGGTGTCAGCTCTGATGGAAGCTCATCCCCCGAATCTACGTTGACTCGCTCAAATACCGGCTGCCATGCATCAGAAGCGTTACCATGTTGAGACCGCAAAACGTTCCACGATTGTTGCGTATCGTCGGTCACTCGGTATACGCCGGCAGTCGCACCGGTCACATAGTACTGAGATGACTGTTCTCCAGGCAAATCGGTCGGCGTAAGAAACAACATGACCACGTCACCGGTCTGCAGCAGAGTCTCCGCGCTCCCCTGCTCCGCGGAACCAGTCTGACGTACAATAATGCTGCCACTGTTGACGGTTCCCTTAAGCGTCTGCGAGACCTTCACGTCAAGTAACGTGAAATCAGTAATATCATCAATATCCCGAATCACGGAAGTTCTCGATATTTCTCCGGTAATAATCAGGGGACTATCGTCCTCAAGTTCTACCATGGATTCATAAATGCGTACCCGCGACTGAGAAGCATCCGGCTTGGGAACATTAGATTGTGCCGCTGTCTGACCGCAACCCGCGCACGTAAACATCAACACTACCAACCCCATAAGGGTCGTTAGCCATCTAATCCTTGAAATCTTCTTCATCGTGTCACCTCAATATCTACTGTTAATACCTTTGATATCATCTGACGTGAGATATCTGACACCATTGTTGTAAGCGTCAGATGCACTCTTGTACATCACTGTATTGATCGTAGAATGCCCCAATCCCCAACAATGAGAAAACTCATGAAGCCAAAGCACTCTCATGCGGGCAACCGGGTAAGATGACTTCATATAATAGGTATTTACACGCGAAACCGCGTCTTTAGTATACCCGGACGCTAAAAATGTATAGGCCGATTGTCCTTCCCACCCATTCTTGCCGAAATTCTGAGAAGTTGCCTGCCAAACCATCCGCGTTCCGGTCGAGAATCCAACTTTCGTTGCTGAATTAATATTGGAGACAGCCTGCTTGGCCGAAGTCAAGTAATTGCCTTTCACCGTGGCCATAAGCATTACAACCTGGTTCTTATTGAGCCAATGACTCTTGCTATAAGAATAGGCACTCGCGACTGGCACCATGCTCATCAAAAATAAGAATGACAATAGCGTTGATACTAAACTTATTGGCCACTTCCTGCAGCGTTGCAGCTTAGACATCTTCGCACCTTTCTGATAAGAACGGAAAGTTACAGAGACAGGATTTATATCCGTGAAGTAGCAACACAGCAACCTATGCTGTTATTAATTTATAATACTCGATTTATAAGAAGAAAGCAAAAACATACACAAGAAGGGCCCCCGGGGGTTGTTGCCTCGTCCGGGGGTCCTTGTCGTGTGGTGCGGCGGCGTGCTACTCTCCCACACC
>ERZ827498.4198-NODE-4198-length-11484-cov-4.592353_pt1 | contig 11484 bp, 11 predicted proteins | sample MGYA00519865_ERZ827498 | MGnify/ENA primary metagenome ERZ827498 (study PRJEB31778, sample SAMEA3449328) | human gut metagenome | biome: human gut; feature: human-associated habitat; material: faeces | place: United Kingdom | collected 2010/2012 ...
CGTTCCAGAGGTCGTTGCCCTCGCGGCTGCGCTCGCCGACGCCGGTGAAGATCGAGTAGCCGCCGTGCTCCACGGCGATGTTGTGGATCAGCTCCTGAATGAGCACCGTCTTGCCGACGCCCGCGCCGCCGAAGAGACCGATCTTACCGCCGCGCGGATAAGGCTCCAAAAGGTCGATGACCTTGATGCCCGTTTCCAGAATTTCAACACCGGGGTTCTGCTCGGCAAAAGCCGGCGGCTTTCTGTGGATGCTGCGGCGCGGCTCGTCCGCGCCGATGGGCGCACCGTCGTCGATGACGTCTCCGAAGACGTTGAACAGCCGCCCAAGCGTACATTTGCCGACGGGCACGCGCAGTCCGCTGCCCTCGCCCGTCACGTCCATGCCGCGCGCAAGGCCCTCGCTGCCCGAAAGCATGATGCAGCGCACCGTATCGCTGCTCAGGTGCTGCGCGACCTCCATCACGCGGCGCGCGCCGTCCACCTCAACGGACAATGCCTCGCGAATGCGCGGCAGGCCGCCTTGCGGAAAGCGCACGTCCACCACGCTGCCCGATACCTGAATGATCTTACCCGTGCGCATGCTGCTGCGCCTCCTTTCTCATGCGGTTCTGCCTGCTGCGCGCGCCGGCCGAGACCTCGGTGATCTCGCTTGTGATGGCGCTCTGCCGCTCATGGTTGTACTCGAATTGCAGCTCCCGCAGCATGTCGTCCTCGTTCCGGTTGGCAGCGTCCATCGCGGAGGCGCGCGCGTTCTGCTCAGCGCAGAAGCTGTGTACCATCGCCGAATAGAGGAAGCCCGTGATATACGCCGGAACGATCTTGGCGAGCACCTCCTCGGCCGAGGGTTCAAATCTGATATGCGGCAGAGGCGCGCCGCCCTCAAACTCTCCGCTCTCCAGCGGCAGAAGCCTTGTGGTGTGTACGCTCATCTCCATGCCGTTTTCAAAGTCCGTATAAACCATATAGAGTTTGGAGATCTCCCCGCGGTCAAAAAGGTCGAGGAGCTTTGCCGTGATCTCGCGGGCGCGGCGCAGCGTGGGGCTCTGCGCGGTGTACTGAAAGTTCTTTTCCATCGGTACGCCGTGGCTTGCAAAAAACTGCCGGCCGTTGTCGCCCACCACGAAAACGCGGCTGTCGGAATGGCTTTTGATCCGCCCCAGCGTTTCCTGAATGACATTCTGGTTGTAAGCGCCCGCAAGGCCGCGGTCCGCCGTGACGACCAGATAGGCGTATGTGCCGGACTGATCGGAATCGTCCGCATCGCCGCAGAACACATAGGGGCTTCTGATCTCGCCCCCGCGCTGGAAAATGCGCTCGATCTCCCCCGTCAGCGCGTCAAAAAACGGGCGCGTTTTTTCAAGATCTTCCTTCGCCCGCCGCATTTTGGTCGAGGCGATGAGGTACATCGCGTTCGTCACCTTCTGCGTGCTTTTGATGCTTTCAATGTGTCCGCGGATCTCCTTCATGCCCGCCATGTCCTCTCACCTCACTTGCTCAACTTTGAAAATTTTCTTTGACAAACGCCTTGGCGATTTCAACGATCTGCGCCTGCTGCTCGTCGCTGAGAAGGCCCGTCTGCTCGATGGCGCGGCACAGCGCGCCCTGCGTATCGGCAAAGTGCCGCAGCAGGAGCGGCAAAAAGCCGTCGAGCTTTTCCGCCGGGATCTCCGCAAACGTGTGGCTCAGCCCCGCAACGAGCAGAATGACCTGCTCATACTGCTTGTAGGGGCGGAATTGCTTCTGTCGCAGCATGCGCGTCAGCCCCTGCCCGTAGGCAAGCAGCTTTTTGGTCGATTCGTCAAGGTCGCTGGCAAACTGCGTGAACGACTCCATCTCGCGGTACTGCGAGAGGTCAAGGCGGATCGTCTTGGCCGCCTTTTTCATCGCCTTGGTCTGCGCGTCGCCGCCCACGCGGGACACGGACAGACCCACGTTCACCGCCGGCCGCTGGCCGGAGAAGAACAGGCGCGATTCCAGAATAAGCTGACCGTCGGTAATAGAAATGACGTTCGTCGGGATATAGGCCGACACGTCGCCCGACTGTGTCTCGATGATCGGCAGCGCCGTGATGCTGCCGCCGCCCTTTTCATCGCTCAGGTGTGCCGCGCGCTCAAGCAGGCGGGAGTGCAGATAGAATACGTCGCCGGGGTAGGCCTCGCGACCGGGCGAACGCTCCAGCAGCAGGCTCATCGCGCGGTAGGCGACGGCGTGCTTGGAAAGATCGTCGTAGACGATGAGCACGTCGCGCCCCTTGTGCATAAAGTACTCGCCCATGGCGCAGCCCGCGTAGGGCGCAACATATTGCAGCGGCGCGGCATCGCTCGCCGAGGCGTTGACGATGATCGTATAGTCCATCGCGCCGTGCGATTCCAGCGTCTTTCTGAGCTGGGCGACGGAGCTCGCCTTCTGTCCGATGGCAACATAGATGCAGATGACACCCTTGCCCTTCTGGTTGACGATGGTATCGAGGGCGATGGCGGTCTTGCCGGTCTGGCGGTCGCCGATGATGAGCTCGCGCTGCCCGCGCCCGATGGGAAACATCGAGTCGACGCAGAGAATGCCCGTTTCAAGCGGCGTGTCGACGCTCTTACGGTCGATGATGCCGGGAGCGGGACTTTCCACAGCGCGGTAACCGTCGGCGCGGATCTCTCCGCCGCCGTCGATGGGTACGCCGAGCGCGTTTACCACGCGGCCGAGGAATCCCTCGCCCACGGGGACGCCCGCCGTGCGCCCGGTGCGGCGCACCGTGCTGCCCGCACAGATGCTCGCGTCGTCGTCAAAGAGGATACAGCCGACGCTCTCCTCCGAAAGATCCTGCACCATGCCGCGCACGCCGCCGTCGAAAAGCAGCACCTCGCCGTAGGCCGCGCCGGAAAGTCCGTCCACGCGGGCGATGCCGTCGCCCACGGTCAAAACCGTGCCAACCTCCTGGGCAAGCACATCCGGCGTCCACGAGAGCACGGTTTCCTTCAAAAGCGGGATCACATCGCCCTGCGCGGCAGCAAGCTTTTCCAGCGCGCTCTTGAACTGGCTCAGTCTGCCGCCCGCGCTCCAGTCGTAGACCTCCGCGCCCGCCTCGAGACGAAAGCCGCCGGGATAGGCGTCGCTCTTCTGCCAGACGAGCGTCGTTCCCTCGCCGTACTTTTCGGCGAGGAAGGCCAGAAATCGCTTCTCCTGCTCCTGCGACGGACGCGCGGCAGAGAGCAGTACGGCCTCTAAATGCTCCGTGCGCTCAGCCATTGTCCTTGCGCTCCTCCGCCGTGTCCAGGAACTTGTCGTAAGCGTCCGACGTGCTGGAGAGCACCAGCTTTTCCGCCGCGGCGCTCATCAGCTCGGAAATTTCGCCCTTGGCCTGCTCCATCACGCGCTCGTGCTCGCTCGCGGCGGCATCGTACGCCTTTTTGATGATCTCTTCCGCCTGCTGCTCGGCCTGCGCGCGGCGCTCGTCCACCGCGTGCTGCAAAGCGTCGTTCGCCTCGCGCTGGCGGCGCACGATCTCCTCGTCCGCGCCTTTCAGCTGCGCGGCGAAGTCCTCCTTCGTCTTTTCCGCCTGCGCAAGCGCAGCCTTGGCATCTGCGTCCATCTTCTCATAGTGCGCCTTGCGGCTGTTCATGAAGTCTCTCACAGGCTTGTAGAGAAGGAAATACAGCGTGCCGAAGAGAATGACAAAGTTCAGCGCGTGCAGCAGGATCTGCTGCAAATTGATATTAAGCGGCATGCAAAAGCCCCTCCTTCTTGGGCGTTTTCTTCATCAAAGGACGAAGATGATGAGGATCGCCACGATCAGCGCGTAAATGATGACCGTTTCGATGAACACAAGACCCATCATCATCGACGCGCGGATCTGCCCCGTCGCCTCAGGCTGGCGGGCAATGGCCTCGCTCGATCTGGCCACGGCGATGCCCATGGCCAGCGCGCCGCCGAGGCACGCAATGCCGATCATCAGACCCGAACCCATGGCCTTGGCAGAGGTCACGTCGCTTTCGCCGCTCTCGTCCGCCACCGCTTCGGTCGCGTTTTTGGCAGCATCGCTTTCGCCGGCAGCGAAGGCCGGAATGGTGCAGATCATCAGCGCGCAGAGCAGCATCATCAGCGCTGCAAATCTTTTCATATTTTTCATGGCAAATTTACCTCTTTCTTCACGCAGCCGTTTTGCTGCGGGATTTTTTGACCTTTCCGGATTTTGGTGCTTTCGCGTGCTTCTCGGTGGATTCCCCGTAGAACGTAGAGACCAGCATCGTCAGAACATATGCCTGGATCAGCGCGTGCAGCAGCGTGAACAGCACGCCGACGATCACCGGCAGCACATAGGAAAGCGCCGCATAATAATACACCATCTCCGTCACGAGTGCGCCGGAGAGCAGCGCGCCGAAGAGTCGGAAGCTCATTGAAATGGGCAGCGAAAAATCCTTGAGCGCGTGCAGGAAGCCGCTCGGCCCCGCGGCGATCAACCCGCCGAAGAGGATCACGCCGTAGCTCATGCAGCCCATGGCGATCGCCCCGTTGATATCGGACAGCGGCGCGGGAAGGCTGATCGCCAGCCCGGACGTGGTCACCGCCTGCACGCCGAGCAGCTCAAAGAGCGTGCCGACAAAGATGTAGACGCCCGCCGAGAAAATATATCCCCGCAGGAATTTGTTCCGGTGCGGGCTGCTCCCCTCGGCAAGGCCGTCGAACAATCCGACGAGCTGCTCCAAAAGGAGCTGGAACTTTCCCGGCACGTATTGGAACCTGGGGATCACAAAGAACCGGCAGATCAAACCAAACACGATCAGAATGCCCGTCACGATGTAGGCGGAAATAAGCCCCGGATTCACCTCGGTCAAACCGAAAAGGCTCACCTTGTTCTGCTCGTGCAGCACCGCGTCGCGCATGACCTCCTGGATCGACTCACTCTCCCCGCCGCCTGACGGCGCGAGCAGGCAGCCCGCCAAAAGCGCCAGCACAAGACCTGCGAACACGATCAGCTCCCGCGTTCGCTTTTTCTTATCCACGCATCTTACCCCCTTTGTCTCACTCGCCCAGTTTTCATCTTAAAAGGCAGCCTTATTTATACCACTCGCATGAACAAAATGCAAGGCTTCCTGCAAAATGTACGTTCTCTTTTTGCGGCTTCTTTGCATTTTCTTAACGCAAATTTCATTCCCGTCCGTTCTGGTGGAAAAAGCACAGCGGAAGAGGGGTTCTTCGCCCTCTCCCGCCTTTGGTTTTCTTCTGTTATTTTCTCTTCTGCCGGCGGATATCCTCGCCGAAAAAGAGGAGGATCTGATACTCGCCCTGCAAACGCGAGAGCACCGGCGCGCCGTAACGCCGCCCGAGCTCGTCGGGGCTCAGGTTTGTGGAGATGACGGTCTTTTTCCCCGTGATGAGGCGGGTGTTGACGATCTGATACATCGCGCTGTGGACGAAGCTCGTCATCAGCTCGGTGCCGAGATCGTCGAGGATCAGCAGGTCGCAGCCGAGCGCACGGCTCACGGCGCTGTCGGCCTCCCCGTCGTCGCGGCCAAACTTCTGCGCTTCAAAGCGGGAGAAGATATGCCCCGCCGTGTCGTACACGACGCTGTGTCCGCTCGCGCTCACCACGCGCGCGATGGACGCAGAGAGAAAGGTTTTCCCCAGCCCCGTGCCGCCGGTGAGCAGAAGGCTGCCGCTCTTGGGCGAAAATTCGTGCGCATAGTCCTGGCAGATATCATACACGCGCTCCATGTTCGTGCGCGGCGATACGCCAAGCTCCGCATCCGGCAGCGGAGAATAGTAATCGAAGTTAAAATTCTCAAAGCACTGCGAGCCGAGATCCAAAAGCCCCGAAAGCTCCTTGTTCTGCTCGCTTGCGTAGTAGGCGCGCAGGCACGCGCAGACCTCGCTGCCGAGAAAGCCCGTGTCGCCGCAGCGCGGGCACTTGGGCTTTTCCTCCAGATAATCGTTCGGCAGCCCCATCTGCGTCAAAAGGAGCCGCTTTTCCTGCTGCAAATTGAGGTTTTCCTCCCGCAGCGCCTCGATCGCCGGGCGCGGGTCCGTGCCGCGGCGCAGCCCCGAGGCGATGATCTTCGCCATCGTGTGCGACAGCTCGCGGTCGATCTCCTCAATGCGCGGGCACTTGGTATAGACCGCGCGCTCGCGTGCGCGGAAGTTTTCCGCGCGGCGCTGCTTGTCCTCGTCAAAGCGCGCCAGCGCCTGACGCATCAGCCGCCCGTCATAAGACATCGTTCTTCCCCCGCTTTCGTTACTGGTTCAGGTATTCCTTCATCCAGGCGTTGCCGCCGTCGGCGGCGGCCTTTCTGGGTTTCTGCGTTTCCTTGGCGTTCTCGGCGCGAACCTCGGCGAGCGTGTGCAGGCCCTTTTCGTGCCAGCGCTTCAAAATGCCGTTGCAGTACGGCCAGCGGAACTCATGGCAGTGCAGGATCGTCCGGTCGTAGGCCTCCGACACCGTATCGGCGGGAAAGCCCATCTCCGCCCACGCGGAGAGATACTTTTCCTCGCTCGGCGCGCTCGCGCGGCCCTGCATACGCAGCGCCGCCATGTACTCGGGATATTTCCCGCGCAGCGCCTGCTCGCGCTTCATGTATTCGCTGGCCTTTTCGATGGAAAAGAGCTCCTTGCGCGCCCAGACGTATCCTTCCTTTTCGATCTCGCGCATGTTGGGAAGTCTTCCCTCGCCGAACTGCTGCTCCTTTTTGCCGATGCAGTAGTTCACCAGCGTGTAGACCACGTCCGCCGGCAGGCCGAGATTTTCATATAAACCCAACAGCTTTTTGACCGACGGCGTCGAAAGCGGGCCGAGCTTGTGCTCCACCTCGCGCAAAAGGCAGGCAAAGCGCCCGTCGCCCTCCAGCTTGCGCGCGATGTCCTCGCGCGTGTACTCGGGCGGTTCGTTGAGCTGCGGCGGAAGCGGCGCTTCCTCTTTTTTCTCCGGCGCGCCGACAAGTTTCATCTCGTAGAGCGCCTGCTCCGCCGCGCGCAGGCGGTTTTCGTCCCATTTGAGCTCGCGCGCGAGCTTTTCCGCGTCGGCCGCGCCGCGCGCGTGCAGGATGGCGAGGTACAAAAGCGCCGCGTCGCCGTTTCCGAGCGCGATCAACCGCTTGACCGTTGCCGGAGAAAGCGTGATGTTTTCTTCCGTGTTCAGATGCAGCACATAGCCCGCCATGCGCCCCGCCTCCTTTCGCCTCGATTCGATTCTAACATTCTACATGAAATTTTCCCGTTCGTAAACATGAAATTTTTGCTGCCCCCTTTTCACATTTTCACTCTCGTGTTATACTATTGGGGATTATATGGGTGGAAATTGCCCTTTTTTGTGCAACGCCGAAGAAGAAAGGAGCACACAATCATGGAAAACCGCATTACCGTCTCTATTTGCGACGAGGAATACACCTTTGTCGCCGAGGAAGCCCCCTCTTACATGCAGAAGGTCGGCTCCTACGTCAACGACAAGATGAGCGAGCTGCTCAACTCTGCCAAGGTCGGCCGCACGGACGCCGCCGTGCTGACCGCTGTGAACATTACCGACGAGCTTTTCAAGGAGCGCGAGGCCGGCGACGCGCTGCGCCGCCAGCTCAAGCAGTATCTCGACGAGGCGAGCCAGGCCAAAAATGAGGTCAGCGAACTCAAGCGCGAGATCTTCAAGCTCCAGCAGCAGAAAAAGTAAGCCTTGACGACTGAACTGTTGGCGCCCGCAGGCGGGCGGGAAGCGCTCGTCGCCGCCGTGCAGAGCGGCGCGGACGCAGTTTATATGGGTTTCGGCGCGTTCAACGCGCGCCGCAGCGCGAGGAACTTCTCCGACGAGGAATTCCGCACGGCGGTCTCTTATTGCCATTTGCGGGGCGTGAAGGTCTATCTGACGCTCAATACGCTCGTCACCGACCGCGAGCTGCCCCTGCTTGCCGACGCGGCGCGCGTTGCCTCGGCGTGCGGCGTGGACGCCATTCTGGTGCAGGACTGGGGCGTTCTGGCGACGCTGCAAAAAATCATTCCCGACGTGCCGCTGCACGCCTCGACGCAGATGAGCCTGCACACGCTCTCGGGCGTTCAGGAAGCGGCAAGGCTCGGCATGACGCGCGCGGTGCTCGCGCGCGAGCTTTCGCGCGGGGAGATCGCCGAAATCTGCCAAAAAAGCCCCATCGAGATCGAAGCCTTTGTCCACGGCGCGCTGTGCATGTGCTACAGCGGCCAGTGCGAGATGTCTGCCGTCATCGGGCGGCGCAGCGGCAACCGCGGCGCCTGCGCCCAGCCCTGCCGGCTTCCCTACGGCTTTTCCGGCAAGGCAAACGCCCATCCGCTGAGCCTGAAGGACGCGAACCTCGCGCCCTTCGTGCCGGAGATGATGGACATGGGCGTTGCCTGTCTCAAGATCGAAGGGCGCATGAAGCGCCCGGAATATGTCGCCGCCGTGACGGAGATCTACGCGTGCCTTCTGCGCGAGCATCGCGCACCGACGAAGGACGAGCAGAAAAAGCTCGCCCTCGCCTTCTCGCGCGACGGCTTCACCGAGGGGTATTACCGCGGCGCGCGCGGGCGCGAGATGTTCGGCACGCGGCCGGAAAACGCAAAATGGCCGGAGGACTGGTTTGGGGAGCTGCGCGCCCGCTATGAAAAGGAAGACCTGCGGCTCGTGCCGCTCACGTTCGACTGCACCATCCGCGCGGGAGAGCCGATGCGCCTCCGCGCCGAGGACGCGGACGGCCACACGCTCACCGTCACCGGAAATGTGCCCGAGGCGGCGCGAAACCGCGCGCTCACGGCGGAAGAGGTAGAAGCACGCCTCAAAAAAACCGGCGGCACGGCGTTTACGGTCGATTTTTGCGCGGTCACGCTGGACGACGGTCTCGCCGTCAGCGCGGGCGCGCTCAACGCGCTGCGCCGCGAGGCGCTCTCGCAGATGGAAGCGCTGCGCACCGCCGCGCCCGAGCGCCGCGCGTTCGGCTTTGTCCCGCCAATGACGGTCAAAAACAGCGCGGAAAAGCCGCTTCTGACGATTTCTCTCCACCGCGCCGCGCAGCTGAGCGAGGAGCTCATCGCTCTCTCCCCCGCGCGCGTCTATCTCCCCGTCGAGCTGCTGCCCCAGCTTGATCTTGCGCCCTATCGCGGCAGGACGGAGTTTTTCGCGCTCTTGCCGCGCATCTACCGCACACAGGACGAGCCTGTTTTGCGTGCGCTGCTCGAAGACGGCGTCAGAAAAGGCGTCACGGGCGTGTCGATCGCCAACCTCGGCCACCTTTCGCTCGTGCGCGGACTCGATATCACGCTCCACGGCGACTGGGCGCTGAACGTCTATAACTCCGCCGCGCTCTCTTTCTGGAAGAAGGAGGGGCTTTCGAGTGCCTGCGCTTCCTTCGAGCTGCGCGACGCGCAGCTGCGCGACCTCAGCAAGTGCCTGCCCTGCGAGGCCATCGTCTACGGCAGGCTCCCCCTCATGGTCACGGAGAACTGCCTGAATGCAAACAAGTCCGGCTGTCGATACTTTAAGGAACGCCCTGCGTCCGTCCCGGCGGACGGCGCGTGCGCAAGCGCGCCGGAGCTGACCGACCGCGTGGGCGAGCGGTTCCCGGTGCTGCACGCCTACGGCTGCCGGAGCGAGCTCCAGAACGGCAAGACGCTGTGGCTGGCAGACAAGCCGGAGTACCGGAAAATCGGTTTGACCTACGCGCGGCTGCGCTTTACGACCGAGTCGGCGGAGGAGTGTGTGCGCGTGCTGCGGGCCTACAAGGGGCGGGAGGAATACACGCCCAAGGACATCACGCGCGGGCTTTTCTACCGCGGCGTGGAGTAAAAATGAAAACGAAACGTAGTTTTTCTGCGTGATATTACGATTTGTATTGAAAAGAGGACTGAGATCATGCCGCATATCGTGCTGGCTTCCAAGTCGCCGCGCCGCCATGAGCTGCTGCGGCGCATGGGCATCACCGATTTTTCCGTGGTCGTTCCCGACGTGGAGGAGACCTATCCCGAGGGGCTTGCGCCGCAGGAGATCGTCGCGCACATCGCGCGCCTGAAATCCGATGCGGCGGCGCCGCTGGTCGGGCCGGAGGATATTCTCATCACGGCGGACACGATGGTGTTTTTGGAGAACGACCGGCTCGGCAAGCCGCGTGACGAGGCGGACGCGCTGCGGATGCTCACGGAGCTGGCGGGGAACCGCCACACGGTCTGCACGGGCGTGACGGTGCGGCAGGGCGGCAAGGCGGAAGCCTTTACGGTATCGACGGACGTGTATTTCCGTCCCTGCGTGGAGGAGGAGCTGCGCGCCTACATCGCCACCGGCGAGCCGATGGACAAGGCGGGCGCTTACGGCGTGCAGAGCCTGGGCGCGCTGCTCGTCGAGCGCATCGACGGCGACTTCTACAACGTCATGGGACTGCCGGTGGAGAAGCTGGGGCAATGCCTGACGAAGCATTTCGGCGTGCGCTTCTTCTAAAATAACGACCCCCGAAGGGAGGGCTGCGCTTTGCGCGAATTTCTGGAAAAATACGGCCTGCGGCTGCTCATTATTACGACCGTCTGCGCGGTGCTCATCAGCGTGCTGAGCTTTGTGAGCGCGACGTCGGGCTTTTTGCAGAATGCGGTGGGCGTGCTGACCTATCCGTTCCGCTCGGCGGTCACGGCGGTGGCGACGTGGGCGGAGGACAAGCAGCGCTATTATAAGGACTACTCAGACCTCATAGCGGAAAACGAGGCGCTGCGCGAGCGCGTGGCGGAGCTGGAGCGCGACGCGCGGCAGGCCGAGGCCGACCGCGAGGAGAACGCACTGCTGCGCGAGCTGCTGGAGCTGCGGGAGCAGCGGCGTGACCTGACCTTCGAGTCCGCGGCGGTCATCGACCGCGAGAGCACGAACTGGACGAGCGCGCTGACGCTCAACCGCGGCACGGCGCACGGCGTGGAGAAAAACGACTGCGTGGTGTCCGCCGAGGGCGACCTGGTGGGCGTGGTGTCCGCGGTGGGCTACAACTGGTGCACGGTGCTGACGGTGATCGACACCGACACGGAGCTGGGCGCGCGGGTGTTCCGCACGCAGGAGGTCGCGGTCGCGGAGGGCGATCTGGCGCTGATGGGCGAGGGAAAGCTCAAGCTGAGCTATCTTTCCGCCGACGCGCAGCTGCTCTCGGGCGATGTGGTGACGACCTCGGGCCTCGGCGGGTTCTACCCGGGCGGGCTGGTCATCGGGACGGTGGAGTCCGTGCGCACGGGCGACGACGGACTGGCGCAGTACGCGGTGCTTGCGCCCGCGGCGCGGCTCGGCGAGCTGAGCGAGGTATTCATCATCAAGGATTTTGACATCGTCGACTGACGGTGAAGCATTTTTCGGAAGGGAGGCGCTGCCATGTCGCCGTCGACCACGCGTGATACAGCGGTCAAATGGACCGCTTACGCGCTTGCGTGTCTGCTGCTGCTCTTTGGGCATGAGCTGACGCTTGCCCACCTGCGCGTGTGGGGCATCGCGCCCTTTCTGCCGCCGCTGCTGCCGGCGGTGCTCGCGTCGATGGAGGACCG
>ERZ827498.4199-NODE-4199-length-11484-cov-2.770146_pt1 | contig 11484 bp, 8 predicted proteins | sample MGYA00519865_ERZ827498 | MGnify/ENA primary metagenome ERZ827498 (study PRJEB31778, sample SAMEA3449328) | human gut metagenome | biome: human gut; feature: human-associated habitat; material: faeces | place: United Kingdom | collected 2010/2012 ...
CTGAGGCAGTCCGCCGTAAACCATACAGTGTTGTACTTTTCGATGAGATTGAGAAGGCACATCCAGATGTATTCAATGTACTTCTGCAGGTACTGGATGATGGTCGTATTACCGATTCCCAGGGACGTACTGTAGACTTCAAGAATACAATTCTGATCATGACCTCCAATATCGGATCTCCTTATCTGCTGGATGGTATTGATGAAAATGGAGAAATCAAGGAAGAAGCCCAGAAAGAGGTTATGGATGATCTGCGCGGACATTTCCGTCCGGAATTCCTGAACCGTCTTGATGAGATCATTCTGTTTAAGCCGTTGACAAAAGATAATATTGGTAGTATCGTTGATCTGATGGTAAAAGAGCTGAATGACCGTCTTGCCGACCAGGAGCTTTCCCTGGAGCTGACAGATGCAGCCAAGAAGGATGTCATTGACAATGGTTACGATCCTGTCTACGGTGCAAGACCTCTGAAGCGTTATCTTCAGAAATATGTAGAGACACTGACTGCCAGAAAAATCCTTTCAGGCGAAGTCCATACCGGCGATACACTGGTACTGGATGTGGAGAATGGAGAGTATGTGGTTAAAGTGAAGTAAAGGAAAAGAAAAGGAGTCCAAGTCTTATGATACCAAAAGATCCTATGATTCTGCTTAGTTATGTAAATACCCAGCTTCGGGATTATTACGATTCTCTGGAAGCACTGTGCACCTGCCGCGGACTGAACAGGGAATCCCTGTTGGATAAGATGGATTCCATCGACTACCACTACGACGAAGAGACCAACCAGTTTATTTGAAATCACAATATTCAATACTTCAATACCGCTTGTCAAAGCTGTGAAAACCGCTTGGCAGGCGGTATTTTTTTGTAACAGGAATTTCCTGTTACGTATTACATAAAAAGCTTACCAGGCGGGATTGCACTGCGACGGAAGGGGTGTTGTCGCTCCAGGCGACCCGCCGCAAATGGAGAATCCTGCAAGCAGGATTCTTTTTACCATGAAAATTCCGGACAACAGATAATGTGGTCTTATACATAATAATTAGCCGACAAAATAAATACATATTTTTAATTCAATAAAATTAAGTTATAAATCTAAAAAAAATATAAACTGCACAAAAAACACTTGCGTTTCTTGTGAAAAAGTGTAAACTATAAAATTAGTCGGCTAACTAATATGAGAAAGCTGAACAGGAACTTGAAACTGTAATACACACTCCAAAGCTTGTATCTCAGTTTCAGACAGCAAGTGAGGTGAGAATTTGGAAAACGACAATGAGAAAAGCATTCAACGTCTGATTATGGAAATCAGCCGCATGTATATGGAAAAATGCTTTGGTAAACTTAAAAGTCTGGGAATCCATCCAAGACAAATGCCGATTCTGGCTGTTCTGTGGAAAGAAGACGGATGTAGCCAGAAAGAACTGGCCAGCCAGTTAGGCGTGAAGCCGCCTACTGTTACCGTAAGTATCCAACGCCTGGAAAAAATCGGTATTATAGTTCGAAAACAGGATGAAAAAGATCAACGCATAAGCCGGATTTATCTTACAGAAGAAGGAAAAGCAATAATTAATGAAGGTATGCGCATGGCAAAGGAAGGAGAAAAACAGGTTCTGAACGGATTTTCCGAAAGTGAGTTATGTCTGATGAAACGATTCTGCATACAGATTAAGGAAAATATTGCGGCAATGCCAGCACCAGAGTTTTCACCGGAAGAAATGTGCATGGGACATTTTTGCCATAATAAAAAGTAGCACAGGAAACTGAAAAACAAAGCAAAAGGCAGAAAAGCCTGGATGTTTTGAAAAAATGTAGAAAGGACAACCCAAGCATGATTAAATTAATGAAGTATCTGAAAAAATCAGCAGGCTATATCGTCCTGATCATTGGACTGCTGTTTTTGCAGGCATACTGTGATCTGTCCTTGCCGGATTATACCTCCAAGGTAATTAACGTAGGGATCCAGCAGGGGGGAATACCAGATGGTGTTCCGGAAAAAATGCGTCAGAGTACAATGGAAAATCTGCAGATTTTTATGGACGAAGACACACAGAAAGAAGTTCAGGACTCTTATGTCCTGGATGGAGACACATATGAACTGAAAGATGGCATTACAGGGGATAAACGTGAGGAATTAAACGATCTTCTGTGCAAACCTCTGATGATGTACACCTCTTTTACCTCTGGCAGTGAAGAGAGCCAGAAAATGCTTTCCCAGATGCAGGTACCGGAAGGAACGGACCCAATGCAGGTTCTGTCAGCAATGCCGGAGGATGCGAAAAAACAGATGCTGGAGGCTGCAGATGAGAAGCTTTCCGACATGCCGGAATCCATTCTTACACAGGCCGCTGTCAGTGGTGTGAAAGCAGAATACGAAGCTATGGGCGAGGATCTGGATGCAATTCAGATGAATTACATCCGGACATCCGGAATCCAGATGGTCCTGATGGCGCTGGTGATCATGCTGGCCGCTGTAAGTGTTACTTTCCTTTCAGCAAGAGTGGCAGCAGCCCTTGGACATGATCTGCGAGATAATGTATACCGCAAGGTCATTCATTTCTCCAGTAACGAATATCATAAATTTTCCACTGCATCCCTGATCACGCGAAGTACCAACGATGTGCAGCAGGTACAGCAGGTTATGACCATGATGTTCAGAATCGTTCTGTATTCGCCCATCCTTGGCATCGGAGGCGTGCTCAAGGTTCTCCAGACCGATTCCTCCATGACCTGGATCCTTGGAGCCGCAGTAGCTATCATTCTGATTGTTATTTTTGTACTGTTCCAGATTGCAATGCCGAAATTCACCAGGCTGCAGACTCTCATTGACCGTCTGAACCTGGTAACCAGGGAAATCCTTACCGGAATCCCGGTTATCCGCGCGTTCAGCCGTGAGAAGCATGAGGAAGAGCGTTTTGAAAAAGCAAATATGGATCTGACAAAAACAAACCTGTTTGTAAACCGCTGTATGACATTTATGATGCCGATGATGATGCTGATCATGAACGGTGTATCTGTAGCGATTATCTATTTCGGTGCACATGGCGTTGACAATGGAACTATGCAGGTAGGAAATATGATGGCATTTATCCAGTACGCAATGCAGATTATTATGTCCTTCCTGATGATCACAGCAATCTCCATTATGCTCCCAAGGGCAAACGTGGCAGCCGACCGAATCTGTGAGGTTCTGGAAATGGAGCCATCTGTAAATGATCCGGAGGAACCGGTAATGCCAGATAAGCAGGAAAAAGGAACGGTCGAATTTGACCATGTAAGCTTCGCTTATCCGGAAGCAGGGGAAAATGTCATCAACGATATTACCTTTAAGGCAGAAAAAGGCCAGACTGTTGCTATCATCGGAAGTACCGGAAGCGGCAAGAGTACACTGGTCAACCTGATCCCCAGATTTTATGATGCAACGAAGGGCTGTGTAAAAGTAGATGGTGTGGATGTACGAAATATGACACAGCATGAGCTTCGTGACCGTCTGGGCTATGTACCTCAGAAGGGAGTCCTGTTCTCTGGAACCATCGATTCCAACATTCGTTACGGTAAGCCGGATATGCCAGAGGAAGATGTAAAACTGGCAGCTCAGATCGCCCAGTCCGATGACTTTATTGAAGCGAAACCGGAAGGCTACAAAGCACCTATTTCCCAGGGAGGAAATAATGTATCCGGTGGCCAGAAGCAGCGTCTTTCCATTGCAAGAGCGATTGCCAAAAAGCCGGAGATCCTGATCTTTGACGACAGCTTTTCCGCACTTGATTTCAAGACTGACAGCAAGCTTCGCAAGGCCCTGAAGGAAAAGACAAAGGATATTACCACGATTATCGTAGCACAGCGAATCAGCACTATCCTGAATGCAGATCAGATCATTGTGCTGGATGACGGAAATATGGCAGGCATCGGCACCCACAAGGAACTGATGAAGAACTGCGAGGTTTACCGCCAGATCGCCATGTCACAGCTTTCAGAGGAGGAATTAGCATGAGTGAAAACAAAGCCAGAGGCCCTATGATGGGTGGTCATCGGAGCCGTGCAATGAACTCCGGGGAAAAGGCAAAAGACTTTAAAGGAGCAATGAAACGACTTTTGAAATACATGGAACGCTACAAAATCCGTTTCGTTCTCATGTTTCTGTTTGCAATTGCAGGAACCATTTTTAACATTGTAGGACCAAAGATCCTTGGAAAGGCAACAACAGAGCTTTTTAACGGCCTGGTAGCCAAGGTAAACGGCACCGGAAGCATTGATTTTGAAAAAATTGGCTATATTTTGTTATGGACATTAGGACTGTATCTGGCAAGTGCCTGCTTCTCCTTTATCCAGGGTTATGTGATGACCGGAATTTCCAACGACGTTACCTACAATTTACGTAAAGATATTTCAAAGAAATTCAGCCGCCTCCCAATGAACTATTATGAGAGCCGGACAAACGGCGAAATCCTTTCCCGCGTAACGAACGATGTGGATACCCTTCAGATGAGCCTGAACCAGAGTATTACCCAGCTGATCACATCAGTTACCACCCTGATCGGTGTGTTTGTGATGATGCTGTCCATCAATGTGTGGATGACCCTGGCTGCCCTTCTGATCCTTCCGATGTCTATGCTTATCATCAATTTTGTTATGAAGCACTCCCAGAAATATTTCCAGGCACAGCAGAAGTATCTGGGGGAGGTAAATGGCCAGATTGAAGAGAACTACGGCGGACACAATGTAGTGAAGGTATTTAATAAAGAAGAAGACGTAGTTGCAGAATTTGAAAAAGACAACCAGAAGCTTTACGAATCAGCATGGAAATCCCAGTTTTTCTCCGGAATCATGATGCCGGTCATGCAGTTTGTTGGAAATCTTGGATATGTTATGGTAGCCCTTCTTGGAGGATGGTTCACGATCAAAGGCTCTATTGAAGTAGGTGATATCCAGTCCTTCTTCCAGTACATCCGTAACTTTACCCAGCCCATCCAGCAGATCGCACAGGTAACCAACCTGCTTCAGTCCTCAGCAGCCGCTTCCGAGCGTGTGTTTGAGTTTCTGGATGAGGAGGAAGAGGAGACCACCAAAGAGAATGCCGTTTCTATTGACGGGCTCAGCGGAAATGTAGAATTTGATCATGTAAGCTTCGGCTACAATCCGGAAAAGATCATTGTCCACGATTTTTCGGCAAAGGTCAGAGATGGTCAGAAAATTGCGATTGTAGGTCCTACTGGTGCAGGAAAAACCACAATGGTTAAGTTGCTCATGCGCTTCTATGATGTAAACAGTGGTTCTATTAAAGTAGATGGCCATGATGTAAAAGATTTCAACAGAAGCGAGCTTCATGAAATGTTTGGAATGGTGCTTCAGGATACCTGGCTGTTTTCCGGAACCATTATGGAAAACATCCGCTATGGACGGCTGGATGCTACCGATGAGGAAGTGATCGCAGCAGCAAAGGCTGCTCATATCCACAACTTTATCATGCAGCAGCCGGGAGGCTATAACATGGTTCTGGATGAGGAGACCAGCAATGTTTCCCAGGGCCAGAAGCAGCTCCTGACAATTGCAAGAGCCATTCTTGCAGACAATAAGATCCTGATCCTGGATGAGGCTACCTCCTCCGTTGATACCAGAACCGAGGTACAGATCCAGAAAGCTATGGATAACCTGATGAAAGGCAGAACCAGCTTTGTCATCGCTCACAGACTTTCCACCATCAGGGACGCAGATCTGATCCTGGTTATGAAGGATGGTGACATTATCGAGCAGGGCAGCCATGAAGAGCTGCTTGCAAAGAAAGGCTTCTACGCAGATCTTTACAACAGCCAGTTTGATAAGACGCAGACTGCATAAAAGTAAGTGAAACAGATAAAAAAATACAGCAGCTTTTTCGGAAAATATACGGAAAAACTGCTGTTTTTTTTGTCTTCAGAGAGAAAAAATCCAGGGATTTGCTGTCTGTACTTTTACCCGCAGATAATGTATAATGGAGCAAAGTTTCTGCCGGAAAGGAAGGCAGGGACAAAGTCATGACAACGAAAAAACTCATTTATTGCAGCAGCCCTGGGTGTTTTTTTACAAAGACTTGTAGAAAGGGCTGCAGCGCGAATGTTAAAGGAGTATACCCCCAATGACAATTGATAATAAAGACGGAGCAGCTTTTCTTGCATACGTTACAGATAAATTAGAAACCAGGATCGCCCATATCAGCCAGTCCATTCTGGAAGGACAGAAGGATATCGAAGGAATGCATGAGTATTACTGGGAGAACTATACGGAGATGGACCAGTATGGTTACGAAAATTTCGATAACCAGCAGGCACTTCTTCACCAGATCAACGCCAACGAGCAGCAGATCCATCTGCGAAAAAGATTTCGTAAAATGCTGGATTCCCCTTTCTTTGGAAGGGTGGATTTCGTATTTGAAGGGGATGAGGAGCCGGAGATTTTTTATATTGGAATCGGAAATTTCGCAGAAGAGGCAGGGCATACGCCGCTGATCTATGACTGGCGTGCTCCTGTCAGCGGGCTTTTCTACGACTATGATAAAGGTCCGGCGTCTTACCAGGCACCGCTGGGAACCATCTGCGGTGAAATTGCTTCTAAGTGGCAGTACAAGATTCGAAATGGCCGTATGATTTACCAGTTTGAAAGTGATGTGAAGATTGATGACGAGATTCTTATGGCAGAGCTTGGCAGCGGAGGCAGCACTGCGCTGAAAAATATTGTCCGCACCATCCAGAAGGAGCAGAATGCCATCATCCGAAACACCAGGGATAAGATCATGGTAATCCAGGGCGCAGCCGGAAGCGGCAAGACCTCCATTGCCTTGCACAGAATTGCCTATCTTTTGTATCACGACCGCAAGAACCTGAAATCCTCCAATATCCTGATCCTGTCTCCCAACAGCATCTTTTCTGATTATATTTCCCATATACTTCCGGAATTGGGAGAGGAAAATATTAAAGAAATGAGCTTTGATCTTTTTGCCTACAGACAGCTGAAGGATACGGTATCTGACTGCGAAGACCGTTATGACCAGATTGAGCGCAGCCTGAATTTCCCGGATATGCCTTCCTTATATAAGGAAAAACAGTCCAGGGAATTTTTGAATCGGATGGAGGGGTATCTCACCTCCTTAGAAGATGAGCTGATGGATTTTCATGATGTGGAATATAAGAGCTTTACGAAAAAAGAAGAGGAGATCATTGATCTTTTTTATTTTAAATTCCAGGATATCCCTCTGTTATCACGTATGGAGGCAGTTGCAGAGAATTTCATTGATGAGGTAGAGACGCTTCGGGACAATGATATGGATGAGGAAGAACGTGCCATTGTAATGGAGAAATTCATGAATATGTATGAGACACAGGATCTCTATGTGATCTACAGCCGTTTTCTGGAAAGCTGCGGCTATCCGGGACTTCCCCATGTACAGCTTCAGGAGCGAAAGCTTCGGTACGAGGATGTCTATCCGGTACTTTACATGAAGTACCGCCTTCTTCGCCAGACCAGTCACAATGGTATCAAGCACCTGGTAGTAGACGAAATGCAGGATTATTCAAGGCTTCAGTATCTGATCCTTAAAATGATGTTTCCCTGCCGTATGACCATCCTGGGGGACAAAGCCCAGACTATGGAAGATGAGGCTCAGGATGTCCTGGGATTTTTACCGAAAATTTTCGGAAAAGAGATCCGCAGGATCGTCATGAACAAAAGCTACCGAAACACTGTGGAGATTGCTTCTTATGCGAATCAGCTTGCAGGGATTACAGATATGGATCTGTTTGATCGTCATGGCCAGCCAGTGGAAGAATTATTTTTTAAAGGGAAAAAACAGCAGGCAATGGAAGCAGCTCTGGACGAGCTTGTGAATAAGCTTCAGCTGGGAGCGGAACAGTTTGAGACAGCTGCGTTGATCCTTCGCACGGAATCTGAGGCGAAAGAAGCCGCCCGCATTTTGAAAGAAAAACTGGAAAATACAGGGTTTGATATGGAAAACCGTTTCTCATACCTGCATCGTGACAGTACCAGCTTCTGCAAAGGCCTTACAGTTACTACGTTTTATCTTGCAAAAGGTCTGGAATTTGACCAGGTATTTTCCCTGTTCCCTGCAGCAGATCAGAGCCCGATTGCAAAACAGGGACGTTATATTGCTGCTACCAGAGCGCTTCATAAATTGCATATGTACGAATACGGAAAATAAATATTACAAAAGTATGACAAACAGAGCGTAAAATAAAAAAGAAATTCAGGTTGTCGAAACATGCTGCCAAATGCAATGTACATTTTGCAGACAGGATTTTACAAACACCCTCTGAAAAAATGTATAAAGTTTGTCACGAAAGTTTATAATATTTTCACAGCAAATTTAGATTCTACAGTGGGAAATCCATTGACAGGCTTGTAATAAAATTGTAAAATACAGCTCGGGAGATTTTTATAAACGAGAAATATTTTCGTTTTGTTAATGAAATAGAATAATGTAGATTTACAAAATTTACTTATGAAAAGAAATAAGGAGGATACTATGAAGAACAAAAAGATTTTAGCAATCTTAACGATATCAGCAATTGTTTCTGCAGCTGCTACAGGCTGCAGTTTTGGCGGAGACGAGCCGGAAGAACAGGTAGTGGTAACTGAGACACCTGCTCCGGAAGCAACCGCTACACCTACTCCGGAGCCAACCATCGCGCCAGACGTACAGGACAGCACCTATACATCAAGCAATGGGGCTGTCTCCATTAAGCTTCCAGATGCTACCTGGTCCAATAAGGCGGATGAGGCAGATATGCTCAGCTTCGAATCCCCGGAGCAGGGTAAGATCCTGATCCTTCATGGACAGGGAGAAGAGGATATGTCTTCTGCTATGCTTCCGGATACGCAGGATCTGGCTGTGGCATTAGAGCAGGCTTCTGACCTTGCAGAAGGTACTGACTTTGAGATCCAGGATTATACCGCCAGTGATGTGGAGGGAGTAGGCGTTTATTCTTACACTGTGAAGTACACAGATGCTTCCAAGAGCGGCGGATATGTTTATGCGATCCATAAAATTTATAAGAGCTCTGATGAGTATTACAATATCTGCGGATCTGTTGTGGATGAGGCTTCTTATGCAGGAGTTAAGGCTGCAGTTGATTCCTTCGGAATTGCAGGAGAGTCTTCTTTGAAAGCTGCTGCACCGGTACAGTCTTCTGACAGTGCAGACGGAAGCACTGAGGGAAGTACAGATGGTTCCACTGACGGAACACAGAGTGCAGGTACTGATTCTGCGTCCTCAGGTGATGGAAGCAGTGATGGAACAATCACAAACTCCGGCGGATTTACCCAGGAGCAGCTTACAGACACCAACCAGACCAGAACTATTTACCGCAACTCCGATGGACATCCCCTTGTAATTACTCCGGATGGAAATGGAAACTGGGTTGATTTTGATGGAAATACCTATCGTTTTGTGAATAATGAGGATGTTTACGATCAGAATGATGTGGATTATTACTGGCATGGAGAAGGTGCAGACGTATATTACATGCCTGTAGAGTAAAGAAAAAGCAGAATGTTGACTTACACGGACACAGCTACCCGGGATGGATGGCTGTGTCCGTGACAGTTGGAGGGAATATGGATAATTTTCAGGCTTATGGCGAATTTGCCAGAGTATATGATATGTTCCAGGACAATGTGGACTACCAGACCTGGGGCAAATGGCTGAAGCAGCAGCTTGCAGCGCAGGGAATCACAGACGGACTTGTGCTGGATCTTGGCTGCGGCACGGGAACCATGACTGAGATACTGGCAGAGGCTGGCTATGACATGATCGGAGTGGATAATTCCGGGGAAATGCTGGCAGAGGCCATGGAGAAGCGGGTAGAGTCCGGGCATGACATTCTGTATCTTCTTCAGGATATGCAGGAGTTTGAACTTTATGGAACCGTACGGGCTGTGGTAAGCGTGTGTGACAGTCTGAATTACATAACAGAGGAAGAGGAGCTGGAGCATGTGTTTGCCCTGGTAAATAATTATCTGGATCCTCAGGGGATTTTTCTGTTTGATATGAATACGGTTTATAAGTATCAGACTATGATCGGGAATACTACGATTGCTGAGAACCGGGATGAGGGAAGCTTTATCTGGGAGAACAGTTATGATGAGGAGACCGGGATTAATACGTATGAGCTGGCTCTGTTTATTCCAAGAGAGGACGGACTTTATGAGAAGGATGAGGAGGTTCACTATCAGAGAGCCTATTCTTTGGAGAAGATCAAGGAACTTATTGGAAAAGCGGGAATGGAGCTTCTGGCAGTGTATGATGCTTATACACTGGAGCCACCGAAGAAAGATAGCGGCAGGCTTACCTTTGTAGTAAGGGAACATGGTAAATGATAATATAATAATAAGATAAATAGCTATAGGATTACGATTAACATTATAACAGTATAGATTGGAGAATACACATGAATGATTATATCATCCGCGCGACTGCAGCTAACGACCAGATCCGTGCATTTGCGGCAGTGACCACTGAGATGGTGGAGACTGCAAGAGAGCACCATAATACAAGTCCGGTGGCTACGGCAGCGCTTGGAAGACTTCTGACTGCAGGAGCCATGATGGGCTCCATGATGAAGGGGGAAAAAGATGTTCTGACCCTTCAGATCAAGGCCGGCGGTCCCCTTCAGGGAATTACGGTAACTGCCGATTCCCAGGGAAATGTAAAGGGCTATGTAGGAAATCCAGATGTCTGCATTCCGGCAAATTCCAAAGGTAAGCTGGACGTTGCAGGAGCAGTTGGTCCTGGATTCTTGACTGTGATTAAGGATATGGGGCTAAAAGAGCCATACAGCGGACAGGTTATGCTTCAGACCTGTGAGATCGCAGAAGACCTGACCTATTATTTTGCAACAAGTGAGCAGGTACCGTCCGCAGTTGGACTTGGAGTCCTGATGAATAAGAACAATACAGTACGTCAGGCTGGTGGATTTATTGTACAGCTGATGCCATTTGCAGAGGAAGAAGTGATTTCCAGGTTAGAGCAGAACGTACAGAAAATCAACTCTGTCACCAACCTGTTAGAGGAAGAACATACCCCGGAGAGTCTGCTGGAGAAAGTGTTGGAAGGCTTTGACATGCAGATTAACGAGAAGATGGACACCCGCTTCCACTGTAACTGCTCCAAGGAGCGAGTAGCGAAAGCGTTGATCAGCATCGGCAGAAAAGAATTAAACGAAATGATCCAGGAAGGCAAGCCAATCGAGATGAACTGCCATTTCTGTAATACCAACTACAATTTTACAGTAGAAGAGCTGAAAGAAATTCTAAGAAGATGCAAATAAGCTGAATTGAGACAGAATCACTATTTTCCGTCATAGAGTTTGCACTGGTGACTGGTGTGCAGATTGCGGTATATTTCACCCAAATTCGGTTGCCGTAGCCCGCTACGGCAACCTCATCCGGGCGAAATCTCCCACAAATTGTGACGCACATCTTGCAGAAAGCCTT
>ERZ827498.4201-NODE-4201-length-11482-cov-2.880371_pt1 | contig 11482 bp, 10 predicted proteins | sample MGYA00519865_ERZ827498 | MGnify/ENA primary metagenome ERZ827498 (study PRJEB31778, sample SAMEA3449328) | human gut metagenome | biome: human gut; feature: human-associated habitat; material: faeces | place: United Kingdom | collected 2010/2012 ...
ATCTTGTGCTGACGAGCCATTACGCTCCCGAGGACCTGAAGGACGTGCAGGTTAAGATCGACTATCTGGAGGAGTTGAAGCGGATCGCCGAGCAAAGCGCCGACGCTTCCGCGTTCAAAGCCGCGGTGCAAGAGCGCTATCCGGAGTATGCCGGCGAGAATTATCTGGATATGACCTGCGGGTTCTTTTTCGGAGCGTAAGCAGAGGAGATTTTCGGGCCCTGCCTGCCTTTGGGTGCAGGCGGGGCCGCGCCGAGGCGCGGGGAAAGTCAGGTTCGAGCGCGGGGAGGATGCTGCTATGAACGTTTCAGAGCTTCTGGGGTCTTTCAAGGCTTGCGAAGGGGTGCCGGTTGATGCTGCTCCGAGTCCCGATGAGGTGGACGCTGCATGGTGCCTGCGCTTTCTGCGGGCAATCCGGGACGTGTCGTTTGCCACCGTCGACGAAAGCGGCCTGCCTTCCGTTCGCGTTATAGACGTGATGGCCGTCACCGAAGACAGTCTCTATTTTCTTGCCCCGAGGGGCAAGGCGTTTCACGGGGATGTTGTGCGCGAAGGCTATGTGGCGCTTGTGGGGCAGACTTCGGACTACAGGACGTGTCGCTTGCGCGGACGGGCGGTTCGGCCCGAGGGCGCAGATCTGCAGCATGCGTTGGTGGACGCGATGTTCGAGCTGAACCCGTCGATGAACCTGATATACCCCGGCGATGCTCGCTACATCTGCGACGTGTTCTGCATTACGTCGGGGCAAGGCGAATACTTCGACTTGGGGCGGCAGCCCATCTTCCGTCGTTCCTTCACATTCGGGCCCGGGGGCGGGGCGGGAGTTGCTGCCGGGTCCGTCCGAACGTTCGTTATCACCGATCGCTGCGTCGGATGCGGAACGTGCGCCGCACGCTGCCCGCAGGGCTGTGTTGAAGCGGGCGTTCCGTTTGCAATAGAGCAGGAGCACTGCCTGCATTGCGGCATCTGCCAAGAGGCGTGCCCGGAGGATGCGATCGAGCGCAAAAGGCTGGAGAGGTAGGGAAGAGGATGTCGAAATCGATGGGCGATGGGGCGAAGGGGCAAGCAGTAGCGCTTGCGGATGCGCTCGCCGAGGCCGAGGCGGTTGTCGTGGGCGCCGGGGCGGGACTTTCGGCTTCGGCGGGCTACGCTTACGCCGGCGAGCGCTTCGAGCGGTATTTCGGCGATTTCGCTCGAAGGCACGGGTTCTCCGATATGTACGCCGGCGGGTTTTACCCCTTCGGTTCTTCCGGCGAGCATTGGGCGTATTGGAGCCGCTTCGTTTGGGTCAACCGATACGCCCCTATTCCCGGCGATGTTTACGACGACTTACGAGAACTTGTCTCGGAGAAGGATTTCTTCGTCGTGACGACCAACGTGGACCATTGCTTCCAGCGATCGGGATTTCCGAAAGACCGCCTGTTCTACACCCAAGGCGACTACGGGCTTTTCCAGTGCTCCGGCCCGTGCTGCCGAGAGACGTGGGATAACGAGCAGGCGGTGCGGGAGATGGTTGAAGCGCAGGGATTCATCGTCGCAGCGGACGGCGAGCTGCTCGAGCGCGTTGACGCCCCGCCGACTATGTCGGTGCCCGATCGGCTCGTTCCTCGCTGTCCCCGATGCGGGCGTCCTGCCGCAATGAACCTGCGGGTTGACGGCACGTTCGCGGAGGACGCGGGGTGGCACGAAGCGGCCCGGCGCTACGAGGACTTTCTTCGCACACGGCTTGACGGGCGGCGCGTCTTGTTTTTGGAGCTTGGCGTGGGCGGCAACACGCCGGGTATTATCAAGTATCCGTTCTGGGGAATGTGCGCGCAGAACGCCCATGCTCGATATGCGTGCGTGAACTTGGGCGAGGCGTGGGTTCCCGAAGAGCTTCGCGATAGCTCGATTCTTCTGAATGCAGACATTGCAGAAGTGCTGAGGGGGATGAGGAGGCTGTGACTGGTTTGAAGAACGCCGATGGACGAGTTGGTCCCGCCGGGATGGAGAACCTGCCGAAGCTCGTCGAGATGCTGTGCCTTGAGCGCGGGCTCGATGCGGACGTGCCTGCCAGCCCCCTTGCCCAGTGGGAGACTTTTCGCGCGCTTGTGAACACGCGGCCGCCTTGTTCCGCGAGCGAGGAGTTTCTGTCATTGCAAGACGAGCTGTTGCAGGGCGTTATCGCGTGGCGTGGCGTCACGGATGCGCGTGAGGTTTTGCCTGCGGCAAAGGATGAGCGGCTTGCCCTTTGGCGCGGCGACATAACCACGCTTCGCGCCGATGCCATTGTGAACGCGGCGAACTCTCAGATGCTGGGTTGCTTCGTGCCCGGGCATTTTTGCATCGACAACGCCATCCACACTTTTGCCGGCGTGCAGCTGCGTCTTGAGTGCGCGCGTCTGATGAAAGCGCAGGGGCATGCCGAGCCTTCGGGTGCTGCGAAGGCGACGGATGCCTTCAATCTTCCGAGCGGGCACATCATCCACACGGTCGGGCCTGTCGTCGAAGGCTCGACCGACGATGAGGATCGCGCGTTGCTTGCGAGCTGTTATCGCTCTTGCTTGGTCGCGGCGAACGATTTGGGCTGCAAAACCATCGCGTTTTGCTGCATTTCGACGGGCGTGTTCGGCTTTCCGCAAGAAGAAGCCGCGCCGATTGCCGTCAACGCGGTGGTTAGCTGGCTTGACGAGCATTCTGGAAGCTCTTTCGAACGCGTGATTTTCGATGTGTTCGGCGATGAGGACTTCGCGCTGTATCGAGAGCTGCTGGGGTGAGCCGAAGTTCGATTGCGTGCCGAACGCGGCGAGTCGATTCGCGGCGCGATCCGCCCTACCTGAGCAGCGCATCCGCAATCAGGGAGCCGCCGTAACCTATGAACGCGCCGATGGTCATTTCTACCTGCGGTCTTCGAAATGTATGCGACTCGGCCGCAGATCGTGCATCTGCGTGCGGCTTCAACTCATCGACGCGGTTTCGGCGTGATAGACGGCAAGCGGCGCTTCGTCACCGAATCGAAATTCGGCTGAGAAGCCGCCAAGAGAACCGATTGCCGGTGATAAACGAAGGAGGCCCGACCGAACGGCTACAATACGTTTTTCATACGGGGGTACCGTCCTCCGTCGTATGTGCGAGATGGCGTTGGCGCTCGGGGCGCGAGGAAGCAAGCCCTTGCCGAAGGGGCGTAACGCGAAAGCAGGGTTCGTTCGCCGTTGCATTCGCGTGTTCGACGAAGAGGCAACTGTCGGGTCCCGTCAAGGGTCGTTGGGGCTGAGGGCGGCGCGGGAGCAGGTCCCGAAGGCGGCCTCTGGATCGAAGCATTCCCGCTGGACAAGGTAACGTTTTGAGGTGTTTTACAACTGAAAGCCAAGATTTCGCATAGGGAGAACGTGCAAACCGATAAAGCGGAAGGTCAAGTCCGCCGATCATCGTTTGCTCTGGGCGTTCGTCAGGCGTTCATGTACTACGGCGTGTCCATCGCGCAGACGGTGGTCGAGTTCGGCGTGTTCGCGCTTGCGCAGCTCGCTTTGCCGACGGGCGTCGCAAACGGAATCGCCGTCGCATGCTCGGGCTCGTTCAACTTCCTCATGAATCGCAACGTCACGTTCAAGGCGGCGAGCAGCTTCTGGCGCAGCGTGGCCATGTTCGTCGCCTTGTACCTTTGGAACTTCCTGTTCGGCACCTGGTTCATAGCCTGGGCGGCCGCGACGTTCGGTTGCCCGGAGGCAATCGGGAAGTTCATCACCATGGCGATGCAAGGCATCTGGGGTTTCTGCCTGTGCAAATGGGTTATCTTTAAGTAAGGGCGGGGCGAATTCGACGACGGATTGCGTTCGCATCGCGTCAGCGCCGACGTTTCGCGTTGAGCCCGAACGCGGGAAACCGCGCCGGTTGCCTCCGCGTCAGCGTTGCGCCGATCAATGCCCGCGATGCTTCTGCTTGCGTTTCAGCTTCCGCTGCTCGAAGCGCGCCTCGGCCTCTTCCGCGCGGCGTCGGCTTCTCGCGTGGGTCGACTCTCGCTTCATCATTTCTCGCTGCTCCGCGAGCGCTAGCTGCGCCTTGGTGCTCATCGCCGGCTGCTTGAGGGTTCTCGATGCCTCGCGCAGGCGTCGCTTGGGGTTCTTCGCGGGCTTGCTTGTTTCAGTGGCCTTGTCGCCGAAGAACGAGAGCTTCTCCCATTCGCTTGTAACGAATCGCAGAATCTCCTCATCGGACGGCTCCGCGCCGAAGACGATGCGGGCGATGCCGTACCTTCCGTCCTCGACGTGCTCCGCCAGCCCGACCCAGAACTGGCCGTCGTGATATACGGTCAGGGTGGACGACACGCTGATCTGCATGGTTTTCCTCCTTTGTGTAGATGACCATGCAGAGAAGGGACAACCAAGGAGGCAGGTTACTGATGCGGACTCCCGCACGCCCACGACTACCCGACGGGGACTGTGTTTTCATCTCTGATGGGCGCATTGTAGCATGGGCGAATTGATGTGGCGAAAGGTTGCTTCGTGCTGTTTCGTCGTTGGAGCCCTCCGCTTATCACGCTTCTGCTGCGACGGCGCCGGCTAAGCATTTGAGCTGCGCAAGAGGAGATCTGTGCTCGGTCTCGTTTTCGTAGATAACATCGCGCATTTTTGGCGTTGCTTTTCAGCTGCGAGTCTTTCCGTCAGCGTTGCGTAGAAGGCCTCGGGCGTGATTTCCGCGGCGAGCCCCGACACCTGCCCGTCGCCGGTTTCCAAAACCGTCCAGGTTCCGTCTTCCAGCTCTCCGAAGTCGACGGTGTAGAAGGGACTGGCGAACCCCTCCATGCGCGCGACCAGGTCATCGGCAGGCTTCGGGCAGGTCGGGGGCTGCATGGAGTTGCCCGACAGGGTCAGCAGCCGCCCTCTGAGGTAGAATCCGCGCCACTCGTTGGTTCGCATGGCGTACCGCTTCAGCTCGACGTATTGCTTGCAGACGATTCCGCCCGTGTACAGATCCCCGCGCAATCTGATGAACTCCTCTGTCAGCTCGTCGCATTTGTCCTGGGTGAGCGGCGTTTCGATGCGCTGCGGGAACCCCGTCTGCTTAACGGACTTCACGAAGTCCTTCATCATGAACGCGTCGAAGGCGCCGTTGACGACCCCCGCCGACATGCGGTCGCCGAAAACGACCATGCGCGGCGTGTCGCCCGGGTCGATGAGCTTGCAGGCGTTCGGGAAGCAGTGCATGAGTTCGTACGCCTCGGGGCTTGTGATCAGGCCGAGGCCGAGGCGCCCGCATTGCCTGTGGAAGCGGGCGTACTGATTCGGGGTCATCATCCAGCCCCGCCAGATGCAGGCGGTTGGCTCGTTTGCCGGGCGGTCCAGCTTCAGGTTCGACCCCTCGTCGAATTCGTCGAAGTTGCAGAGTCGGACGTCAATCTCCGCCATGTCTTGAACGGCGCGGTGCTCGGCGGCGAAGACGTCATCTGGCTTGTCGCTATCGAAGTACGAGCAGGGGAGCAGGATCGTCGTCTTCATGCCTAGGCTCTTTCGTAACGGGGCGGGCAGTTCGCTATGGGGGATCGTACCGGCTGGGGGCGATGCGGGTGTCCTGGGCGTGGGACGCGCGCGGATGATTTCGCACCAGGCTGGATTGGCTCTGGGGGGTGCGGGGGGGGGCGGAGAGATGCCCGTTCGAGTGCAGGAGACAAAGCATTTACGGGGAGTCGACCCACAATTGGCGCTTGAAGAAGAGGAGAGGCGGCGCATCGAACGTTGGTGCGGCCAGCTAGAACCTAGCGTTTTTTAAGGAAATGGACGTGCATCTCTAACGCCATCTTTTCGTTGTTAGTCATATTAATTCCGATTTAACAACACTTTAAGTAGTAAAAAAATCGTTAGCAGTGTACCTTCGATGACATCCTCAACCCAGATAGCGCTGAGCTGACGAAGAAGGACGTTTCGGATGTCGTTGCGTACGTCAGAGCCACTTCGTATGCGGTCGGACGAATGGAGACCTTGCCGCTTTGCACCAGGCTTCTGAAGGAAACCCACGAGGTGCTGCTTGAAGGGACACGCGGCCAGGAGAAGAACCCCGGGCAGACAAGAACCTCGCAAAACTGGATAGGACCCGCTGGATGCACGCTCGGGGACGCATCTTACATCCCTCCGAATGTCGAGGACATGGAGAAGGCGTTGTCGGAGATGGAGGAGTTCGTCAATGAGGAGCACGACGTGGATCCCATCGTGAAGGCGGCTCTGGTTCACTATCAGTTCGAGACCATCCATCCGTTTCTGGACGGTAACGGGCGAATCGGAAGGCTTCTCATCACGTTGTCTCTTATGAATGATGGCGTCCTGAGCGGTGCGGTCTTTTACCCGTCTTATCAGCTTAAGCTCAAGAGGGGCGAGTACTATGCGAGGCTCTCCGCCGTGCGCGAGGAGGGGGCTTACGGGGAGTGGGTGGAGTTCTTCTGCGGCTGCTTGCTCGAGAGCGCGCAGGACGCCATCGGCGCCTTAGAGCTGCTGGTCGACCTTCGCAACAGGAACGTCGCGCTCATCAACGAGCGTATGGGAAGGTCGGCGAGTAATGGCCAGAGGCTTCTTTCGCTTCTGGAGGGAAACCCGATCGTGGACGTCAACTTCGTCTCGGGAAGGCTTGGTATTGCAAGGACGACGGCCTCAAACCTTGTGAGAGCGTTTTGCGATCTTGGGATCCTCGTGCAGCCGGAGTCAGAAAGGCAGCGCTATCGGGCTTTTGTCTACGAGGAGTACCTCTCTATCCTGCGTCAGGGCGGGGAGCCTCTATAGCGCGCAAAGGCGCGGCTTGCTATGGTGGGCGAGCGTTGCAGCCTGTTTCCGTCGGGCATTTTGCTTCGGGCGTTTCATGACGCTCGCCTTCGGTCGTGCAGTCCTCTGTCGTTGCCGTGCAGAAGGCTTCGGGCGTGGTTTCCGCGATGAGCCCTTGTACGTGCCTGCTTGCGCGTGTCGCTGTGAGGGGGTTGAGCGTCGCCGAAACAACATGGCGTGGATGTTCAGCCTGAAAAATGCGTTCGTCAACATTATTACGTCCTTAAAAATGGGCTATAAAGCAATTTTAAGGACGTAATTCCGCGGAGGAGGCACTTCTCGAGCGGGGAGATCGACTTCCTCGTGCAAAGCGGCGGGAGGATTTACCCCATCGAGGTGAAGGCCGAGGAGAATCTGAGGGCGAAGAGCTTGAGGGCGTTTGCTGAGAAGTACGGGGGTGTTCATCCGCGTCGCTTCAGCATGTCGGCTTACCGCGAGCAGGACTGGATGCGAAACATTCCGCTTTACGCCGTGTCGAACGCTGATCTGTGGGCTTAGTTTTGACGGTGCCCTTCGGAGGGACTTCTCCGCTGTTGCTGCAAAGGCTCATGAATCACCCAGGTTGACCGCGTTCGGTTGCCGTGAATGGGATTGAACACGGGGCGTATCGCGGTATGATTCGACATGGCGGATGAGCTGCGGGAAACTGCGGGAAGAAAGCTCAAGCGGGGTGGAGGCAAGATGAAACTGTCAGATGCGGAACTTGACGAATTGCTTAACGAGGCCGGCTTGCGACTTGACCAGGCCTACAACGCCCGTTGCAGCTATCGCAAGACGGAATGGCTGCATACTGCGTGCCTTGCATGCGGGACGAAGGCGGATTACCGGCTTGCGTATATCTTGGACAAGAACTCAATCGGAGAGAAGACCTGCCGCGCGTGCTATTGGCGCGAATGGTACCGCAGCGACGAGGACATTCGTTACACGAGCGGCGTTAATCTTGTCGAAGCGAAGCAGCGTCTCGTGGCGGAGGGCCTGATGGAGCCTCCTGCTGATATGAGTGAAGGCGAGGCTCGTTCCCTGGCGGAGCGAAACGGTTACGAGCTCGTCGACTTGCTCCAGGGCGCGCGTCCCGGAGAGCAGCTGCTCGTAGTTCGCTGCGTTGCCTGCGGGAGGCAGTCTGTTCTGCGAGTCGGGGATATCGGATTCGGCTGCACCTGTGCGAGGTCGAAAAAGTAGCGTAAGGGCGGGTTTTCTCTTGCTGATTGCCTGCGATTTTCAACTTTCGCACAATTAAGTTGATTCCTTCCGATTAATTGCTTGCTGTTTTGGCCCAGTCGCGAACTGCGTGTTCAAGCGGGCCATTCCCCCTCGATAGCGCAACATCCCAGTGCTTGCAGTTCAGCAGGAGAAGACGATTCATGAGCTCGACGTGTGGCAAATCAAGCCGATAAAATGGCTCAAGCGAACTGTCGGTGGTGAAAAGCGCTGCATACTCGCTGCTTAACGGCATGTACGCGAGGTCGATATCGTAGGAATCGTCCTCTGGCCCGATTATGAACATGGGCATCGACGTCGTGACGAAGCCCGAGCCGATAGGCGCTTCGAGAATGCAGAAATGCTTCTCAAGGAATGTTTCACGGATGCGATTGACTGGAATGGAACCGTCTTCAGAAAAGAACATAGTTGCAACGGCTGAAAGCTCGGCGAGAGCCTTATGGTCGCCGTTCCAGCCGGAACAATCGAGCAGAACCCGGTCTTCTTCTGTCAGAACGCCATCCGCTTGCAGCAAGGAGGACTCCTCCCGCGCTTTCCTCCTATCGCCCTGCATGGCAACAGGATGGCGAACTATTAAGTTTGAGGCCAGTTCGCAGACTGCCTGCCGTCCTTGTCGAAAGGGGTCGCCTTCGAGCGTCGCGTTCTTGCAGGATTCCAAAAGCCGCGAGTAGGAAACGGAAATCTGGCTTTCATTCTCAGACAGCTTTGTCTCGATGAGGTTATGCGCATAGTACTTATCGTCGCTATCAGCCCCTATATCGGAGTACCTGACTTCGTACAGATCGCGTTTGCTGCATACGTTTCCAACCTTTGTGCGGTAAAAAACGTCGTTGCTTTTACTGTAAGCATGAAGCTGCCCGGAGGAGTTCGCAAAATGGCGCAGGTAGAACTGCGGCACCCAATGCTGCTTTCGCGTCATCTTTCCGGGCAGCTTCGACATCCTAAGCCTTCACCGCCTCGTACTGGTACGTTGTGCGCACGTTGTAGTGGAAGTCGTTTCCGAGATCCAGAGCCTCGAAGTGCTTCTTGGCGCAGCCGATCTTAAGCTTTTCCGCGTCGCGCAAGGTAGGCTCGCCGTTCTTGCCGCCCTTGGTCTCGGTCACGAAGTACACGCGGTGCTCGCCGGCGGCCTCCTCGACATATGCCCAGTCGGGGTTGTAGCTGCCGAGCGGGGTATCAATCTTGAACGCAGAAGGGAGCTTCGCGAACACGAGCACCTCCTCCTGCTTGTCGAGCGCCTCGGCAAAGGAGCGCTCGACCCCCGCAGAGTCGTAAACCACGTAGTTGTACAGGCTCTTGCTTGCCATATCCGGCTTCCATGCGTTCTGCCCAAGGTAAGCCGTGTAGTCGTCGAGCTCAAGGTCGCGCATGGTATACCACTCATCCTCGGGAAGGTGCACATATTTGATGCCCTGGGCAATGAGGTCGTTCTTCACGCGGTTGATTTTGTCACCGACCTGCGCGAGGAAGGTCGCGGGGTCGACCTCGAACTCGTCGAAGCGGCTGCAGCCCTCGAGGATTGCCTTGATGGTGCCGCGGGTGAGCCCGACGGCGTCTTGCAGCTCGGCGATGGGGTCGGGGAGGTCGTATTTCACTTTGCCGGCTACGGAAACCACGGAGGTGCCCGTGCCCCTAGCGCTCACGCCCGCGTCGTCGATGCCCAGCGAGGCGCGCTCGCTGGTCACTTGGGGCGGGCGCACGGTAAGCATGCCGTCGATCGCCTCGATGGCATGCTCGATGAGCTTGTCGGAGTCGACTTCGACCTGGAAGCGCGTGCGTTGGCGGATGCGGTCCCATAGGGCCTGGAACGCAGGGTCGAGCGTGACGTCCTTCTGCAGCTCGACCGAGACCTCCTTGGCCTTGTCGCGGATTTGCACCCTCTGGGACTTGTGAATGATGATCGCCTCGACCTGCTCCTTCGCCGGCTCGAGCTCGGCGGGAAGCTCCACCTTGCCCTCCTCGGCCGCTGCCTTCAGCTCGGGCGTAACCGCGCCCTTGCCGTCGACCATGCCGGTCGCGACGAGGTGGTCGAAGACCTGCTTGGACTTCTCGTAGCCCAGGCGCTCCTCGACGCCTTCGGGAGTCTTGACCGTGACCTTCGTGAAGCTTTCCGGGGTGATAACGCCGAACTTGAAGTCATCCGCCTCGAGCTCCTTCTGAAGCCCGTTGGCGAAGTCGTCGTAGCTCTCGTTCGCGATGACGGTGAGCACGTTCGCCTCGGGGTCGTACAGGCGCTCGCCGTCCTGGTTCACGCACAGGCGCAGGCCGCGGCCGATCTTCTGGCGCTTGGTGAGGTTGTCCTTGGTCTCGACGAGCGTGCAAATCTGGAATACGTTGGGGTTGTCCCAGCCCTCCTTGAGCGCCGAATGGCTGAAGACGAACGAGACGTCCTTGTCGGCGTCCTTACCGTCCGGAAAGGAGATGAGTGTCTCCTTCTTCTTCATGATGAGCTCGAAGGCCCCGGCGTCGTCGGCGGTGCCGGCGGCTCCCTTGGAGTCCTTGAACTTGCCCTTCTTGTCCTTGGCGAAGTATCCCTGGTGTACGGCGCGGGGGTCGCGCACCAGTGGTGCGCCGACAGCCTCGTAGCACTCAAGCCACGTGCCTTTTCCGATTCCCGCCGCCTTGGCAACACGCCTGGGCGCCTTCGAACGCAGAGCCCCCGCGTACTCCTCCTCGAACATCTGGGCGTAAAGGCCGCCGTGGACCTCGGGCTCGTAGACGCGGTAACGGTCGACGCGGTCGATGAAGAAGAGCGAGAGCACCTTCACGCCACGCGGCCACAGTTCGAACTGGCGGGCCAGGTGGTCCTCGATGGTGCGGCGGATCTGTGCGCGCTTGACGACCTCCTCGTTAACGTCGCCCAGCGTCTCGCCGAGTTCGAGCACCTCGCCGTTCTGGAATTCTATGAACTCATCGCCCTCGCCGGCGCCGATGTTGTTGATAACCCATCCGTTCTCGTAGTCGCTGTTCTCGCCGCTCTTCTGGTAAAGGTCGTTGCCGGTCTTCACCGTGACGGCCTTACGCTTCTGTGTGCCGTCGGCCTGGCGCACGTCGATGGACACCTTGGCGGAACGGGTCGGACTTGACGGACTCGAGCCTCACGTACGCGCCGTTGAGGTTAGCCTCGGCCTTGACCGAGTCGACGCAGATGCCCTTCACCAGGTGGCGCTCGAAGGCGTCGACCGGCGTGAGGCGGTAGATCATGTTGTAGGCCTGCTTGTGCGTGGCCGAGTAGCGCAGCACGAACAGCGGATTCAGGCTCTTGATGGCGGCTTTGGCCTGCTTGGAGTTGTCGACGCTTTGCGGCTCGTCGATGATAACGATAGGGCGGGTGGCCTGTATCAAGCTGATGGCCGCGTCGCCGTTGAGCCTGTCCTGCTGCTGGTTTATCACGTTTTCGTCCTTGCGGAAAGCGTCAATATTGATAATCATAATCTCAATATTGGCGCTTGTGGCAAACTGCCGCACGTCGGACAGCTT
>ERZ827498.4204-NODE-4204-length-11480-cov-2.048490_pt1 | contig 11480 bp, 12 predicted proteins | sample MGYA00519865_ERZ827498 | MGnify/ENA primary metagenome ERZ827498 (study PRJEB31778, sample SAMEA3449328) | human gut metagenome | biome: human gut; feature: human-associated habitat; material: faeces | place: United Kingdom | collected 2010/2012 ...
TTCCCTCATACCGCGCAGGTTGCCCAGCGTGAGCAGCAGCACAATTCCCACCGCAATCGCCACTTTATATGGCAGCAGCGCAGGGAATGCCGAGGTGATAGCGGCTGTTCCCGCGCTGACGCTTACCGCAACCGTCAGAATATAATCGATAGAAAGAGAAGCTGCGGCAATGAGCCCCGGGCCCTTGCCCAGGTTATCGCTGGCCACAATATAGGCATCGATGGTCTGCCGGTAGGAAAACACTAAAATCAAAAGCAGCCCGATGATCGCCCCCACAACACCCAAAAGCGGGCTGTAGGCCGCCATGCCCAAAATGGGCACCAGAACCATGAGCACTTCCTCGCAGGCATAGGAGACCGAGGAAATTGCATCGCTAGAGAGCACTGGCAGCCCCCAAAGCACGCTGTATTTTTCCGAGCTGAGCTCGGTGCTTTTTAATGGGCGCCCCAACAAAAAAGATTTGAGCTTTTTTTTCATTTCCATTTCCCTCGTACTTTTCTTCTGTTGCCTTTTCTATATAAAGGCAATTTAAATATTTTTTAATGCATCCATCGCGCATTAATACCCTCTCATTTTACGCGCCTATCTTTTGTTGTCAAGAGATTTTTTTAAGTTTTAAAAAATCCCTTTTTTAAGCGGAATTTTCAGAAAAATATCAAGCCTGTGCAAAATTTTCTGCCCCTGCAGGCACACTATTGAATTATAGTAAAAAAGCAAGTACAATGGGGCTATCAATTCGGAGGAAACTGGAATGCTTTTTGTAGAACATGTCACAAAAAAATACGGCAAACTGACTGCCAGCGACGATATCACCTTTCGCGTGGAGAATGGGCAAATTGCTGTTTTGCTCGGCCCGAACGGCGCCGGGAAATCCACAATCATCAAGTGCATTGCCGGATTGCTGCGCTTTCAGGGAAAGATTGAGATAGACGGCATGGGCAATAAAACGCTGGAGGCCAAACGCCTTCTTGGCTATATTCCCGAAATGCCTGCAATTTATGAGCTCCTTACAGTCGGCGAGCATCTGGAGTTTATTCGCCATGCATACCGTCTGGAAGACGATGGCTATGGCGATGCCCTTTTAGAGCGCCTGGAGCTTGCGGATAAGAAGGACAAGCTTGGCAAAGAGCTTTCTAAAGGCATGCAGCAGAAGCTTTCCATTTGCTGCGGCCTACTGCCCCGGCCCCGCGTCGCCGTATTCGATGAGCCACTCGTAGGGCTGGACCCGCACGCCATCAAGCAGCTCAAACAAATTTTCCAGGAGCTGCGCAACGAGGGGGCCAGCGTTCTTATCAGCACGCATATGCTGGATAGCGTGGAAAACTATTGGGATGTTGCTCATATCATGATGAAAGGCTCTATCGCCGCTTCCTGCAGGAGCGATGAAAATTTGAAAGACGGTGAGAAAACACTGGAGCAGCTTTTCTTTGAGATAACGGAAGGAGAAAAGGCATGAAAGCGCTCCGCTATTTGATGGCAACGCGCCTTAAAAACAAGTTGAAGCTCCTGGCAAAAAGCCCCGGGCAGCTGATCTTTGTTCTATTGATTCTGGCGCTGCTTGCCTTTACAGTGTTCGCCGGCGGCCAGACGGAGCAGGCCGGGCAATATCGCCCTATTTCGGAAGTATACGCCATGGTGTTTTTGCTCAATGCCTTTGTGTTCCTGCAAACTGCGCACAACGGTTTTTCCAACGGAGCCAGCCTCTATACCATGCAGGATGTGAACTTGGTTTTTCCCGCCCCTATCTCTGTACAGCGCGTGCTTTTTTATGGCCTTGTGCGCCAGATGGGCACTTCTCTGCTGCTGGGTTTCTTCCTTCTGTTTCAGTACAGCTGGCTCGCCCAGGGCTATGGGATTGATTTTGGCTTTTTAATCGCCATCCTTCTTGGCTATGCCATTTCCGTATTTTGTGGGCAGCTAAGCGCCATGGTGCTCTATTCCCTATCCAGCGGCAGGGAGAAAATGAAAAGGAATCTGCAAAGGGTTTTCTATCTCGTCATTTTTGCTTTTCTCTGCTATCTGGCAGCAGTTGTGATTCCGGCAGAGGATAAGCTTTCTGCCGCCGTCGATGTGGCAAACGGGGCTGTCTTTACCGCTTTTCCTGTGGCCGGTTGGCTGCGTGCGGCAATCGCCGGCATAGGCAGCGGCAGTTTCCTCCCTCTGGTTTTGGGGATTCTTGGGGTTACTCTCTATATCCTTGCGCTGATTTTTGCACTGTTCCGAGCCCATACAGATTTTTATGAGGATGTTCTCGCTGCGACGGAAAACGATTTTCAAACAAAGGAAGCTGCCAAAGAGGGGGCGCTTTCCGAATCGATCCCAAAGAAAGTGCGGCTCGGCCAGACTGGCCTTTTAAAAGGCAAAGGAGCGATGGCGTTTTTCCATAAGCACCTTCTGGAAAACCGGAGAGCGCGCCTCTTCCTTCTGGATGGCCCTTCCCTGATTTTCTGCGCGTTTACCATTGTCTGGGCCTTCGCTATGAAGGATGCCGGAATTTTCCCAATCTTTATTTTTGGCGCATATCTGCAGGTTTTCTCGGTTGCTCTTGGGCGCATCACCAAAGAACTGCTGAAACCCTATGTATATCTTGTGCCCGAACCGCCCTTTCAAAAACTTCTGTGCTGCCTGTATGAAGGCCTTTTGAAAACCGTACTGGAGGCGCTTATCGTCTTTATCCCGGTGGCCTTTATTTTAAATCTTTCCTGGCTAGAAGCCGTGATGTGCATCCTTGCGCGCATTTCTTGCGGGGCGTTGTTCCTCTCCTGCAATGTGTTTGTGGAGCGCTTCTTCTCCAGCGTGCGCATCAAAGCGCTTTCCTTTGTGCTCTATTTTGCGCTGCTCCTGGTTTTCCTGATTCCTGCAATCTGCGCTGGCATCCTTCTGCCCTTCCTGTCGAGCAGTGCCAGCATCGCCAATATTCTCGCCTTTTTTGGAATTGCCGCCGCCAATTTCCTTGTGGCGCTGGCTGCCCTGTTTTCCAGCCGGAATCTTCTGGTCTATGCGGAGTTGAACCAGCCAAAATAACAATCTAATTCAGAAGCTTCCGCCTGAGTGCGGAAGCTTTTTTATATCATTTCGCAGCAGTGCTGCCTGTGGAAGTTCGCGAGAAAACGACAGTTTCTCATTTTGCCGAGCCCTGAAAGTTGTAACTAAATTGTATTCTTTTTCTATAAATATCAAACAATATGTAAATCTTGGCAGAGGTTTTTTTAAGTTTCTTTTAAGTTTATTGAATCCTCGCCGTCTACATGCTATCCTTCGTATGGGAAAAATATGGAGGAAACGCGATGGAATTCATTAAGACTTTCAATTTAGCGATCTTTATCCTTGTCACGGCGATGTATGCATATCAGATGTTTTATGTCATTGTCGCGCTTATCGGAGATTATAGGGATAAGAAAAAAAGCAAGGCGCCTTTTTGCGGCAAGCAGCACAGATTCGGCGTTGTCATATCGGCGCGCAACGAGAGCTCTGTCATTGGCCAGCTTGTAGATACCCTCAAAATGCAGAAATATCCAAAAGAACTTCTGGAGGTCTTTGTCGTTGCGGATAACTGCACAGATAACACTGCGGAAATTGCAAAAGAGCACGGGGCAATCGTCTACCGGCGCTTTAACAAGGAGAAAGTAGGCAAGGGCTATGCCCTGGATTATGCGTTTCATAAAATCGCGGCAGAATATGGCGAATCCTATTTTGATGGGTATTTCGTCTTCGACGCGGATAACCTGCTGGATGAGCACTATGTAGAGGAGATGAACAAGGTGTTTGACAGCGGCTATCGGGTTGTCACCAGCTACCGCAATTCCAAAAACTTTGGCACCAACTGGATTTCCGCCGGATATGGCCTGTGGTTCCTGCGGGAAGCCAAATACCTCAATAACCCCAGAATGCGCCTTGGCACAAGCTGTGCCATTTCGGGCACTGGCTTTCTTGTTTCCAGCGAAATTATCCGCAGCCAGGGCGGCTGGATACACCATCTGCTCACTGAGGACATCGAATTTACTGTGGATAATGCTCTAAAAGGCGAAACCATTGGTTATTGCGAAACTGCCGTGCTTTATGACGAGCAGCCCGAACAGTTCATGCAGTCCTGGCATCAGCGCATGCGCTGGTGCAAAGGTTTCTATCAGATCATCCTAAAGTATGGGCGTCGCTTGATCGGTGGAGTTTTCCGCAGAGACTCCAACAATTTCGCCTGCTACGATATGGCCATGACCGTCATGCCGGCGACTTTCGTTTCCTTCGGTTCCATGGTGATGAACATCATTTTCCTGTGCGCCGCTGCATTCGGTTCCCGGATAAACCCGGTGCTGATTGAGCTGACCAGCCAATCGCTCATCATGTCTTTGGTCAACTACTACATTACGCTATTTGTCGTGGGCTTGCTTACGATGATAACCGAGTGGAAGGTCATTAAATGCCCTGTTTATAAAAAGGTACTTTATACTTTTACCTTCCCGTTCTTCCTGTTTACATACATCCCGATCTCCCTGGCAGCACTGTTCCAGAAGGTGGAATGGCGCCCCATTGAGCATCGTGTCGCAAAGACACTGGACGAAGTCCGCTAGAAATCAATGCAAAAAAGCAGCCATGACGGCTGCTTTTTTGCATTCTTCGCACTATTCTGCTCATTTACCCCTCGCTTTTCCTCGTTGACATCTTATTTTTTTCGGACTATAATACCCTTTGATTAGCTAATCTAACTAATTAAAGGAGCGAATTCCTTGCGCAACAGCATGTTTAAAGAGATAAACCATCTACTTGTCAATATATTTCAAAATATTCTCTCTGTCGAGGAGCAGACGCTGCGCAGCACGAAGCTGGATCTCTCCATCAGCGAGCTTCATATCTTGGAAACCATCGGGCATTATTGCCGCAAAAACCAGGAGGGATGCTCCATAAGCCAGATTGCCCAGGATCAGGAAATTGCGCTCCCCTCTGCTACAGTTGCCATTCAGAAGCTGGAAAAAAAGCAGTTTGTGCAAAAAGTGCGCTCTGCAAAAGACGCTCGGGTTGTGCGCGTCACGCTGACGCGCATCGGCCGCCGCGCGGATGCTGCACACAGGTATTTTCACGAACAGCTGGTGCGCTCCCTGCTGCGCGAGGTAAGCGATGAGCAGATTCCCGTGCTGCTGGGCGCTCTTAAAAATCTAAACCAATTTGTTCATTTACAGGCTGCCGAGGCGGCATCGCCCAACCGGAGCAGCGTCAGAAAGAGGGCATAGCTTTGAGAATTATTGGAACGGGCAGCGCAGTTCCTCATCTGCGCATCAACAACAATGAGTTATCCGAATTTCTGGATACCTCCGATGAATGGATTCGCACGCGCACCGGAATTATAGAGCGGCGCATTCTTACAGACGAGCCTTTGGAAGATTTGGCGGCGCAGGCCTGCATGCAGGCCTTAGAGCAGGCCGGCCTGACGGCCGGGCAAATCGACTATATTCTTTGCTCCAATGTGATAAATTCCTATGTTACCCCTGCCCTTTCCTGCATTGTACAGGGAAAGATAGGCGCTGCCTGCCCATGCCTGGATTTAAACGGCGCATGTGCAGGGTTTCTTTACGCTCTGGAGATGGCAGAGGCATATCTGAAAATGGGCAAATGCCACCATATTTTAGTTGTGGCGGCAGAATGCCCCAGCCGCATGGTCAATTGGCAGGATCGCGCCACCTGTGTGCTTTTTGGCGATGGTGCAGCAGCGGCCGTAGTATCCGCAGGCGGGGAAGACGCTGCCTTTCGCATGTTTACAAGCTGCGATACACAAGTTCTGCATTCCCATCACGCTTCGGGCAACTGCCCATATGTATCGCCGGCGATTCCCGCCTCTCCCCTTCATATGAACGGGCAGGAGGTCTATAAGTTTGCCGTCTCCCGTGCAACAGAGGATATTCGCGCGCTCTGCGCCGAGCAGGGCTTAGAGCTCTGCCGCATAGGCCATTTTATTCTGCACCAGGCCAATCTTCGCATTTTGGAGGCTGTGCGCACGCGCCTAAAACAGCCTCCGGAAAAATTCCCCCACAATGTAGAGAAGTATGGGAATACCTCCTCCGCAGGAATTGCCATACTTTTAGACGAATTAAACAGAAATGGAACGCTGGAAAACGGGGAATACCTTGCCATGAGCGCATTTGGCGCCGGGCTTACAAGCGGAACCTGCATTCTCAAATGGGATTTGCAGGGATGACTTTGTTAGGAACGGCTGGGCCGCTACCTATAAATTATTCGTTGGAGGATTAGAAACATGACTTTTGAGAAAGTTGCAAAAATTTTGGCGGATTACAAGGATATGGATGTCAGCGAGATCACCATGGACAGCTCTTTTACAGACCTGAAGCTGGATTCTCTAGATACAGTAGAGATCATTATGAACCTGGAAGATGAATTTGGCGTGAGCATTGAGATGAGCGAGGATTTAAAGACGGTGGGAGATATCGTCGCCCTTCTGGATGAGGCCAAATAGCCATGATAAAAACTCCTGTTTGCGAACTATTTGGGATTGAATATCCCATTTTCCAGGGCGGCATGGCCTGGGTTTCAGATGCAAGCCTTGCAAGCGCCGTATCCAACGGGGGTGGCCTTGGGATCATTTCTGCGATGAACGCAGATGGCGAATACCTGCGCAGCGAAATCCGCAAATGCAAGGAGCTGACAAAAAAGCCCTTTGGCGTAAATATCATGCTCATGAGCCCTTTTGTAGATGAAGTGGCCAAAGTTGTAGCGGAAGAGAAAGTGCCTGTTGTGACAACCGGCGCCGGCATGCCCGGCAAATACATGAAGGATTGGCTTGCCGCAGGCATTCAGATTGTGCCTGTTGTGCCCTCCACTGCCGTAGCCAAAATGGTCGAGCGGCTAGGCGCATGTGCTGTAATCGCAGAGGGCGGGGAATCCGGCGGGCATATTGGCGAAATTAACACAATGGCCTTGGTTCCACAGGTGTGCGATGCAGTCAGCATTCCGGTGCTTGCCGCAGGCGGCATTGCAGATGGCCGCGGAGTTGCTGCTTCCTTTATGCTGGGCGCATCTGGCGTTCAGTGCGGCACGCGGTTTCTAACAGCGCTTGAGTGCACCATCCACGAAAACTACAAAAAGCGCGTGCTCAAGGCCAGGGATATCGATACCATCACCACAGGCAAGCGACTGGGGCATCCCGTCCGTTCGCTGAAAAATTCCTTCTCCCGCAAGTTTTTTGAGCTGGAATATTCAGATCTTCCAAATGAAGAGCTGGAAAAATTCGGTGCAGGCGCTTTGCGCAAGGCCGCCCGCGAGGGAGACGAGGTAAACGGTTGCTTTATGGCGGGCCAGTGCGCTGCGCTGGTAAAAGATGAGCTTCCCGCCGCGCAGATCATCTCCCGCATGTTTGAGCAAGCAGAAGAATGCCTGAAAGGAGCGCAGCAATGGCTCAAATAGCCTTCCTGTTTGCAGGCCAGGGCGCCCAGTACCCCGGCATGGGAGAGGGGCTTTACCGCTCCTCTCCTGCCGCTCGCGAAATTTTCGACGCCTGCGAGGCAATCCGCCCGGGTACAAAAGAGCAGTGTTTTCACTCCAATATGGAGGAGCTTTCCCTTACCATCAACACGCAGCCCTGCCTGTTTGCCATGGACCTTGCCTGTGCCGCGGCTTTAGATGAAGCTGGAGTGCACGCATCCTGCGCTGCCGGTTTCTCCCTGGGAGAAATCGCCGCAGTGGCATATTGCGGCCTGCTTTCCGTGCAGGATGCTTTTCGCCTTGTCTGCCGCCGCGCAGAGCTGATGAGCCGGTGCAGCCAGGAACATCCTGGCGCCATGTCTGCCATATTAAAGCTCTCCGAAGAACAGGTTCGATCTCTTTGCGAAAAATATAGCGGCGTATTCCCTGTCAACTTCAACTGCCCGGGGCAGACGGTAGTTTCCGGGGAAGAGGGCCAGCTTGCCCAGCTGGAGCAGGATGTCGCCGCCGCCAAAGGGCGGGCCATGCGGCTAAAGGTCAGCGGTTGTTTTCATACGCCTCACATGGAAAATGCCTCGGAAGGCCTGCGGGAATTTATGTCCGGCCTGGCTTTTGGCCAGCCTGCTCTTCCCCTCTATGCCAATGCAACTGCCGCTCCCTATACTTTAGAGAGTGCGGAGGCACTTTTATCCCGGCAGGTAAAGAGCCCCGTTTTATGGCAGAAAACCATCGAAGCGATGCTGCAAAGCGGCGTTACGGCATTTGTGGAAGTGGGAGCGGGAAAAACGCTCACCGGCTTTATGCGCAAAATAACCAAAAACGCCCTGGCCTACAATGTGGAATCGCCCGAAACGCTGCAGGAGGCAGTATCTCAATTGAAAGGAGAAAACCATGGCAAATAAAGTGGCGCTTGTCACCGGGGCATCTCGAGGCATTGGCAAGGCAATTGCCTTAAAGCTGGCAGAGGCCGGCATGGATATCGCCCTTGTATACGCTGGCAATGCCGAGGCAGCAGAACACTGCCAAAAGGAACTGGAGGCTTTGGGCGTGCGCGCCAAGGCTTATCAGTGCGATGTTTCGGATTTTGAAGCAGTGGGCGAGCTTGTGCGCCTGGTCACAGAAGAATTGGGCCCCATTTGGGCGCTTGTAAACAACGCGGGCATTACCCGGGATATGCTTTGCATGCGCATGCGCGAAGAGGATTTTGACCGCGTTTTGGCGGTAAACTTAAAAGGGGCGTTTCACCTTATCCGCCACGCCTGCGGCGGCATGATCAGAAGCCGTGCCGGCAGGATTATCAACATCACATCGGTAGTCGGCCTGATGGGAAACGCAGGCCAGGCCAACTATGCGGCTGCCAAGGCCGGCCTGATTGGGCTGACCAAAAGCATCGCAAAGGAGCTGGCCGGGCGGGGAATTACATGCAACGCCATTGCCCCCGGCTATATCGAAACGGATATGACTGCCGCAATGCCCGAAGCCGCGCAGCAGGCCATCCTTTCGGCAATACCCATGAAGCGCGGCGGGCATGCGGAAGATGTAGCAAATCTGGCAGCCTTTCTTGCCTCTGAGCAGGCGGGCTACCTTACCGGTGCTGTTATCCCAGTAGACGGCGGCATGAGCATGTAGGCCCATGCTCCGCGGAATTATTGTTCTTATTTCATATTATTTTTGGGAGGATCTGTTATGAAACGGGTTGTCATTACCGGCCTTGGGATTATCTCTCCCGTGGGCAACAACATCTCCGACTACTTTCAAAATCTGTGCCAAGGAGTCTGTGGCATTGGGCCAATTACGCATTTTGATACAGCGGATTATAAAGTACACCTTGCTGCTGAAGTGAAGGATTTTCATCCTGCGGATTTCGGGCTGGAAAATACCCGCCGCATGGATTTATATACCCAGTATGCCATGGCCGCCGCCGTTCAGGCCGCCAGAGATAGCGGCATTGTGGGCAGCATTGCGCCCGATCGCCTGGGCGTATATGTGGGCTCAGGCATCGGCGGCATGCACACTTTTACATCAGAAACCGAAAAGCTTCTATCGCGCGGCCCCAGCCGCGTTTCTCCTCTGTTTATCCCCATGATGATCGCCAATATTGCGGCGGGCAATATTGCCATGGCCATGGATGCACAGGGGCCTTGCCTGCCCGTAGTCACCGCATGCGCTACTTCTACCCATACCGTCGGCGAGGCGTTTCACGCCGTTGCTCATGGCTATGCGGATGCCATTTTTGCAGGTGGCAGCGAGGCGACCATCGAGCCGCTTGCCATCGCCGGCTTTACCAATTGCCAGGCGCTTTCCCTAAGCCAGGATGCGAATGCCGCTTCTCTGCCCTTTGATGCGCGCCGCAAGGGATTTGTAATTGGCGAGGGAGCGGGAATCCTCGTGCTTGAAGAATATGAGCATGCAAAAAAGCGCGGCGCGAAAATCTATGCGGAGATCTGTGGATATGGGAACACCTGCGATGCATACCACATTACCGCACCGCGGCCGGACGGCCAGTGCGCTGCACGCGCCATTCAAATTGCCGCTCAGGAGGCGGGCATTTCTGAAGCCGATAGCATCTATATCAACGCCCATGGCACTGGCACACCCCTGAACGATTCTTCTGAAACGACAGCCATTAAGCTTGCCCTGGGCGAAGATGTTGCAAAAAAAGCCTCTATCAGCTCCACCAAATCCATGACGGGGCATATGTTGGGGGCTGCCGGTGCGGCAGAGGCGGTTGTGTGCGCGCTTGCCCTAAAAGAGGGCATTCTGCCCCCCACCATTCACTATCAGGAGCCGGATCCTTCTTGCGACCTGGATTATATTCCAAATGAGGCGCGTAAATCCAAGGTAAGCCTGGCGCTTTCCACTTCCCTTGGATTTGGTGGGCACAATGCCTGCCTGGCATTCCGTCCTGTTAGGGAGGTAGTAAAATGAATATGAATATCAAGACAATCCGCGAATTAGCGGGAATTTTACAGAATGCAAACCTCACTGCGCTGGAGTTGGAGGAAGGGGAAACCCGCATTCGCTTGGAGAAAAATGCACCTGCGCAGATCATGCAGGCGCCGCTTGCAGCGTCTCTTCCCAGCATGCCTCAGCAGGAAGCTGCGGTTCCCCCGGTATCTGCGCCGCTGGACGATCCCGGCCTGGATTTTAACGCCATCACTCTCGTCACTTCCCCTATGGTTGGCGTATTCTACGCCGCTCCCGCCCCCGATCAAGAGCCCTTTGTCAAAGTGGGCAGCAAAGTCAAAAAGGGGGATGTTCTCTGCATTATCGAGGCGATGAAGCTGATGAACGAAATCACCGCAGAGCAGGATGGCGAAGTGGTGGATATTTGTGTACACAGCGGCGATGTCGTGGAATTTGGTCAGCCGCTTTTTAAAATCTTCTAGGAGGCAAAAAATGAATCGAGAAGAGATTAAAAATTTCCTTCCCCATCGCGAGCCCATGCTTCTAATCGACGAAGTATCTATAGACGAAGAAAAAACCGCTCATGGGATCTATCGTGTTAGGGGGGATGAATGGTTTTTACAGGGGCACTTTCCCGGGAATCCGGTTGTTCCGGGCGTAGTGCTCTGCGAAATCATGGCGCAGACCTGCTGCATCCTCTTAAAAGAAGAGTTGGTGGGCAAAACACCCTATTATGCAGGTATCGACCGCATACGGTTTAAAAACAAGGTATACCCGGGCGATACACTGGAAATTTCCTCCTATATCACCCGGCAAAAAGGGCCCTTCTATTTTACCAGATGCGAAGTTCAGGTAAATGGGCGGGTTTGCGCATCGGGGGATCTCTCTTTTGCCCTCGTCGAAGGGCGGTAGGCCATGTTTTCTAAAATTCTCGTGGCAAACCGGGGAGAAATTGCCGTGCGCATCATCCGCGCCTGCAAGGAAATGGGCATTACGACTGTTGCTGTTTTTTCTGAAGCAGATAGAGATGCGCTGCATGTCAGCCTGGCGGATGAGAGCATCTGCATTGGCCCTGCTCCTGTTTCCCAAAGCTATCTGAATATGACGGCCCTGCTTTCCACGGCCGTTGCCTGTGGTGCTCAGGC
>ERZ827498.4208-NODE-4208-length-11473-cov-8.161412_pt1 | contig 11473 bp, 10 predicted proteins | sample MGYA00519865_ERZ827498 | MGnify/ENA primary metagenome ERZ827498 (study PRJEB31778, sample SAMEA3449328) | human gut metagenome | biome: human gut; feature: human-associated habitat; material: faeces | place: United Kingdom | collected 2010/2012 ...
TTATGAGCTGCCAGCTGCTCCACCGTGAGCGTGGTCTCGCCGACAGTGCCGGACATACTGTGGCTATGGGTCTCAGAGCCGCCGGTGAAGCCAGCCGTATGCTCATCGGAGGCGCCCAGAATCATGCGGCCGCGCAGGGTGGGCACGGTGCCGCCCTTGCCGTCGCTACCGCCGTCGCAGATGATCCAGTTCTCACGGGCCACTGTCTCCCCGGGCATGATGGCCCGGCGACCGTCGCTCCCGCCGAAGGTCACGCCGTCAACGGCAATAGGCACGCGCATGGGGAAAATATTCCACGGATCGATAGAGCTGGTAGCCTCCGCGGCATTCTTCGCCTCAACGGCCTTGTCATACGCGGCCTTCACTGCCTTGGGAGTGGCAGCCACACCGGAATCGGCACCGGACGTGCTGTTGGTGGCATCGCTGAGCTTCGTCGTACCGGAAACAGTTCCGGACGCCGTGCCGATCGTCTGTGCCGGGTGCACATGGTCGCCGCGGGCAACGGTGTTGGACGTACCCACGGAGGCGGTACCGCCGGCCTTGGGCGCTTCCGCGCTGAATGGCATGATGTCGCCACGCAGGGTGACGCCTGCTCCGTCCGTATTGAAAAGGCGCTTGAGAAGATTGGGGAAAGCCATGGGATATGTCTCCTGGTAGGCAAAATTTCGGAGCAACCAGGTGGTTGCCGGATAAATATTGCTTTGCGGGGAGACATGGTTTCAGGAGATGAAACCGCGTCGTGTACGAGCGGTCAATAATGGTAGCGGCACTGGAGGACGATCAGAGCCGCCCCCTGCTCGTCAAGGCGATACACAAGGCGGTCTTCCTGATTGATGCGGCGGGACCAGCACCCCGCAAGGTCAAAGCGGAGCGGCTCCGGCTTGCCAAGGCCTTCAAACGGATTGCGGAGCGCATCACGCAGCAGCTCATTGATGCGCTTCAGCGTCCGTTTGTCGGTCGCCTGCCAGTACAGGTAATCGTCCCACGCTTGGGGCGTCCAGGTCAGCAGCATGGTGCTAATCCTTAAGGTCATGCTGTACGGTCTTGCTCGCGTCAGCGGCGTGCAGAGCTTCCCGCAACCGGGCGGCATTGGCCGGGGAACGCAGCAAATAGGCTGTCTCCATGATGGCGTTATAGTCCTCCAGGGACATCAGCACCACGGAGGGAGACTTCTGGCGAGTGATGATGACGGGCTCGTGGTGGTCACAGACACGGTTCATGGTTTCCGCAAGGTTTTGCCGTGCCTCGGTATAAGTGATGGCCTGCGACATATGCACCTCCTTCTGTACAAATATAAGTACATACTTTGCCATTTCTGTCAACATGCCAAAAGGCGTGTGTGATGGAAGAGTGCAGGCAAGAGTACAAGTTGGACACTTTGTCGCACTCTTCGTCAGGTACCGTGTTTGCGGCCGTGTGCCGTTGGCCTGTGGCCGGCTTTGGGAGCGGAAAAGCTCGCGGCCTGACCTTATCCAGTATCGCTAGCTGCACGAACGCAGCAGGACAGTCAGGAGAAGGGCCACAACTTCGGATGTTACATACCTCCAATGCGGACGGATGCGGCGATTTCACGGAGATTCCGCAAGGCTTGGTCCGGCAACTCTCTGTCTTTCACATTTGTCATTGCCATACTGGAAAGATCATCCTTCCAGGCATTGAAGGATGGCATGTTGATTGCCTCAGGTCTGATGACACTTTCTTTCATGAGCTCTACAAGGCATTCCTGCGTAGCCTCAGTTCCAAGGCATTCTCGAAGTATTGATTTTGCACTGTTTGGGCTGTTATCATTGCCGGAAATATCTTCAAGCTGATTGCACGATTGGTAGTTATTTTTTAGAGCGCAAAGCAACCATACCTCTGACTTAGGGTTTGGCAGCATAGGACACACATGCATTACCTCCTGTTTCCTGTCCATGCAGAAGGCAATGCTATCGTGTTTCTCTTTCCAGCGCCCCAAACTTCTTTGGCTACGGCTTCCATCGGCATCCCGAAAAAGAATTGGCAGAACTTCGCAGTTTGTTTCCTGAGACAGTTTGACAGCGCTAGCGAGGAGTACTCTCGCAGCCTTCCTGAACTCCTTATTTTGCCCAAGCGTCATTGGCTTTAGAGTTCTGGAAATACTGTTCAGAGATACTTCAGGTATAAACCACATTGACATAGAGTCGAGTGGTTCAAAATTTAGAGTATTGTATATAATAGAGTTTATGAAATATGCCATTGGACCGGGATCCCAAGAGCCTGGGGCGTAAAGATCATAATTCCCGGATGCCTTGCCAATATCTGTCGAACCTTCTCCGCTGACGAGAATAAGCATGGTATATTCCCAGCTACACTAATTCCGCATCGATCAGGACGTCATCTATATCCACATCAAGAAACACTTCTCCGGGACTGAGGTAACTCAGGCGTTCACTGACCTCAGGAATTTCAAAGAAGCGTCGAATGCCGGTGGTACCATCCTGTTTCCTGTAGACAAGAAGCGTGCTTTCTATGGCGATATCATCTTGCATGTAATTGATGATGACAGGATTATGCGTCGTTATGATTATCTGCGTGGGAAAGTCCGTGATCATACGGACGAGCTTTTCCATAATCTCAGGATTGAAGCCATTTTCAATTTCATCAAACACGATAAAAGTGTCGGACGTCATGAATTCCGTCAGGAAACCAACAAGCCTGAGCAGTCCGTCGCATGAGTTTTGCGAAGAAAATCTGTGCGTACCACCATCCGCACTTTTTTCCACAAAAAAGAGTTCTTTCCAGCCCCCGCGCAATGATGACGTGTATATGTTAATGATCCACGGATAGAACTCACATACCTTGGCAAGAAGTTCTTTGATCTGTCCGGCAGAAAATGTGGCAATCTTGCCGGAAAGAAATTCACCCCCCCTGCCGATATTGGTATCAGCATCAACTGGGCGCGTTCGCATACGCAGCTGCTTTGAGTTCAATGTATCGAACGAATACATCTTCTTCATGAAAGCACAAAAGGCTGCCAGGCCCTTGTCTTCAAGAATTTCTTTGTCAAGGATGCTGAGAATGGACCCTTCGTAGGTAAATATATTCTTTACTTCGTTTTCACCAAAGAATCTGTATTTCCCGTCCGCAACAGAAAATACCGTATTACCGTCTATTCTGATTTTTTCCTGCGTGCATCTGAGCTGCTGAATGTTAAAGGAAGAAGACCAGTTTACAGTGTGTCCATTAAAACGGCCTTCAATATCAAGGTTGATATTTTGCAGTCTTTGAAATGAGGATATATCCCGCTTTTCCCAGTTTCTGGACTTCAACCAGGGCGAAATCTTGCCACGAAAAATCTCACCAGCAAAATCGATGGCTTGCAGAACAGTCGATTTCCCGGATCCATTTTTGCCAATCAGGCACAGGAATGTATTATTTGGTGAGGGCGGAAACGGTATGGTGAAGTTGTGCAGTGACTTGAATTTGTCAATGTGAAAATGCGTAATATGATCCATGCTTGTCCCAGCCGTGTTTGATTTTCCAGAGTATCATCCAGCGCGCCTTGGCAGATCCACACATGAATGGATCTGCCAAGGCGCGCTGGATGATATGCACAATCTGTTGCTCTTTTTTGATGGCCAGGAGCCATCCGTCCGTCGCACACCTGACTGGATGGATTATCAATCACATCGACGCATTTTTCAACAGGCTCCTACACGGTCGCCAGCACGTCCATCGTCGTGGGAATATCCTGGTAAAACCGAATGAGCGTCGAGGCCGAGCCGGACGGTCCCAGTTCCACATAAGTGCACGTATCCGCGTTATCGCCGCCCGTGCAGAGCACGCCGTCAAGGTATACCTTCAGGTGCCCGGAACCGACGATGTACGACGGCACGGTATAGTTCGTGTTCGCGGCGATGTTGCCTGACCGCGTACCGGACGCGGAATGCTGCGTAGTGGCGTTCTTCCGCTTCGCCGTGATGCTGACATTCTTCGAACCGTCGAACGACGCGGATCCTGTGACGTCCCCGGTAAGCGAGAGCGTACGGGCTGTGGCCAGGGCCGCGGCCTTGCCGTCGGTACGCCCTGTTCCGCCACGGACGGCGGCCAGCGTACTGGACGTGATGTTATCCGCGCTGTGATCGTGCGCGGACGGAGCAAACGTCGACGGCTTTCCCGTTACGCCGGACCACGGCACGGATGCCGCGGCACCTGCCGTGTACACGACAAGGGCGCCACTCACCGTCTGCTCTGTCTGCGACCCGGTGAAAACAGCGCCGTCCGTCACGCGGAACATGGCCTTGGCCGGGTAGGATACACCGTTGATACTGGATGCCGCCGTGATCTGGACCGTGTCCCCTGTCTGGACATCAGTGCTCTTGAGCTTGAGCAGAGCGGCCACGTCGGCGACAACGACCAGACGTTCCAGCGCTGCGGCAGGGATACGCCCGATGTCGATGGTGCCGGACGTGATCTTTGAAGCATCAAAACCTGTCAGCGTGGCGGCAATGGAGATGCCGGCCGAACCGTCAAAGTCGGCGCTCCCCGTGACCGCGCCGGTCAGGGCGATATTGCGCTTCGCCGCCAGCTTCGAGGCTGTGGACACCGTCGTCTGCTTCGGGTGGACATGGTCCTCACGGGCGTAGCTTCGGGACACGCCGGGCGCCGCCGTTCCATGGGCCTTCGGGGCCACGGTGGAAGCCTGAGGCGCGTTCGCTATATAATCGCCGGCCTCTTTGAGTTGCTTAAGGATTTGAAAAGCGCCGGCCATGTTTACCTCCCGACACGGACGAGGATGCTTGTCGTTTTGTCCACGGTGTCCGTGAACGTGATACTGGTCGAAGGCTGGCCCTCGGTACCGGCCTCATGGAAGTCGGTACCAAGGGCGCACTTCAGCCCGTCCAGATACACCGAGATATGAGAGGCCCCGACGATGTATTGCGGCACGGTATAGGACGTGCCGCCGGCGATGTCGTTGGATCGTGACGCGGAATAATGCTCCACCGGATCGGTATCCAGCGCGGCAAGAACAGCGTCCAGGGGGTACCGCTCATTATCCATCTGGACGGTGACGGCGGATGCCACCGTTTCGGGCCAGATGGGAGAGCCGAGCTTGTTCTTCAGGGTTCCTCTCATATCTCGATGCTCCGGTTTGGTACGCCTCAGCTACGCGGAAGCCTTTTCGAAGTACATGCCGCCTTCACGCAGGGTGGCGGGAGCCTGGGCACCGTTCTCCACCACGGCGAAGTCGACTTCGGCAGCCGTGGTGGCGGCGGCGGACACCTTGCCGTCGAGCACCTTGCCCTGTTCAGCGGACAGGGGCACGGCGGCGCCGCCGGTGGCCAGGTCATTGACGATGGAAGCGGTAGCGACCTTGCCATCGACCACGCCGGACAGGGCGGTGATCTTGCCGTCCAGCACCTTGCCCTGATTGGCGGACAGAGGCTTGCTGGTATCGGTGGAAGTCACGTTGTCGACGATGTCGGCGGTGGCCACCTTGGTGTCGACCTTGGCAGGCAGGCCGTTGATGTCGGCGGCACTGATGGTCACGCCCAGGTCGGCCAGCTCGATGGTCAGGTCGCCGGTCTTGCCGTTGACGCTGGTGACGTTGCCCTTCTTGCCGGTGTCGATCCAGCCGGGGGCCCCGGCCTTTTCAGCGTCCCACACCCAGATGGTGTCGGTGTCGTTGCAGATGGCGTAGTCACCGGCGGTGCCTTCCTTGGGCAGGGCTTCGGCATTGGCGAAGCTGCCCTTGAACTTGCTCAGGACCTCGGGCTGCTTTTCCAGCTTGATGTTGCCGTCGGGGCCCAGCAGGCCGTCATAGGTGGTGACCTTGCCGTCGATCTCGCCACGCCAGACCTTGAGGGTCTTGCCGTCATCGTCCTTGACCTGGTCGAAACTGGTTTCGGGATACAGCTGGTTGCCCAGCTTGTCCTTCAGCAAACCTTTGATGATAGTCATGGTAATTACCTTGGAGGTTATGGTTGTCTGTATGAGAAGTCGACTTCCTCTTCAGGAAGGACGACCGTTCCGCTGTCGAAGAGGAAGTCCGGGTCGATGACCTTCTGGTAGTCGTCCCACAGGATCCAGCGCAGACTGAGCGGCTTTTCCCAGTAATCCAGACCGGTGACGACGATCGCGCACCAGAAGGTGGTGTACGGCACGTCTGACAGGACACGGATATGTGTCCTGTCCACTTCCTCATATTCAAAAACGGGCTGCAGCAGCATGCCTGAGCACCAGACGAGGAGGGAGCCGTCATTGACGGTGTGATCCGGCACTTCCACCAGATCTCCCTCAGCCAGCGGGGCCTGCTGCACCCAGTTGTATCGCCGGGCGACGACCAGGTTGTCGACAAAGGCGACGGCGTCGTCCCGGGCTTTCTCGGCGAGCTTCTGGGCTGTCTTCGCATCCTCGTCGCAGGACGTACCGGCGTGTTCCAGTGCCCTGCCGGCCTGTACGCGGGCTTCTTCAGCCTGCGTTTCAGCCTTGTCAGCCCAGGACTTCGCTTCGGATATCGCCTCTGACGAAGCCTTCTCGAAGGCCAGCTTCGCATCGGCAACGACGCCACGTGCTTCCTCGACCTTGCCGGCGGCAGCTTTCGCGCTGTCCGCCGCTTCGTTCGCCTTGTTCGCCGCCCTGTCCGCATGCTCCTGGGCGCTGGCTGCATAGCGGTCGACAGAGTCCAGGACCTCGAGGGCCTCATCGCGTGCCTGACCGGCCTCTTCAGCAGCCTTCTCCGCCCTGTCGGCATGGGACGACGCGGTGCCGACGAGCTCCCGCAGCGTCCCTTCCACAGACAGGATCAGGCCGTTGACCTTTTTCTCGGCCTTGGCCAGGAGCTCGCGGAAACGTACGGACAGACGGTGCAGGCACAGCTTTGTGACGAAGATGATGCGGAACACGGAGAAGTTACCGTGCTCCGTCATCGACTCTGCCCAGCGTTTCGAAGACTTCGTGCCTTCACCGCCGGGGCTGTTCCCGCTCTCCGCCCAATCCGCGGCAGCCTTCGCGGATCGGGCGGCGTGTTCGGCATGGTATTTGGCCGAGCCGAAACTTTGCGGATCGTCTTCGTCCGGTACTGCGTCCAGGGCGAAGAGACGCGCTTCTTGGGCGCTTTTTAAAGCATCCCTTGAAGCTTTCGCCGCCGTGTCGGCGTAGGCAGCCACTTCCGATGTGATGACGGCGCCGGTACCGCGCGGCTCGTACGGTTCGAGTTCCGTGATGTCGTGCAGATGGCAGTCATGGTTGGGGACGGTGGCCAGAGCGCTGAAGCCCGTACCGTCAGGGAGCTTGACGGTGAAGAGGTACTCGCTGCTTTCCGTGCCGAGTTCGTTCGGAAAGACCGCGAGACGGCAGATGCCGTCAGCCCCTGTGAAGCCTTTGTAGCTCTTTGGGACGACATAGCCCTGCCAGCGGTCGACCGTGGTGAGTTTCGCTTCGACCACGGCGCCCTGGACAGGCTTGCCCACCTGGTCTTTGACGACGGTGGATACGAATACGGTTGGGGTCAGGGCCATGTCGTGTTCTCTGTCTGGGTGCTTCGTTATGCCGCGCTGCGGGGCGCGCGGCCTGTTCCATGGCCGGGTCAGTACGTCCCGCCCTGTCCGTGGCCAAGCTCCGTGCCGTACGCATACGCGGCGATGGGATTGTATCCGTGGATATCGCTTTTCTTGCCGTAAGATGCCGCGTCACGAAGCTGGTCCTTGAGGTAGCGATGGTTCATGGCGGAGAGCCAGTCGGGCGACTTCGTCACCACCCGCGTCAGGGGCGTCGTCTCCGGCGCCACTTCCAGCCCCTGCGTCACGCGAACTTCATTGACCATGTTCTGCTGTAAATATTGCCGGGTGCGTGCATCGATTTCAGTTCCCACAGTCAGGTCCAGGACACCCTGTGCCAGGACCATGCCGAGGGCCGCGTCCGTCTTCACCGTCCTGCACGGCAGCGATCTCACCTTCTCCACAAGTTCCTGGTACGTGACCACATCACCAGGGAGCAGGTCTGACGATCTTGGTGCCTTGATGATCCTCACATAGGCGTGGGCGTTCCTGGCCAGGAGCTCGAAGTGCCTGCGGTCCATCTTCATGCCCGATGCCTTGTAGATGTCGTACATGTTCTGGGCGGCCGCGCTGCGGGCGAAGCCGAGATTCCGCAGGCGGGCGATGTCCTTGAGGTTGTCGACGCCTGTTGAAAGCTCTTTGCCCGGCCAGACCTCGACGCCTTCTTCCACGCCCTCCGCGAGCCTGAGGTTCGGAGGGACATGGTAGTCCCAGTGGTTGCGCATGCCCGGCGTCGGATTGGCATTGACGATGTAGCGTTCAGGGACGGGACGCGTCTGCCGGATGGTGATGATCTTGCCGCCCTGCGGCGCCGGCCTGATACGGAAGACAGTGCCGATGACCTCGCACAGGACTTTGCCGTTGGGGTAGTTCTTCGGCGATTCCACGAACTGGCGGAAGCCGGCCTCGCCACGCAGGCCCTCATGCTTCACGGCCATGGACGTGGAGTGTTTCGAAGAGAGCGTCATCTGGGTAAGCGGCTCGCCAAGGCTGCCCGCGGTGACCAGACCGGCGTTGTCCCCGATCTCCCACTTCTTCCCTGTCCCGGGACGCAGCCCCATGCACATCCGGCATACGGAGCCGCCTTTGCCGTCACAGGTCTCCGGACTGCGTACGAGGACCTGCGTTATGCCGCGAGCCAGCAGGTCCTTCTGCATGTCCGGCGTGACGAGGTCGTTGCGCTTGTACGTTGCGACGTCACGGGCAAGGTAGCGGTCGATGATGTCGTCATCGCGAGTGCCGAGCAGGATGCCGCGTTCGGACCCGCAGTCTTCGGACGAGACCACCGACGTGGACAGGGTATTGCTGAAGACCTTGAGCATCTCGCCGGGTTTGGCCGTGGAGACGGCGCCCTGGGCGATGTTTCGGCGCGATTCCACGGCACCGAGCCAGAAATGGAGCGGGTCGACGCCCTCGGCATAGCTCTTGGGGAAGATCTCGGGCACCACGCTCCCGTCATGGGCCCCGACGACGCCGGGGGAGGTACGCAGCTTCATGAGCTGGGTCTTGTTACCCGTAAGGGCAGACCTGACCATGACGGATGCATCGTCCTTCGACCCGTCGAGATCATTCTTCGCAAGGTCCATCTGCAGGTTCGTAAGGTGTCCGATGACCTTGTCACCATCACCGCGATCCTTCTTCACCAGGGCCGTGTACTTCCTGATGATGGCATCACGCTTCTCCCTGTTGGGCACTTCGATCTCCCGAAGGCCCATGGTCACGGGCTCCATGGTGGAGAAGGTGTCGCCGAGCTTTTTCAGGGCCGAGACGGTAGCGTCGTAGCGGTCAGGGTACCGGCGCGCCACCTCGCCGAGCAGCTCGTTGAGGTAGGACTTGTCCACCTGCCTCGTGATGGCCATGTCCGGCGGCAGGGTCTTGTCGATAAGATACTGGGCGAATGTCTTGGCCATCTACCGCCCCTCCCTGTCTGTCCCGTTGGCCGCGCTCACGGCATCGTCCAGACGGGAAGCACGGCGTCCGTAGACGTAGCCGCTGCGCGCCGTCTGGGACAGTGTCTCCGCGATCTCCGGGGTGAGGAAGGCGGCACCGGCGCCTACGCCCCCAAGACCGCCGAGTCCGGCGACGCCACGCTTGTGCCTGCCAAGGAACTCTTTGGCTCTCTTCGCACGCTCCTGTGCCGCTTCCGCCGCCCGTGCCGCGCCGGCATTGACGCGTCCGGCGGCGTTTCTGAACGTGTTTCTGAACGTGTCTTTGAACCCCGTCCCCGCCGTATTGGCGAACGTGCCGAAATTGCCCGCGGCCCAGCCCGCGAGGACTTCGCGGCTCGCCGTCTTGGACAGGATGTCTTCGAGGACGGAGCGCATGACAGCACCTGATGCCGTCTTCACACCATGTCCGGTGGAAGGTGTCGCCTGGGGAGGGACGGGGGTCTGAAGGATATTTGTCTTACTCATGTCATTGCCGTTTATAGTTGCACTGTTACTTTGAGTTGCAGTTTGAATTGCAGTAGATACAGTCTGATTAAGAGTTGAAGTAAAGTTACTGTCACTGTTAACGGGGGGTTCGGGGGTGACGCTTGGCGAAGCGAAGATCTGCGCCGCTGTGCCGGCGAGCCGGCGGGCTCTTCTGAACATCCGGGGCTCCTTGATTTTTCAGGATATTACGCTGCCCAGAAGATTGCCGGAGACAGTGTCCGGGGCTCAGCGGTATCGGGGACCTGACGATGCCGGAGGCCCGGTTGCGGGAAATCACGCGAGAATGCGTCCTGAGCGCCGAAAGGGCCATGTCCGTGACTTGGTACGGGACAGAGTGCTTTCGGGGCTGCCGGGGGCATTTGCGGCCCGTTTTGGGCTATGTCCGATGCTGCGTCTCGTGCTGAAAATGCGATATGCCAAAAAATCGCTCGTATTTTAATTCTAAGCGATTTTTTGACTTACCAGCTATCTTGGTATGCAAAATTGCATTTGAAAGCTCACAGAAGCAATTCTGCGCGAAATTTTGCCATGTCCGATGCCGCGTCCGTCGAAAATCCGGTGGCCGCGCGTTATAAGAACCCGAGGGTGTCCGGGAAGACGGCAAACGACCACGTCCGAATGCCGGGTAAAAATGCCTGAAACCCCTTGCCAATCTTGGGAAATCGGCGATTTTGCCATATTTCATAGCAAAAAGGTAGGTTATCATGCGCAAAGGCGCGAAAGTACGCGTGGATGCAGGGAAAGTCTCGCTCAGGAACAGGACGGAGGATCCTGCCTGGGCCAGACGGCTGGTGGCGCTGGCCAAGATGACCAGGGACGGGTACAGGGCGGAATTCGAAGCCCCAGGTGTCTCTTTCGCAAACAAATTCGAGGAGTTGCTTATGCGGCTCCCGGAAAATGCCGGCGACTGGGTGACGATGCCCATGAACTACGTGCTCTGGCTCTACGCCCTCGGCTGCGACGAGGAAGAGGGCACGAGGCTTTACACGGGGCTGGCGCATGCCGCGACGCTGGCCTGCAGGGCCAGGGAAACGGCGCTCTCGGTGCCGAAAGGGGACATGCCGCTGTCGGTCGGCTCACGCAAGGTCCTGGCGGCGCCGGAAAAGTCGTTCAGGCGGTCCGACGGAAGGACGTTCCACCGGCTGAACATGATCCTGACAGCCTTGTGTTTCGCGGCCTGCGGGAAGATCAGGAAGTCGGAGAACGCACGCGTCAGCGAGGCGATCACGGCGGCCCCGCTGGTGGGCCTGGCGCTCCCGCCTGTCACCGGAACGGCGGAAAACCCGCATACGGCAAGCGTTAGCGATATCAATCCGCTGACCAGCACGATGCTTTTCACGACCGTCCCGACGGGGACAGGCAAGCTGCTGCTCATGCTGCTGCTCAGGAGGGCCTGGCCGATGTACAAGATCACGACCCGGGAGATCAGCCGTGAGGACTTCGCTGTGAACCTGCTGACGTACTTAAGAGAATGTCCGGCATACACCTTGCTATACCAGTTTTCTCCAAAGGATACAG
>ERZ827498.4214-NODE-4214-length-11456-cov-2.507324_pt1 | contig 11456 bp, 6 predicted proteins | sample MGYA00519865_ERZ827498 | MGnify/ENA primary metagenome ERZ827498 (study PRJEB31778, sample SAMEA3449328) | human gut metagenome | biome: human gut; feature: human-associated habitat; material: faeces | place: United Kingdom | collected 2010/2012 ...
GGGATGAAATCCCATTAAATGCGCGTATTATCGGAATAGCAGATGCATTTGATGCAATGACTGCAAACAGAGTGTATCGAAAGAAGCTGGATATGGATTTTGTGCTAGGCGAGCTGAAAAAAGGCAGGGGAACACAGTTCGATCCACAGCTTACCGATATCATGCTCCATTTGATCGAAACCGGACAGATCGATATGCAGCGCCTATATGACAATGCAAATGTGAAAGAGGAGGAAGAATAGTATGAAAAAGACATATACAGTGACCTTTTTTACCTGTGCTGTTGTCATTGCAGTGGTGTTAGCAGCGGTTCTTTCCTTTCATAAGAGTGAGAGCAAGACCCTCAAAGTCGGATTTATCTATGTCGGGGATGCCAGCACTTCTTATACGAATAATTTCATAGAGGTGCAGAATGCGATAGCAGACAAATACGGAAAACAGGTCAAGACCATTGCCATGTGCAATGTTGCAGAAGGAACCGAGGAGGAGTATTTAGAGAGACTGATAGACTCCGGCTGCGAACTGATCATTGCCACAAGTTATAATTATGGAGTGACGATGAAAAAGTTAGCGGAAAAATATCCGGATATCGAGTTTTGTATGGCAACCTGTTCTAACGCGAACGAAGAACCGCGTCTGGAAAATTATCATACCTTTATGGGAGCGATTTATCAGGGCAGATATACCGCAGGTGTTGCGGCGGGAATGAAACTGCAGGAACTGATCGACAATGGTACGATCACAAAAGAGCAGGCAAAGATCGGCTATGTTGCAGCCTATCCCTATGCGGAAGTTATTTCCGGTTATACGGCATTTTTGTTAGGGGTGCGCTCGATCGTACCGGATGCGGTAATGTCCGTACGTTATACGAACAACTGGAATGACTATCTGACAGAGAAAAAATATGCGAAAGAATTTATAGACGAAGGCTGTGTCATCATCTCACAGCACTCCGATACCACCGGACCGGCAACTGCCTGTGAGGCAACGGATTCCGACACACCGGTTTACATTGTCAGCTACAATGAGAGTATGGCAAATGTAGCGCCGACCACCTATCTGACCGGATGTAAGATCAATTGGGAACCATATGTGACAGGAGCCGTAGAATCAGTATTAAAAGATAAAAAAATCGAAGAAAATGTCAAAGGAAATGTAGTCGGCAATGACATGGGCGCGGGCTTTGAAGAAGGCTGGGTCGAGATGTTAGAGTTGAATGAGTTAGTGGCGGCAAAGGGAACCAAAGCAAAAATGCAGGAAGTCATAAACGGATTCAAAAAAGGAAAAATTCAGGTATTCCAGGGGGATTACATCGGAGTGGATCCGGAAGATCCAAAGGACACCTGTAATTTGAAGAAAGGCTATATCGAGAACGAGAACAGTTCCGCACCGACATTTCACTATGTATTAAAAGATGTGATAACAGTAGAGGAGTAAAGCCATTGTGGTTTTACTCCTCTTCCATTACCGGTACGATCATATTTTCTAAAGCATGACACATCTTCGGATGATGGATGACAAAATGGATCGCAGGGAACTTATTCTTAGAAACCATGACCCATTTACCCTCTAGGATGATGATCTGGATATTGCGGAACGGAAGCTGATGTGTGACCGTTACGCTATAATTTTCCTGTCCTTTTGCATAGTCTTTTGTCTGCGATAAATGCTGCAGATACTGTTCATAGGTATAAAAAATATCGGATTCAAAGAAGAGACCGGAAAGAGAGAGCACCATCGGATACTGTTCAAATTCCTCCCTTGTCAGTTCCGGAACATCATCCTGTAAAGGGCCGGAATAGAGCATCTGCTCATAAATCTCTTTTTGCATCGTCACAAAATGGAAAATATTTGCAGCATCTTCTGTCAAAATCTTGTTTTGTTGCAGGATTTCTTTCAAAAGTTCCTCGGACATGGTACACAGAGGAAGGGAAGAGAGGATATGATGTCTTTTGCCCGGAAGTTTTGCATTCTCAAAAAGAAACTTCTCATATTCTGACTTTCTCTCTTTGCAGTAAATGTCCATCAGAGGAATTGCTTTCTGGAACAGACATTTGGTGATCGTCTTATAATGAGCGACTTCGTCCTTGTGTCTGGTCAGGTAATAACGTCCCTTATCATGGTATCCGGCGATACATTCTCCAAACAGGGCAGCTTCGCCGGATACATAGTGGAAATGACAGTAAACGTCATTCTGCGGACTTTTCAGATAATAAGGAGAGATCTGTCCGGTCATATAGAGCGGGATCCAGCTTTCGAGACCTAACATCATTTCCTCAAAAGGACGGTCTATGTTGTGGATGATATTTAAGTGCAGTCCTTTTTTTAGCATGACAGCAAGCCCGAACATCCATTTTTTTCCAAACTCTAAATCCTGTGCCATATCCTCCATTGGCATATCGCTGCACATATAGACGGATTCTGTAGACTTAGATAAAACCGTGGATTTCAAGAAGTCCAGTTCTCCGTTTTTCATAGCCTCCAGTCCAAAATAATTTTTTGAGGTGGCAAACTGAAACGGTACGGATGGAACTTTGATATCATTAAAATGAATACTCCGGATATATTCATCTAAATTGAACTCGTCTAATTTTCTCAAAAAATCATTTGCAGAAGAACCGGAAAGCTCCATATTCTCAGAATCGGAAAAGAACCAGCTCTCTAATAAATAAAGGTAAGAGGAATTGTCCTCAAGATGTTGAATGTCACAGTCTAAAACGTTAGCGATCAACTCTTTTGAAGCAGTGTCTGAATAACTGCGCACAATGAATACAGAAACACTGTGGAAAAAAGAGTGCATATCAGACGGACGGCGTTGTTTTGAACGGATACGGGAGATATAAGAAGCATCGTAATTCAAAACACGCGCCATCTGTGAAATATTGATATCCAAAAGAGAGATGATCTGATTGAAACGCTCAATGGTAATGGCATAGGAAAGGGATTCCTTTCCGAGTGCATTGGTCAGAGCGTTATAAATTTCTCCTTCTGTAATGGATTCTTTTCCATGCTCCTGTGCAAGTTTCGCAAGTCCGAAAGCCAGTTTTTTCAGTTGGGGACTGGAAAGGTCAGGAGTACGCTTTCCGGTACGGTAACGGCTGATATCCACAGCTGTTAAGCCGGAAGCATCGGCAAGTTCTTTTGCCGTGCAGGAAAATAATTCAATATAGTCATTTAACAGTTCCTGAAAATCCATGGCAGTTCCTCATTTTAAGCATTCTTAAGATTTTTCTGTGCGGTAGACAGCATCAGTTTAATACGGTTGAGCTGGTTTACCTCGGATGCACCCGGATCGTAGTCGATCGCAACGATATTTGCTTCCGGATGCTGGTGGCGCAGCTCTTTGATAACACCTTTTCCGACAATATGGTTTGGCAGACAGGCAAATGGCTGTGTGCAGACAATATTCGGAGTTCCGGTGTGGATCAGTTCTAACATTTCTCCGGTTAAGAACCAGCCTTCTCCGGTCTGGTTTCCTTCGGAAACGATCGGACGGGCATAGCGGGCAAGTTCTTCAATGTGGGCAGGCGGTGTGAAACGGCTGCTCTTTTCAAATTCATCCCTTGCAGCAGAGCGAAGCCATTCTAACGCTTTGATACCAAGGTTGCATTTTCTGGCAGAGGACTTGCTCATACCTAATTTTTCTGCCTTAAAGTTCGCATTATAGAAGCAGTAGAGGAAGAAGTCTAATAAGTCAGGAACGACCGCTTCGGCTCCCTCTGATTCTAATAATTCTACTAAATGGTTATTTGCGGCAGGTGCAAATTTGACTAAGATCTCGCCGACGATACCGACTCTTGGTTTTTGGATATCGAGGATCGGAAGTTTGTCAAAGTCACGGATCATCTCACGGCACATCTTTTTATAGGTGCGGTGGGAAAGGAGTTTATCCTGTGAAAGAAAAGCAATACATTTTTCTTTCCATTTTTCATGCAGGGCATTGGCTGAACCCGGCTCTGCCTCGTATGGACGGACATGGTAAAGACAGCGTAAGAAAATGTCGCCGAAAACAAGTCCGTACATACCTTTTTGCACTAAAGCAGGTGTGAATTTAAAGCCCGGATTCTTCTCTAACGATGCAAGGTTGATCGAAATGACCGGAACATCCGGATATCCTGCTTTTGCAAGTGCACGTCGGATAAAGCCCATATAGTTCGATGCACGACATCCGCCACCGGTCTGCGACATCAGAACAGCCGTCTTTGTCATATCATATTTGCCGGAAAGTACGGCATCCATGATCTGTCCGACTACCATCAGGGACGGATAGCAGGCATCGTTGTTTACAAAACGAAGTCCGGTGTTGATCGCATCACGGTTATCGTTCTCTAAAACCACCAGATTGTAACCGGAGGAGCGGAATGCCGGTTCAATGATGTCAAAGTGGATCTTAGACATCTGTGGGCAGATGATCGTGTAGTTTTTACGCATCTCCTCGGTAAATACGGTGCGGTTGTAGTTAGCAGGACGAATCGTGCGTTCCTTCGGATTCTTCTCTCTGACGCGGATCGCAGCTAAGAGAGAGCGGATACGGATCCTTGCAGCACCTAAGTTGTTGACTTCGTCAATCTTTAAGCAAGTATAGATCTTGCCGGAATTTGTCAGAATATCACTGACGCAGTCCGTGGTTACGGCATCCAGACCACAGCCAAAGGAGTTGAGCTGGATCAGATCCAGATTTTCCTGAGTCTTGACATAATTTGCCGCTGCATAGAGTCTGGAGTGGTACATCCATTGATCTAATACGATTAACGGACGCTCTACCGGATTTAAATGAGAGACAGAATCTTCGGTCAGTACGGCAATTCCATAGGAGTTGATAAGCTCCGGGATACCGTGATTGATCTCTGCATCTAAGTGGTAAGGACGACCGGCAAGGACAATGCCGCGTTTTCCGGTTTCTTTCAGATATTGCAGGGTTTCTTCACCTTTTTTTCGCATATCGTCACGGGCATTTGCAAGCTCTTCCCATGCTGCATCTGCGGCAGCACGGATTTCCGCTGCCGAGATCTGGAACTCTGCCTGAAATTCTTCTACCAGACGTTTTGTTAAAGCCTCTTTGCTTCCAAAGGACATAAACGGATTTAAAAAGCGTACACTGCCGCTTGTGATCTCATCGACGTTGTTCTTAATATTCTCAGCATAAGAAGTTACGATCGGACAGTTGTAGTGGTTGTTGGCATCCTTGATCTCCTGACGTTCATAAGGGATACAAGGATAGAAAATAAAATCGACCTTCTGATCGATCAGCCATTTCACATGACCGTGTGCTAATTTTGCAGGATAACACTCGGACTCACTTGGAATGGATTCAATCCCAAGTTCATAAATCTTTCGTGTAGAATCCGGTGAGAGAACGGTACGGAATCCTAACTTTTTGAAGAATACTGCCCAGTACGGGTAATTCTCATAAAAATTCAGTACCCTTGGAATACCGACCGTGCCACGCACAGCCTCTGCTTCAGAAAGCGGTTCATAGTCAAAAATACGATGATATTTATAGTCAAAAAGATTAGGGATATTTTCCTTGTTCTTTTCTTTTCCAAGACCTTTCTCACAGCGGTTACCGGTAATATAGGAACGGTTGCCGCTGAAACGGTTGATAGTTAAAAGGCAGTGGTTGGTACAGCCTTTGCAGCGTGTCAGTTTTGTATCATAGGTCAGGTTGCAGATGTCCTCAATGGAGAGCATAGAAGACACATGTCCTTCTTCGTAGCGTTCCCTTGCGATCAATGCAGCGCCAAACGCACCCATGATTCCGGCAATATCAGGACGGATCGCTTCACAGCCGGAGATTTTTTCAAAACTGCGCAATACGGCATCATTATAAAAAGTTCCACCCTGCACAACGACATTTTTTCCAAGGTCGGAGGCATCGGAAAGTTTGATAACCTTAAAGAGTGCATTCTTGATAACAGAGTAAGCAAGTCCGGCAGAAATGTCTGCAACGGTTGCTCCCTCTTTTTGCGCCTGTTTTACCTTGGAGTTCATAAATACCGTACAACGTGTTCCAAGGTCGATCGGATTTTTAGCAAAAAGAGCTTCTTTTGCAAAGTCACGGACACTGAAATTTAAAGATTTTGCAAAGGTCTCAATAAAAGAACCACAGCCGGAAGAACAGGCCTCGTTCAACTGAACGCTGTCTACGGTCTGATTCTTGATCTTGATGCACTTCATATCCTGACCACCGATATCTAAGATACAGTCTACTTCAGGATTGAAAAATGCAGCAGCATAGTAATGAGAGACTGTCTCTACTTCGCCTTCATCTAACTGTAGTGCAGATTTGATCAATGCTTCTCCGTAGCCGGTAGAACAGGAATAGACAATGTGAGCATTTTTCGGAAGACGCTCATGAATCTCTTCCATGGCACGGATCGTTGTTGCTAACGGACTTCCGTTGTTGTTGTCATAGAAAGAATAGAGCAAAGAGCCGTCCTCGCCGACTAAAGCAACTTTTGTCGTGGTAGAACCGGCATCAATGCCAAGATAGCAGTTGCCCTCATAGGAAGATAAATCCCCGGTAACCACATGATTGCTGTTGTGGCGTGCTAAAAAGGCATCGTATTCTTCCTGATCAGCAAAGAGCGGTTCCATACGCTCTACCTCAAATTCCATATGTATTTTTCCGGAAAGAGTCTGTAAAAGACTTCTTAAAGTGGTCGTAGTATCTTCTTTATAATTCAAAGCAGAGCCAATAGCTGCAAACAGATGGGAATTCGGCGGTGTAATGGCATGTTCATCGTCTAAATGTAAAGTACGGATAAAAGCTACCTTTAATTCTGATAAAAAATGCAAAGGACCGCCTAAAAAAGCAACATGTCCGCGGATCGGTTTTCCACAGGCAAGTCCACTGATCGTCTGATTTACAACAGCCTGAAAAATAGAAGCGGCAAGGTCTTCTCTTGTAGCTCCTTCATTGATGAGCGGCTGGATGTCCGTCTTTGCGAAAACACCACAGCGGGCAGCGATCGGATAGATCGCCTTGTAATTTTTTGCATATTCATTTAATCCCGGAGCATCGGTCTGGATCAAAGATGCCATCTGGTCGATAAAAGAACCGGTCCCTCCGGCACAGATTCCATTCATTCTCTGCTCAACATTGCCGCCTTCAAAATAGATGATCTTTGCATCCTCGCCGCCTAATTCAATGGCAACATCTGTCTGCGGTGCATAGTGCTGCAGGGCAGTGGATACAGAAATAACCTCCTGAACAAAAGGTACACCAAGGTGCTTTGCCAGGGTCAGACCACCGGAACCTGTGATCATCGGTGCTAAGTTCATATCTCCTTCTTTTCGGTATGCTTTTTCTAAAAGGGCAGCAAGTGTGTCCTGGATATTTGCAAAATGTCTTTCGTAATCAGAGAAGACAAGGTCGTCATTCTCATCTAAAATAGCGATCTTTACGGTTGTAGAACCGATATCAATTCCTAACTTGTATAAATTCTGATTTTCCATAATACCACCTGTATAACTTATTTATTTCCTATTAAATGTATGAAAACTGCTGATTTTTCAGTACACCCCATTCTACGACAGGAAATTACAAAAAACAACCCTTTTTTTCCATTTTATATTTTCTTTATAAAGTTATAATTCTAAAGATTTTGTGAAGAATTTCTGCATAGATTGACAAACAAAATGCTTAAAATTATAATGTGTTAAATATAAGGTTAAAAATTCCAGACAAATGAGGTGCAAGATGAATTATCTGAATAAATTAGAACGAAAGATTGGAAAATATGCAATTCCCAACTTAAGCCTCTGGCTTGTAGTAACATATGCACTCGGTTATCTGATGATGTATATGACACCGGGGATCATCAGTTATCTGATGTTAGAACCGGCCATGGTGCTGCGTGGTCAGGTGTGGCGACTGGTTACATGGGTATTGATCCCACCGTCTACCGGCAACATCTTTTTCTATATTATTATGATCATGCTGTATTATTCCTTAGGAACCGCATTAGAGCGTACCTGGGGAACTTTCCGCTTTAATGTCTATATCTTTGGAGGTCTGATCTTTACGGTGATCGGAGCATTCGTGGCATATGGATTTTTAAGTATGACAGGTGGTCTGACGATCGGGATCGGTTATTATGTGACAACGTATTACATCAATATGGCGATCTTTCTGGCATTTGCAGTCTGCTTCCCGGATATGCAGATCCTGTTGTGGTTCATCATTCCGGTAAGGATGAAGTGGATGGCATATGTCTATGCAGCTCTGACCATTTACGATTTTGTCGTATCAGGAGCTGTGGGCAGGATTTCCATTGTGGCGGCACTTTTGAACTTCCTGATCTTTTATCTGTCTACCAGAAATTATCAGAGGGTATCGCCAAAAGAAGTGCACAGAAAGTATGTATTTAAGACACAGATGCGGGATGCCGAGATGAGACATTCCGGCAGTGTGACCAAGCATAAATGTGCAGTCTGCGGAAGAACGGAAAAGGACGATCCGACCTTAGAATTCCGTTTCTGTTCGAAATGTGACGGCAATTACGAATACTGTCAGGATCATTTGTTTACACATGAGCATATTAAGCGGAGTTAGAGATGATTTAAACACCATCAAATAAAGGGCTTACATTGACAAAATTCTCCTGAAATCATATAATAAAAGTGATTGAGAAGAGATTTCAGGAGGATTTAGTTTATGGAAGGCGGGACAGTTTCCAAGAATTTTATTGAACAGATTATTGATAAAGATATAGAGGAAGGAAGATGTGACGAAGTTGTTACACGTTTTCCTCCGGAGCCAAACGGTTATCTGCATATCGGACATGCCAAGTCCATCTTATTGAATTACGGACTTGCAGAAGAATATCATGGCAAATTTCATATGCGTTTTGACGATACCAATCCGACAAAGGAAAAGGTAGAATTCGTCGAGTCTATCAAGGCGGACATTCAGTGGTTAGGAGCAGACTGGGGTGACAGCCTTTTCTTTGCATCTGATTATTTCGAGCAGATGTACGAAGCAGCAGTTAAATTAATTAAAAAAGGAAAAGCATATGTCTCTGATTTATCGGCAGAGGAGATTCGTGAGTACCGTGGAACACTGACAGAGCCGGGCAAAGATGATCCGTCCTGCAATCGGAGTGTGGAAGAGAATTTAGCACTCTTTGAGGATATGAAGAACGGAAAATTTAAGGATGGAGAAAAGGTTTTGCGTGCGAAAATTGATATGGCATCCCCAAACATCAATATGCGTGATCCGGTTATTTATCGTGTAGCCCATATGCATCATCACAACACCGGGGACAAATGGTGCATTTACCCGATGTACGATTTCGCTCATCCGATTGAGGATGCGATTGAGCACATCACGCATTCGATTTGTACGCTGGAATTTGAGGATCACAGACCGCTCTATGACTGGGTTGTAAAAGAACTGGAGTATCCGCATCCACCGAAACAGATCGAGTTTGCCAAACTGTACCTTACCAATGTTGTCACCGGTAAACGTTACATCAAGAAACTTGTTGAAGACGGAATCGTAGATGGCTGGGATGATCCGAGACTGGTATCAATCGCCGCACTTCGCCGCCGCGGATTTACACCGGAATCCATCCGTAAATTCGTAGAGCTCTGTGGCGTTTCCAAGGCCAACAGTTCTGTGGATTACGCAATGCTTGAGTACTGCATCCGCGAGGATCTGAAACTGAAACGTCCACGTATGATGGCGATCCTTGATCCGATCAAGCTTGTGATCGACAATTATCCGGAAGGACAGGTTGAGTACCTGGAAGCTCCGAACAACATGGAGAACGAGAAACTTGGAACCAGAAAGATCCCGTTCAGCGGAGAACTTTATATCGAACGTGATGATTTCATGGCAGAGCCTCCGAAGAAATACAAACGTCTTTATATCGGAAATGAAGTCCGTCTTATGAATGCATATTTTGTAACCTGCACAGGTTATGAGGCAGATGACGACGGAACGATCCGTGTAGTCCACTGTACCTATGACCCGGAGACCAAGGGCGGAAATGCACCGGACGGACGTAAGGTAAAAGGAACCATCCACTGGGTGGAGGCATCCAATGCAGGTAAAGTTGAGGTAAGACTTTACGAGAATATCGTAGATGAAGAAAAAGGTGTTTACAATAAAGAAGATGGTTCTCTTAATGTAAATCCGAATTCTCTTACAGTAACAAGTGCTTATGTAGAGCCGGAGCTTCTGAAAGCAAAAGGTTATGACAGCTATCAGTTTGTACGTAACGGTTTCTTCTGCGCAGATATCCATGACTCCAGGGAGGGAGCACCGGTATTTAACCGCATTGTATCTCTGAAGAGCTCTTTCAAATTACCGAAAGCATAAAAACTGTCAAAAAGAATACGAAACATATGACAGCAGTACACCGTGAACAGGTATCAGGGTGTACTGCTTGTTTTGTTTTATCGTCATCAGGAATAAATGGATAAGTACAAAATGCTCCTGCAACGATTTCGGTTGCGCCCATTTACAGAAACGGTTATACTGATAACACAGGAAAGAGAGGAATTACACATGAAGAAAATCGTGCTTGCTTCCGCATCTCCCAGGAGGCGGGAACTTTTAAGCCAGGTAGGAGTCGCCTTTGAAGTGAAGCCTGCCAGCGGGGAAGAACGGATCACCAGTGCAGAGCCTGCGAAAGTGGTGGAGGAACTTTCTCGTCAGAAAGCTATGTTTACGGCATACGCGCTGGAGGAAGAGGAGAACCGAGATCTGAGAGATGTGGTTGTGATCGGTGCAGATACCGTTGTATCTTATGAGGGTAAGATTTTAGGTAAACCGGCAGATGAGACAGCTGCAATAGAGATGCTCGCTATGCTGCAGGGGAATACACATCAGGTATATACCGGTGTAACTTTGTTGATAAGAGAAAAAGGGAGATGGAAAGCTCATACCTTCCATGAGTGCACAGATGTGAGCTTTTATCCGGTGACAGAGGAAGAAATAAAGGAATATGTAAACAGCAAAGACCCAATGGACAAAGCCGGAAGCTATGGGATCCAGGGCGCCTGGGGAGCCTATGTGAAGGGAATCCGTGGTGATTATAACAACGTGGTGGGACTGCCTGTGGCAAGACTGATCTATGAGACAAAAAAACTGGGAATGAACCTGAGAGGATGAAAGACAAAATGATAAAAGCTTGTATATTTGATCTGGATGGAACAATTGCGGATACACTGGAATCTATGGCATATGTGGCGAATGAGATCATGGAAAAGTTTTCCCTGAAACCACAGCCGGCAGATAATTTTCGTTATTACAGCGGTGAAGGTGCAGATATGCTGATCAGACGCTGCCTGAAAGATGCAGGTGATCCGGAACTGATGCATTATGAGGAATGCCGCAGCCTCTACAGAGAGAAATTTGATGCAGATCCACTCTATAAAGTGGTTCCATATGATGGGATTATGGAGACACTGAAAGAACTGAAAAATCGCGGGATGAAGCTGGCCGT
>ERZ827498.4215-NODE-4215-length-11454-cov-3.100272_pt1 | contig 11454 bp, 8 predicted proteins | sample MGYA00519865_ERZ827498 | MGnify/ENA primary metagenome ERZ827498 (study PRJEB31778, sample SAMEA3449328) | human gut metagenome | biome: human gut; feature: human-associated habitat; material: faeces | place: United Kingdom | collected 2010/2012 ...
CCACATGGGCCGCGACGCGCACGCAGGGCGGATTCGACATCCGTACCTTCGCCGTCAAGGCCAAGCCGCTGGGCGCCGAAGAGGGGATGCGCCCCGGCATGAGCGTTCTGGTCGACTGGGACGCAATCGAGTTGCCGATCGGAGCCATGCGCAACTACTTCAAAGAAACCGATCAGGTCGTGCGGCGCGAACTGCGGCGCATCGTCCGTCAGCCCATGTACTGGGTGCTGATGGTGGTGCTTCCCGTCGTGTCGTTCGCCTTCTTCGCCGTCATCTTCGAGCGGGGCGTGGCGCGCAACATCCCGATCGCCGTACTCGACGAAGACCACACGACGCTGTCGCGCAAGGTGACGCAGATGATCGACGACACGCCGACGGCGATGGTCTCCTACGAGGTGCAGAGCATGGAGGAGGCCCAGCGGCTCATGCGCGAAGGACGTATCTCGGCCATCGTCCACATTCCGGCGTTTTTCGAGAAGGATATCCTGAGCAACCGCCAGACGCATATCGAGAATTACATTTCGGGAACCAATATCACCGTGAACGGACTGCTGTCGAAAGACATCCAGACGGCCGTGACGACCTTCTCGGCGGGCATCCAGCTACAACTGCTCATGAAGCAGGGACTGACCGAGCGGCAGGCCATGGCGCAGCTCATGCCCGTACGGTTCGACCGCCACGTACTTTTCAATCCGCATATCAATTACGGCTATTACCTCTCGCCGAGCTTCATGCCGATGATGCTGATGATCTTCACGGTGATGGCCACGATCTTCGCCATCGGAACCGAATTGAAATACGGCACTTCGCGCGAATGGCTGGCCACGGGCGGCGATTCGGTCGCGGCGACCCTCGCGGGCAAGACGCTTCCGATCACGGCCGCGATGTTCCTCATGTCGCTCGTCATGCTGGTCGTCATCTTTAAGATCGTGGGAACGCCGCTCAACGGCAGCCTCGGCATCATCCTCGCCGGAACGCTGCTTTTCGTTCTGGCCTATCAGTCGATCGCCGTGATGATCGTCGCGCTGCTGGCCAACCTGCGTCTCTCGCTCTCGATCGGCGGCGGCTACTCGGTGCTGGCCTTCACTTTTTCGGGACTCACGTTCCCGATCATGGCCATGTGGGAGCCTATGCAGTGGGTGAGCAAGATCTTCCCGTTCACCTTCTACACCGATATTTTCGTCGACCAGATGCTCCGCGGCACGCCGTGGGTCTACTCGCTGCCCGACCTCTGCTACATGTCGCTGTTCATCGTTTTACCGCTCCTGTGCCTGCCGCGCCTGAAAAGGGTCTGCACGGAGGAAAAATTCTGGGGGAGATTGTAGCATGAACCGTTTTACACGACAGATGGCCTCCTACCTGCAACAGTTCGGCGCAGTGGTGCGGAACGAATTCCGCACGATCTTCACCGACGGCGGCGTGCTGCTGATCCTCGTCTTCGCCATGCTGATCTACGCCACGGCCTACTCGCTGGCCTACGGCTCGCAGGTGTTGCGCAACGTGCCGATCGGTGTGGTGGACGCATGCCGCACGGCGACGAGCCGCAGCCTGATTGAAACCTTCAACGCCGGGCCGAATACGTATGTGGCCTACGAACCGACGGACATGGAGGAGGCCCGGGAGCTGTTCTACGGCCGCAAGATCTACGGCGTGGTCTACATTCCGTCGGACTACGAGCGGAAGCTCGTCGGCGGGTCGCAGGCCGACGTGGCGATCTACTGCGACGCCAGCTATTTCCTCATGTACCGGCAGGTTTTTCAGGAGCTGGTGACGACGATCGGGCAGACGGGCGCAATGGTCGAGTTCCGGAGGCTGATCGCCAAAGGGACGGACATTCCGCAGGCGCAGGCCGTGACGCAGCCGGTCATCTACCAGTCGCACAATCTGTTCAACCCCTATCTGGGCTACGGAACCTTCGTCATGCCGGCCATCATCATCGTCATCATCCAGCAAACCATGCTTATCGGAATCGGCATGATCGGCGGCACGTGGCGCGAGCACGGACTGTACCGCAAGCTCCGGCCCGCGGGGCGGGGGAGAATGTCCACGCTGCCGATCGTCCTGGGACGGGCCACGGTCTATGCGCTGATCTATGCCGTGACCTGCGCCTACGTGCTCGGGCTGCATTACCGGATGTTCCACTTCCCGATGAACGGCCAGACGGGAGCCGTCGCGCTCTTCACGGCGGTCTATCTCGCGGCGTGCATCGCCATGAGCATTGCCGTCTCGACACTCTTCCGCTACCGGGAAAACTCGCTCCTGCTGCTGCTCTGGACTTCGATTCCGGTATTGATGCTGAGCGGAATCTCCTATCCGCGCGAGGGCATTCCGGAGTGGATGTTCGCCCTGGGAAAACTCTTCCCGAGCAGCCACGGCGTGAACGGCTTCATCCGCATTCAGACGATGGGCGCTTCGCTCGGCGAGGTGTTCGCAGAGATCAAGTGGCTCGTGATACTCACGGTGGCCTACGGCGGTCTGGCCTGCATCGGCATCCATCAGGTGATCCGCCGCGAGGAGCGGGAGCGGTGCGGGAAAGGAGAGTAGGCTGCCGGCCGGAATTCCTTCCGTCCGACAGTTTCGGCGGGAGGGGAGAGACAAGGGGACGCCTATTCGTCAGGCACGATTCCCTGCACGGCGAATGTCACGGACTTGTCCGAGCCGTTCCTGGCTCCGATGCGCACTTCACGGCTCCCGCCAAGCGGAAGCTCGCCCAGATCGACCGTCCCGTCGTCGAACAGCAGCAAAATCCAATGTCTGTCGATCATGACCGTCGGTTTTCGGGAACATATTCCCCGTCGTGGGCGAGCATATTCTCCAATGTCGATTTGAACAGCGCCTACATGGCATCGCCGGACAGCGGATTGCCATCAGTACGATCCGGTTGTTGCGATCCAGCAAAAACGATTGAAACCGCGTGTCGGCTAAAATCGGATCGTTCCTTCGGATGAACTCATTCGTCCGGTCGATAAAAACCGGAAATGGAAACGCACGCTCTTTTAAAGACTTCACGACATTATCGTATTGTCCTCTGCCAGGAGCGAAAAGAAGGATGGGCGTAAACCGGCCGGTCGAATCCTGCGTGAACAGACTCTCTGTCATGGCAAGATGGTTGATTTGGCACGAGCTGCATCCCGTAGAATCATAATATATGACGCATCTTTTTTTCTTAGTTAGTTTTTTAATTTCAGACTTTTCCTAACTTTTGGAATGATAATGTCGAATTGCGAATATAAGCTGCCGACCATGGTTGTCTCGTAAATTTCGAGATTCGAACCGACAACTCTGGAAATATAACTGACTCGACTGTGTATATGGTTCTTTTTCCGATATTCTTGATTTTTGTCGATGAACAGCACAGTCTGCAATTTATTATCACAGACGAAGTGTTTCAATTCATCTAATAAACTGAGATTCTCACATTCGACGTAAAATATGAAATCGAATTCAGGATTTTCCTCAATCTGTTTTCGCAGAAGTGGTATGTCTATCATTCGAAAACAATGCATATTACTAAGCGTTACAATTTTGGGCCGAGAATTTTTAAGGAAAGAAGAAACAGATAAATTCAGAGTCGAGTCGAGAGAAATAACCTGTTTGCACTCAGGTAATTTTACGTAATTTTGATTCGAACATCCAAATTCAAAAGCCCCCAAACATATCAAGCATATTATTCTTTTAAATGACATAGTACAATAAAAGAATTATCGGTATTATGATTAAATTCCGGAACTAATTCCGGATAAACTTTCTTGAAGTCCAAGATAGGCTGTGCCTCAGAAAGTATAATCAATGCAGATTTCTGAGTCAAAGCTTTTGTCGTTGAATAAAACATAGACAAAGCACCCCTGTGTTCCGATCGCAGCCATTTCCACTTATCCCGATGACAAATACCCAAACTGCTGAATGCAGCATCGCTATCATCTGCCATCTGAAAATCAACAGACAGAACCATATAGTCATCATTAACAAAGAATCGATCCATTATCGCAATATCCGATTGCATCAATTTTGTCGCAGCGGCTACTGGATCGTTGTTTTCAAAGTATGATCGGGGCACATTATAACGCCCAAAATCAAAAGATATAAATGTATGAGCATTTCCGGTTGAGTCGATTTTAAAAATATCGCTACGTAAAGTTTCTCGAATAAGCAAATCCCCTTTACATGGAATAAAAACGGAACTTTCTTCGGTTAGGGGTATAATTTTCGATACAGGGAGATATTTTTCGATAATTTTACCCTTCATATCCATTTTTACAATTCGGGCCGGTATCTCTCCTGCATTCCCGACATAGCCCCAGTAACCATCTTGAACTTTCAATAAGTCTAACGGTGCATATTGAATAGGCTCCTTTTTTACAAAGGTTCCGTTTATATCAAAATAATATAAAGCCTTATTATGGCAGGAGTAAACAGCAACTAAAGAATCAAGTAATTGAACATGATCTATACCAATGTATTCGTTTCCGCTTCTGCCAAAAGCCTTAATCGAGCTGATATATTGACCTTGAGCGTTGAATATATCAATACGTTTACGACGGATCGCATCTATGATATAAAATCTATTATTATCATATATTACATTACTCTCGGTATCTATAATCACATCTTCAGGACCTTCTAATGGAATAATTTCCAAAGACGAGAATAGTTCATCCGGAGATGTTTGACAAGATTTGTCATTCGGATTATATTTTACAATATTATGAGACGTATCCTCTTTTTTATTACACGCAACTGTAATCAATAATAGTGTAACAAATAATAAAATGTTTTTCATAAATATCATTGTACCAGTAAATAGCCCAAGCATACACTTGGGCTACTGCAAATTTAACAATCTACATAGCACGGGGCATTCAAACAACGAGTCGGAGAAACAGGTTTACAAGAACATGCCCATTCCATAGATCCTCCTGAACAATATCTGCTCATAGTAAGCCATTTAGAAGTGCTAGATTCCCCTGGATCCAATGATTCATCCTGTGCCAAAGCCTCGATATCGGCATTCAGCAGATCGAAAGGATCCGGCTGGTAGTTTGCCGTACAAGCAGTCACGGCCGCGGTAGCCATCATGAGACGGCATCCGCAAAAATCTGTTTCTCTTTAATACATGAAAATTTCAGGTTAAAAAGGTCGTAGTTTTTCTCGAATTTCACAGTTTCCGTAAAGCAATCCGTAAAATCCACTCTAAAGTTATATATTTTTTAAAGAAAAGTACAAATATTTCGACAGAAATTCACACATAAAACACTCGTCGTATATCAATATAATCAAAAGATGTCTAAAGTGCGGCGACCTTACATATCTCCGGCGGCTGCCGAAACCCGTATCGTCGCATCGTCCGGCCCGGGAATGAATCTTACGACTCTTGCCGATGAACACCCTGCATAGATATCCGGAACAGACGGTTGCCGCCCGAAAAGCGATGTCATACCGAGATCAGACTGCACACGGTGTTCTGGTCCCCTTGGCCAAAATACCCAGCCAACAGCCGCAAAATAAAATTGCAGAGTACACGAGTCCATAGATTCGTGCTATCCGCCGGAGCCCCTGTTCAGATCAGAGGCGCATAAGGCAAAGGAAGCAGCCTCATAACCCGGAACAACTGCTCATAGGGATCGTCCGGTTTCGGTAACTCATCGACACCGAACGGATCATCGGAGGTGGAAAACGCAATGTTGCGGGTAGTCCGAAAACTCCCCGAATCGCTTCCGGACAGTAACCGCCGGACAAGACCGATAGCAGACTCAAAAAAACACTCTCGTTGAAGAACGTTTCAACGAGAGTGGAAATTACAAGAATCGACTTGTCGGAAAGCCGGTCTGCATCCGAATAGATCGCAGAACGCCTTTCCGAATTCAACGCACCTTGATCTCCAACTGCGACGTCGGATAATTCTGGTCGTTGATCACGATCCGCTGCGCGTCGATCGCACTCTTCTGCCCGGCCGTGACATAGAGCGTTTTAAGATAGTAGCTGTTCAGCGTAACGCTTTGAATGGCCGGACACCCCGTGATATCGAGCCACTGAACCTTATCGTAGGAACCCAGCGTGATCTCGATGATCCGCACCGCAGTACCGGACACGGTCAGCGATTCGGATGTTTCGTAAGGCGACGAGCAGTAGAGGCTGGAAAGTACGACACGCCCCTCTTCGACGGGCGCATCGCCCAGTTTGAGCACTTCGAGCGGCGCAGGGGTCAGGTACGAACGCCATCCGCCCAGCACGCTCTGCCAGCCGATAGTCGTCAGCTTGGCATTACCGCTCAGATCGAGTTCGCGGATGGGGTTTTCTCCGATTCCGTTCGGCTCGAGCGTCGTAAGGTTGGCGAACGCCTCGATGCCTTTCAGCGATGCGATGCCTTTCCGGTAGAGATCGGGTAATTGTGTGGCGGCTTCGCCCGTTTCCGTCAGAATACATTCGGTACCGTCGAGTACGGTGATGTAACCGGCATCCACCAGAATCTGGCGGAACGTGTCGTCGGGGAACTCGATTCCTTTCGGTCGTTCGCCCTGCACGACGGAGACTTCAGCCGAAAGCGACTCTTCGTCGGTCGTGAAACGCACGAAGCCCGAGCGGAACGGAACCTCGGCAGCTTCGACCTTGAAGACGAGTTCCTGCTCCAGCAGCTCTTCCGACGAGGAGGGCGGTGTCTGCAACACGATCCAGTCCACGGTGGGGTCGGCCCGGAACGGCAGATTGCTCCGCACGTTCACACGCACTTCTCCGCCCTCCACGGGGATGTTGAACGACGTCTCGCCGACCTCCAACAGCAGATTGCGCTCCTGTCGCACCGTCACCGTGCGTTCGTCGCCGTCCGTATTGGTCACGACGAGCCGCGCATCGCGGGGACGTCCCGTCGTATTGGCATCCGCCGTGAAGTAAAAGAACGAAAGCGAAGCCCGTGTCTCGACGCGGTGAATCCAATCGACCGGTTCCAAGAAACGACAGGAGGTTTCGCCCGAAGATTCGATGCGGAGGCGGAACTCGCCGCCCTCCGCAGGCAGGGAGTAATCGGTCTGGTCCGGATCGAGCAGCGAACCGCCTTCCTGGGTGACGGTCAGGCGACGCTCCTCGCCGCCGCACATGAAAGTGAAGCGGACTTCGCGCGCATCGAGGTCCGTATTCGGTTCGACGGCAAAGGCGACCGTCTCCCCGTCGCCGCCCTTATCGACGGACGGAACGCACCACTCCTGACGTCCGCTCAGACGCCAAGGACCGCTGCTGGCGACACTCACCTCGTTCGTTCCTCCTGAGAGAACTCCGCCGTCGGCGTCGAACGCGAGCGTTTCGGCCGAAAGGGCGAGCCTCTCCGCGGGAGCCGGAGCCTCCGCTCCGTTGTCATCGCCGCAGCCGGCGAAAGCCGCCGCGACGAGCATCCAAAATATCTTTTTCATACTGCGTTTTCGTGTTTGAAATACCGCAGGGATTCGTTCCGTACCGGGTGGTACGGAACGCCCCGCTACCAATCTTTCTCGTGTCTTACGCCCGACCACGAAGCCTCGTCGTCGTAGATGTACTTCGCCACGTCGTTCAGCGGCGTGAACTGCCCGTCGCCCGGCTTGAGGTTATAAACCATTTGCACGCCGTTGCCCATCCGGCGGTTGTACTGCAAATTTTCGGGCGACGACTCCTGGCCGTAGGTCATGTCGAGCGATCCTTCGCCCCACTGCCGGCGCGACAGCCCGAGATGTATCGGGTTCATCAGCGCACCGTAGTCGCAATAGGCGTAATCGATGAAATCGCCGGGACGGACTCCGTCCACCGCCTCCTTGAACCCGAAGTTGGCCTGTCCGATCTGATAGAGCATCACCAGTTTGTCGGGCATCGCCATCTTCACCTCGTAGAGCAGACGGGCATAGGGCCCGGGGCCGTACTGCACGCATCCCGGCCAGAGGTTGCCGAGATGCTCCTCGTACTTCGAATATTCGTCGTCGAAATCGACGCCGTCGAGTCCATAGGTATCGACGATCGAACGCAGATCCTGCGCGAAGGCGCGCGCCGCTTCGTCCGAGAGGTTGGCCACGCCCGATCCGTCGCCGTTGCCCAGAATCGTCAGGCTGACGCGGATTCCGGCTTCCTGCAACGGGCGGATGTAGATGTCGCGGTTGTCCAGGATGTGCCGCACATTGGGGTTCAGCGTGACGCCCACGCGCCGCTCCTGCTCGATCCAGTTGATGTTGGCGGCGAAAATATTGACCACGTCGAAAAGCGGTTTGCCGCTCCGCTTGCAACTCCATTCCAAAGCATTGAGCGGATTGTTGTCGTTCACCTCGACATAGCAGACAGTGATCATTCCCGTCCCCTTATCGGTCGAGGAACGTGCGCCCTGCACCTGCACCCAGAAGATACAGGTACCTTCCGAGGCCGACACTCCGACCCCTTCGGTCTCGGAGGTCAGTCGCAGCGGTACGGCATAGGTTTCGCCTTCGGCGAGTCCCCCGCCGGGCTTCACGCCGACGCGCAGCGGGTCGGACTGCACGCTTCGGGGGCCGACGAGCAGCGCTCCGTCGGCTTCCAGTTCGACGGACGATTCGGGAACGGCCTCGAACGAAGCAGCATGGGTCTCATTGTAAGCCTCCAGCACGCTCTCGTCGTAGGCGAACCGAAGGTCCACGGCCTTTCCTGCCTCAGCGCTCAGGGCGACGCGCACTTCGCCCGAAACGGGCTCGTCATAAAGCCGCAGCGTCGCACCGGCCGCACCCTGCGGATTGTAGACCGAACAGAAGCACGATCCGACCGTCTCGATGCGTCCTTCATCAATTCCGCCGGGACGAATATCATCCTCCGTGCACGAAGTCGCAGCCAGCACGGAGACTCCGGCTGCAAGGCTCCATAGCATATTTCTTGTGTAGTTCATAGCGAATCTTGTTTTTGAATCAGTAGATTAGTTGTCTCCGTCACCGGAGGGAACCTCGGGCAGCGACACCTGATTCCATTTGAGTGTCTCGTGCGCCGTGCCGCTGTTGTTGTTGCCCGTATGGTCACGGATGGTTTCGCCCGAACCTTCGTCGAATTTCCAGTAAGCCACGAGTCCCTCGCTCGCAGGATCGACCTCGTAAACGTTCGCGGCAATCTGCTCCTGCGTACGTACGGTATTCCAGATGCGCACCTCGCAGATCTCACCGTGGAGTTCGCGTCCGGCCGCATACGAGTAACCGATATGGAAGAAATGATCCTTCTGCTGGGCGTCGGTTTTCGGCTGCCCGAGGTTTACGGGAACGAACTGGTTGCCCGTCTTGTCGAGCACCGTTTCGCCATTGATGTAAATGACCAGATGTCCGGTCGCCACATCGCATGTCACGGCGATATGCGTCCACTCGTTCGCCGGGACGAGGCACGTAGTCGCATCCGTGAAGTTGGCCGTAGCGTAGGGAGTAGGCATGACTACCTGGAGTTGGTTGGGCTCCAGACCGTTGTCGCTGATGCGGATCAGGCAATGCCCCTCGATGCCCATCACGGTCTTGATACCGGGTTCGAGCACGTAGTCGCTGCACCGCACGAGCGCCTCCATCGTCACGGCGTTCAGTCCGTTGAGCACCTTGCACGATGCGCTCTGCCCGTCGAGCGTCTTGTCGAAGGAGATGTAGTTGCTCTCCTGAAGGTCGGCCACGACATTGATGATGGCCGCGCCGCGCAGCACGTAATAGATCGTGCGGGCGCTTTCGAGCACAGCCGCTCCATCGGCTTTACGCAGTGTGACGGGAAGCACGTGCAATGCCTCGGTGTCGAGTTCGCCGAGGTTATGGAAGCGCACCGTCACGTCGGCCGAACGGTTCGTACCGACCGGGATGGAGGTCTTGCCGCCCACGATCTCAAAGTAGTTTTCGGGCAGCATCGCCGCCTCTTCGCCCGACATGCGGTTGTAGTCCGCCACGCGGTCGGCGTCGGCCTCGAAGAGCAGGCCGACCTCCTTGCCGACCGGCTTGGGAGCCGCCGCGCGGAACGAACGTTCGTCCGAGACGGTGCTCTGCTTGACGAGCAGCGTCGTGACGTTCGTGTTCTGGTCGATGAACACCCTGTTGTCGAAATCCCCGTAGGGAGCCGGTTTCTTGTCGCACCCCGTCATCGCTGCCAGCGTCCAAACAGACAGCAGGAGTGCCGTATGAAATCTTTTCATATCCGTTTAGTTTTTGGGAGAGGGATTAAGCGTTTCGATGGCCTCCTTCGTGTAGCGGTAGATCATCGCGGAGTTGTAGTAGTCGTACTGCACGTTCATGATGCCCATTCCCGCCTTGCCGATATCCTCCGGACGGAGCAGCCACTCGGCCAATGCTCCGACGGCACGCACCGAAGCACCCGAGGCGTCGGCCAAATACCCCGTGGCATCGGTTGCAGAAGGCGGCACGGCGGAGACGAGCCACAGGAAGCGGTCGGAGGGAATTCCTTCGACGGCGCACATGCGGCGGGCACGGACACCGAAGTCGTACACCGATTCGGCGTCGAGGCAGCGAACTACCAGATAGTCGCAAAGGGCCACCGCCGACAGGTCGCTCAGCCACTGGGGCGTTCCTTCGAAGAGAAGCAGCCCCCCGGGATGTCTTTCCCGCCATTCGGCCAGAGCTCCGGCCACCACGTCGTCGAGCGCCCGCTGCACGCGGAGTTCCTCTTCGGTAGCGAAAGTCGGGTCGGTGGATTCGTAGCGGAGCGTCAGCCCGTCGAGGCCGTCGGCTTCGATCTCTTCGAAACGCTCAGCCAAGGCGGCAGAGAGCCGTTCTTCGGGGGCCTGCGTATCCTCGGCACGCGCCAGAGCGGCCTGACAGTCGAAGGCGCCGATGACTTTCGTCCCTTTCTCACGAAGCGTTTCGGCCTGTTCGAGTTCCTCGGCCGTAAGGCGTCCTCCGGCCGTCAGCGCCACGACATCCACGCTGTCGGGCACATCGGAGAAAAAGCCGCCCCGGCTGACGGGGCTCTTGTCCGAATTGTCGAACCAGACGACCGTCCGATAATGATCGCCGTTCTTGTAGGCGCGGAGCGAGGCGAGGTAACGGGCATACAGTCCGGGATCGTCTTCGCCGAAAACAGGGTTTTCGACTGCGATTTTCTCGTTCTCCGTCCAGTCGTCGCACGAGGAGCCCGCCGATGTTGCGAGCAGAAGCGCCGCGCCGCAGAATATGTTGCTTATCGTTCTTTTCATGACTCGAATGATAATGGATTATTTCTCCTTGCAGTCCCACCACAGACGGGTGGCCATGTTGTCGGGTCCCCCGAGCAGTGAAACCGCTTCATTGATATGCTCGTTGTTCTCCTGGTACTCCTCCGCCGGATAGGGCATGCGGTTCGCATAGCCTCCCTCGGGGATGATGCCGCCGCTGCGGTTGTTCGTGGCGGGCATCAGCCGTGGATAGCCCGTGCGCCGGAATTCGCACCATGCTTCGAACCCTTCGGGATAGATCGCCAGCCACTTCTGGGTGATGATTCTCTCCAGTTTTTCTTCCTTATCGGCTGTAT
>ERZ827498.4218-NODE-4218-length-11452-cov-4.056594_pt1 | contig 11452 bp, 8 predicted proteins | sample MGYA00519865_ERZ827498 | MGnify/ENA primary metagenome ERZ827498 (study PRJEB31778, sample SAMEA3449328) | human gut metagenome | biome: human gut; feature: human-associated habitat; material: faeces | place: United Kingdom | collected 2010/2012 ...
GCCGCCGGAGCGGTGCTTAAGCCGTAAGGCGGGAATTGTGCGGTGCTGCCTTAAGATCATGTTGAGAAGGGAGCGTGCTTGTTTGCAAAAGCTCAAAAAAATTTTCAGCCGCCAGAACGGGTTGGTCCTGCTGCTGGTTCTGGTGGAATTTATGGTGTTGGCGCTGCGTTTTGTGGGGGATTTCCGCACAGGCGGCGTGATTGATATTACGCCGGACCTGATCATTCCCTACGCGGAGGAATGTACCAATGATGACCGCGGCGCCCGCGTGGAAAACTTTACCGGCCTGTTTGCCACCACCCGCTGGATCGACCTGCCGCGCGGCAGCTACCAGGTTTGCATCAACTATGTGAATGACGGCGAGGACGGCGAGGTCAGCTTTCTGGATGAGATCATGCCCACCGCGCAGTACGATGCCGCCAAGCTGCCCGCTGAGCGCACCCGCACGGTGTTCAGCCTGTGGATGCCCTACGGCTGTGAAACCGCACAGCTGCAGTTTACCGCGGACTGCGGCAAAAAACAGGTCATCTACATTACGGGCGCACAGATCGTACCCACCCACGCGTGGGCGTATGTGCGGCTGCTGACGGGGCTTGTGTTCTGCGCCGTACTGGACTGGGTGATCCTGTTGCTGACCCGCCGGATCAAATTTCCCATCCATACCCTGCGCGGGCGGTATATCGCCATGGCGCTGGTGGGCATCGGCGTGTTTGCCTGCCTGCCGCTGGGGCTCGGCTACCTGACGTACGGGCACGACCTTTCCATCCACCTTTCCCGCATTGAGGGGCTGAAAGCCGGGCTGCTGGCCGGGCAGTTCCCCGTGCGCATGGACCCGGCCATCATCAACGAAAAAGGCTATCCGTTCAGCCTGATGTACTCCGATGTGTTCCTGTACCCGGCTGCGGTGCTGCGCATTCTGGGTTTCAGCCTGCAAACCAGCTACAAAGTTTACGTTGCATCCATCACAGCGGCCACCGTGGGCATTACGTTTTATGCCCTGCGCAAAATGTTCCGCAGCGATTGTGCCGCGCTGCTTGGCACCGCGTTGTATACCCTTTCGTTCTACCGGCTGACCAACGTGTTTGTGCGCGCTGCAGTGGGCGAATATACCGCCATGGCGTTCCTGCCGCTGGTCGTGTACGGGCTGTGGCGGATTTATCGCCAATCCCCTGCCGATGGCAAAAAGGCCGAGCCCTGGTGCTGGCTGCCCTTTGCCCTGGGCTTTACCGGCCTGCTGCAGAGCCATCTGCTGACAACCGAACTTGCGGTGTTCTTTACCGCCGCGTTCTGCCTGCTGTATTTCAAAAAGACCTTCACCCGCCCGGTGCTGCCCGCTCTGTGCAAAGCCGCTGGGGCCGCCATTGTGTGGAACCTGTGGTTTATGGTGCCGCTGCTGCAATACATGGTGCAGGGGGTGTGCCGCATCAGCGGCAAGTATGATGCCGCCTACCTGTACGACAGCTCCGTTTACCTGGGCCAGATGTTTTTGATGTTCGGCCAGAGCAGCGGCGTGGCGGAGAGCATCCAGAGCGGCATTGCGGGCGAAATGCCGCAGACGCTGGGCCTGGCACTGGCCGCGGGTGCATTCTTCTTCCTGCTGGCTGTGCTGGACCCCGCCGTGCGCAAAAGCAGCTGCGATGCCGCGCGCATTGGCAGCCTGACACTGGGCTTTGGCCTGCTGGCCGCCTGGTGCGCCAGCGACCTTTGCCCCTGGTACGCGCTGTTCCGTTGCGAACCATTGCAGGCGCTGAGCAAGACTTTGGGGAAGCTGCAGTTTGCCTGGCGGTTCTTCACCCCGGCCACCATGCTGCTGGTCGTGTGCGCCTGCTGTGCGGTGGTGCTGTACCGCAAAGTCCGGCCCGAAGCCGCCAAGGCAATGGCCGCCGCCCTGCTGGCGCTGACCATCATCCCCGCCGGGTACCTGATGTATGACAAATGCACCACCAGCGAAGCCGTTACCTACATGAGCCTTGCCGCGGTGGATGACCTGCCCGGTCAGGTGGGTGGCGGCGAATACCTGCCCACCGAGGACACCACCACCGATGACAGCGTCTGGGGCCGCTTGACCCCCGAAGCGGACGACGGCGTAGAGTTGACAGAGGACACCAAAAACGGCCTGACCATTCAGCTGGCGGCGCAGAACACCGGCGATACCGAAGCATCCATCCGGCTGCCGCTATTCTACTACCCCGGCTACCATATGACCGCTGCGGACGGAGCCGCACTGACCCACAAGAACGGTTACCTGACCGTTACCCTGGCTCCCGGCTGGCAGGGCAGCGTACAGGTGCGCTGGACCGGAATGTGGTTCTGGCGCGCGGCGGACTGCATCAGCCTGCTGGGCATTGCAGCCACTGTTGTGCTGTACCGCAAAAGCCAAAAGAACGCAGCACACGTTTAAGGCAATACCGGGCTTGTCGCCCCCAAGCGGAGTTGGCGGCCCGGTTTATTTTATTAGGCCGCATTGGGGGTTGGATGGCTCCATCCCCCAATACAAGCATTTTTCCTAAAACATCAAGGCAAACGCCAATCCGGTTTGTCATTTCTGCCAGTTGCTTTTTTTGCGTTTGGCCCGTATAATAAGCACATAGACAGCAAGGGCGCTGCGAACACAAATCCTGTTCGCAGTGCCTTTTGTTTTATAAAAAGTCCGACTTATTTGCGTGATGATACCACAGAGGAAAAGGAGTTCGGTAAGTATGGCAGCAACCGTTATGGAGCTGTACGGCAGCAAAGTCTTCAACGAGCACGAAATGCGTGAGCGTCTGCCCAGCTCGACCTACAAGAGCCTGAAGGCAACCATCGAAAAGGGTCAGGCCCTTGACCTGGAAGTAGCCAATGTTGTGGCCAGCGTGATGAAGCGCTGGGCGATTGAACAGGGCGCTACCCATTACACCCACTGGTTCCAGCCCCTGACCGGCATCACCAGTGAAAAGCACGATGGTTTTGTCAGCCCCCAGCCGGACGGCACCGCCATCATGGAGTTTTCCGGCAAGGAGCTCATCAAGGGTGAGCCGGACGCCTCCTCCTTCCCCTCCGGCGGCCTGCGCGCCACCGCCGAGGCCCGCGGCTACACCGCCTGGGACCCCACCAGCTACGCTTTCGTGAAGGACGATACGCTGTGCATCCCCACTGCGTTCTGCTCCTACACCGGCGAGGCACTGGACAAAAAGACCCCGCTGCTGCGCTCGATGCAGGCCATCTCCGACCAGGCCTGCAAGGTGCTGAAGCTGTTCGGCAAGGATGTGGACCGCGTCGTGACCACCGTCGGCCCCGAGCAGGAGTACTTCCTGATTAAGAAGGAGGACTACCAGAAGCGCCTGGACCTGGTGCTGTGCGGCCGCACGCTGTTCGGCTCTGCCCCGTCCAAGGGCCAGGAGCTGGAGGAGCACTATTTCGGCACGATCCGCCCCATCGTCTCCGGCTTTATGAAGGAGCTGGACGAGGAGCTGTGGAAGCTGGGCATTCCCGCCAAGACCAAGCACAACGAGGTCGCCCCCTGCCAGCATGAGCTGGCCCCCATCTACGACACCACCAACGTCGCCATCGACCACAACCTGCTGACGATGGAGATGATGAGGAAGATTGCCGACAAGCACGGTCTGGTCTGCCTGCAGCATGAGAAGCCGTTCGAGGGCGTCAACGGCAGCGGCAAGCACAACAACTGGTCCCTCGGCACCAAGCACGAGAACCTGCTGGACCCCGGCGACACCCCGATGGAGAACCTGCAGTTCATGGTGTTCCTGTCCGCGGTCATCGAGGCCGTTGACGATTACGCCGACCTGCTGCGCACCTCCGTCGCCACCCCGGGCAACGATCACCGTCTGGGCGCCAACGAGGCACCCCCGGCCATCATTTCCATCTTTGTCGGTGAGGAGCTGGAGGCCGTTATCGATGCCATCTGCACCGATTCCCCCTATGCCGGCCCCGTCAAGATGAAGATGGATCTGGGCGTTGATGTCCTGCCCAAGTTCAGCAAGGACACCACCGACCGCAACCGTACCTCTCCGTTCGCCTTCACCGGCAACAAGTTTGAGTTCCGTATGCCCGGCTCCGCCGAGAACCTGTCCGACGCGAACACGATCCTGAACGCCGCCGTCGCCAAGAGCCTGAAGGAGTTCGTGGCCGAGACCGCCGGTGCCGCCGACTTTGAGTGCGCGGCTGCCGCCTGGGTCAAAAAGACGCTGAACGAGCACCGCCGCGTGATCTTCAACGGCAACGGCTACAGCGAGGCATGGGAGGTCGAGGCCGAGCGCCGCGGCCTGCCGAACCGCAAGTGCACCCCCGACGCGATGATCGCGCTGAAGGACGAGAAGAACATTGCCCTGATGGAGGAGTTCGGCGTCCTGACCAAGACCGAGATGCTGAGCCGCTACGAGGTCGAGATGGAGCACTACTCCAAGATCCTCAACATCGAGGCCCGCACGATGCTCAAGATCGCCAACAAGCAGCTGATCCCCGCCGCCACCGCCTACATGGGCGAGGTCGCCGGCGCAGCCGCCGCCAAGACCGCCGCTGTGGAGGGCATCTCCACCAAGGCCGAGACGAAGGTCCTGACCGCCCTGAGCAAGTACACCGACGAGATGTCCGACGCCACCGACGCCCTGCAGGCCGCTACCGACAAGGTCAGCGCCATGGACGACGAGGCCGCCAAGGCACACGCCTTCCACGACGAGGTCATCCCCGCGATGGATGCCCTGCGTGCCGCCGCCGACGAGGCCGAAAGCATCGTCGATGAGGATTACTGGCCCCTGCCCTGCTACAGCCGTATGCTGTTCTATACCGAGTGATTTTCTCCCGCGCTTTCTGTAGGGGCGGGTCCCGTATCCGCCCGCAAGGAGCTGCCGGTTGACGGGCGCATATAGAATGCGCCCCTACGGGATGGGTTGTTTCCCCGCAAGCAACAGCCCGCCCACATCACGCCATTTTCCTTACTGGCCGCGTCCCCGCCCCGCACAGTGAAGACGCAGCCGGGTGTAAGGTTACACCCTTTTACAATCGCCATTCTCCTTTTCCTATTTCTTACACCAGCTCGAAAGGCCCGCCCGCTCAAGGTGGGCCTTTCGAGTATGTGTGGCTTCCCCCTTGGGGGAAGGCTTTTACAGGAGGTTCCTATGAAACGCACCGCACAGGACATTCTCAATTTTGTTGAGGACAACGATGTTAAGTTCGCAAAATTGACATTCTGCGATATTTTCGGCAACCAGAAAAATGTTTCGCTTTTTGCCAGTGAACTGCCCCGCGCCTTTGCCGAGGGTGTCAGCTTCGACGGGTCGTCCATCGCCGGGTTCATGAACGTCGAGGAGAGCGACCTTGTGCTCTGGCCGGACCCGGACACCGCCACCGTGCTGCCGTGGCGCCCCACCGAGGGCCGCGTCATCCGCATGTACTGCGACATCACCCTGCCCAACGGCAAGCCGTTTGAGGGCAACTGCCGCGGCTACCTGCAATCCGTCATCAAGCGTGCCCGCGCCATGGGCCTTGTCTGCAACGTCGGCTGCGAGTGCGAGTTCTACCTGTTCGAGACCGACGAGCACGGCAGCCCGACCCGCATTCCGCTGGACATAGGCGGCTATTTTGACATCCCGCCGCTGGACAAGGGCGAGAACATCCGCCGGGAGATCTGCTTTGCCATTGAGGAAATGGGCCTGCACCCCGAGCACAGCCACCATGAGAGCGGCCACGGCCAGAACGAGGTCTGCTTCCGCTACACGACGGCGCTGAAATCCGCCGACAATCTGAACACCTTCAAGAGCACCGTCAAGGCCATTGCGGCCCGCAACGGTCTGTTTGCCAGCTTTATGCCCAAGCCTTTGGCCAACCAGCCGGGCAGCGGTCTGCATGTCAATGTCTCGCTGCTGCGGGACGGCAAGAACCTGTTTGACGGTGCCTTTACGCCCGACAGCGAGGCCGGACATTTTGTGGCGGGCATCCTGGCCCACGCGCGGGAGCTGACGGCGTTCTGCAACCCTGTGCCCAACTCCTACGCGCGCCTGGGCGCAAACGAGGCCCCGCTGTACGTGAGCTGGAGCCGCCAGAACCGCAGCCAGCTCGTGCGTCTGCCCAGCGCCCACGGCGAGTTCTGCCGCGTTGAGCTGCGCGGGCCCGACCCCGCGGGCAACCCGTATCTGGTCATCGGCCTGATCCTGGCCGCCGGTCTCGACGGCATCGAGCACAGCCTGCCCCTGCCCGAGGCCGTGAACCGCAACCTGTTCCATCCCAGCGCCGCGGCGGGTCTGGACAGCCTGCCCCGCACCCTGCGCGAGGCCATTACCGTGGCCGGGCAGAGCGAGTTTATCAGCCGCGAGCTGCCCGTTGCCCTGATGAACAAGTACTTTGAGTACCAGACCCAGCTCTGCCACGACGCCGAGGGTGCCCCCGACACCGAGAGCTGGGAAAGAGCGCACAGCTTCCTGATCATTTGATTTTACGGGAGTACGTAGGGCGGCCTGCCCGAAAGCTTCATCGTAAATTATCAGGAAGGGAGGGCAGCCTATGGCAAAAGCCCTGATCGTTTCGGCGGGGAACAACGCCAATGAATATCTGGCGCGGCATATCGGAGAGCTGGGCTATACCCGCCCCACGATTGTCGCCAGCGGCGGCGAAGCGCGCCGCCGCATGGATACCAACGACTTTGAGGTCGTCATCATCAACACGCCCCTGCCCGATGAGTTCGGCCACGAGCTGGGCACCGACGCCGTGGAAAAGACCGACGCAGGCGTCATCCTTCTGGCCAAGACCGGCACCGCGGAGCAGATCGCGGATAAACTGCAGGATTTCGGCGTGCTTGTGCTGGCCAAGCCGTTCACCGGCGCACAGTTCCGGCAGGCCGTGCAGATCGCGGCCAGCAGCTACAAGCGCCTGGCCGTGCTGCGGACCGAGAACGCAAAGCTGCTGGACAAAATCGCCCAGCTGCGGCTGGTGGACCGCGCAAAGTGCTATTTGATTGAGAAAAAAGGCTACACCGAGACCGACGCCCACCGCCTGATCGAAAAGCGCGCCATGGACACCCGCATGAGCCGCGGCGAGGTCGCGCAGGAGATTTTGGAGGATGAGGAGGAGGAATAAGCCAAGTTGCCTTCCCCCGCGGGGGAAGGTGGCCGAGGCCCCGCCCGAGGCCGGATGAGGGGCGAGTGTGCCGCAATTACCCATTCACGAGATGCAATGGCAAGCCCTGCCCTCATCAGCCGCCTGCGGGCGGCAGCTTTCCCCGAGGGGGAAGCCTTAGAGACGCAAAAAAGAGGACGCTTTCGCGCCCTCTTTTTTATTTACAGATACCCATACCTCTTTCTCCCCCTCACAACAAACCCTCCGGTGCATACCAGCGCCATGGCCTCGGCGGCAACTACCGCAAGCCAGATGCCGTCCACGCCGATGATAAGCGGCAGGGTCAGGATGGACACGACCTGGAACAGCAGCGTGCGCAGGAAGGAGATAGCCGCCGACACTGTGCCGTTGTTCAGTGCCGTGAAGAACGCCGAGCCGAAGATGTTGAAGCCTGACAGGATAAAACTGATGCAGTACAGCTTCATGCCGTGGGTCGTCAGCGCCAGCAGTCCCGCATCGTAGCCGACGAAGATTTTGGCCAGCGGCTCGGCCAGCAGCTCACTGGAAGCCAGCATCGCCACACCGGCCACCGCAATGATGCCCGCACTTTTGCGCAGCAGGTTTTTCAGTTCTTCCTTATTGTCCGCGCCAAAGTGGTAGCTGACAATGGGCGCTGTGCCCTGAGAATAGCCGATGAACACCGCCGCGAACACAAAGCCCACATACATAAGCACGCCGTAGGCCGCAACGCCGTCCGCGCCGAACAGCTTGAGCAGCTGCATGTTGTACAGCGCACCGACCAGCGACATCGAGATATTCGTCATCAGCTCGCTGATGCCGTTGGTGCAGGCTTTGAACAGCTCCCGCAGGCTGAACAGCGGCCTTGTGAAATACAGGCGGCAGCCGGGACGGCGCTTAGCAAAGTAGAAAATGGGCGCCACACCGCCGACCATCTGGCTGATGACCGTCGCCGACGCCGCACCGGCCAGCCCAAGACCCGCCACGCCGACGAGCACGAAGTCCAGCACCATGTTGGTCACGCCCGCCGCCACCGTGAAGAACAGGCCCAGCTTGGGCTTTTCCGCGGCAATAAAGAAGCTCTGGAACAGGTATTGCAGCATGAACGCCGTTTGGAATGTCAGCAAAATGCGGCCATACAGCAGACAGCTGGGCAGCAGCTCGGGCGTTGCGCCCAGCAGCAGCGCCACGGGCCGCAGCAGTGCCAGGCCGATGGCGCTGAAAATCGCGCCGATGCCCACAGTCGCAACGGCCAGCATACTGAACAGCCGGTTTGCGCGCTTCTCATCGCCCATGCCCAGCGTCATGGCGACCAGCGCACTGCCGCCCGTGCCGATCATAAAGCCGAGGCAGCCCAGCATCTGGATATAGGGGTAAATGAGGTTCAGCGCCGTGAACGCCGTTTTGCCCGCGCAGTTCGAGACAAAGAAGCCGTCCACAATCGTGTAGATCGACGTGAAGATCATCATGATAATGGGCGACGCCGTGAATTTCAGCAGCCGCCCCGTGGTAAAGTGGTCGGACAGCTGGATCTGGTTTGATTTTGACATAAATGCTCCTGTTTTTGCGCGTTTTCAAAGGCTTCCCCCGCGGGGGAAGCTGTCGCCGAAGGCGACTGATGAGGGCAAAGTTTGCCGTTATATCCCTTTGGCGGGAAATTCCGGCAGGTTCACCCTCATCCGGCCTCGGGCGGGGCCTCGGCCACCTTCCCCCTCAGGGGAAGGCGCTTATCGTTTCAAACTCCCGCTGCAGGCATTCCAGATGCCGCTGCGCCAGACGGTGCATTTCCTCGGCGCTTGCAAGGCCAAAGGCGCGGATGGCCTTTTCCTCGGCGGCAATGACCGGCACGACGGTGCGCTCGGCCAGCGCTCGGCCCTCGGCGGTCAGGGTCACGATCTTTCCGCTGTGGGCTCCTTTTCCCGGGCAAAGCGCCAGCAGGCCCTTTTTGACCATGGCCGCCACGGCGGAGTTCAGCGTCTGCTTGGGGATGCCCCAGTCCGCCGCAATGCGATTCTGGGTCAGCGGCTCGCACGACGTCACCAGCGCATACAGCGTCCAGAACGCTGCATCCGACAGGCCGCACCGCTGCGCCGCCGCGTGGTACAGGGCGTTGCACTCATTGAACTGGCGGTTCGTTTTGTCCAGCAGGGCGCGGGCCTGGGATTCCTTTTCTTCCATTTTCTTTCCTCTTTAAAATCCGATTTCGGATTCTATTATAGTCCGAAATCGGATTTATGTCAAGTGCCGAATTTTGATGCTGCTTTTTGTGCAGCTTTCACATTGTCTGCACCCGCCGCGGATATTATAATGAAAGAAAAGCAAAGGAGGGTTTCCCCATGTACCAAGCCGCACAAAACCGCTATCAGGTCATCCCCTACCGCCGCTGCGGGGCCAGCGGCCTTATGCTGCCCGCAGTCTCGCTGGGGCTGTGGCATAATTTCGGTGACACCGCCCCGTATGAGAATATGCGCGCGCTCTGCCGCACGGCGTTTGACCACGGCATCACCCACTTTGACCTTGCCAACAACTACGGCCCCGAGCCGGGCGCTGCCGAGCGGAATTTTGGTAAAATTCTGCGGGACGACCTCGGCATCTACCGCGACGAGCTGATCATCTCCACCAAGGCCGGTTACCTGATGTGGGACGGCCCCTACGGCGACTGGGGCAGCCGCAAGTACCTGCTGGCCAGCCTGGACCGGAGCTTGCAGCGCATGGGGCTGGACTATGTGGATATTTTCTACCACCACCGCATGGACCCCAACACCCCGCTGGAAGAGACCATGGGCGCGCTGGCAACCGCCGTGCAGAGCGGCAAGGCCATCTACGCGGGCCTGTCCAACTACAACGGCGAAACGCTGGAAAAGGCCACGGCCATCCTGAATGAGCTGCATGTGCCCTTCGTCATCAACCAGAACCGCTACTCCATCTTTGACCGCACCATCGAGAAAAACGGCCTGAAGGAGACGGCCAACCGTCTGGGCAAGGGCATCATTGCCTTCAGCCCGCTGGCACAGGGCCTGCTCACCGACCGGTATCTGCACGGCATCCCGGCCGACAGCCGGGTGCGCACCGACGGCCGGTTCCTGAAGGAAAGTGCCCTCACCGAGGAAAAGCTGGCGCAGATCCGTGCCCTGAACGAGATCGCTGCCGCCCGCGGCCAGAGCCTGGCCGAGATGGCGCTGGCCTGGATCCTGAAGGACGGGCAGGTGACCAGTGTGCTGATCGGTGCATCCCGCCCGGAGCAGATCCTGGACAACATCAAGGCGCTGGACAACACCACCTTTACCGCCGAAGAGCTGGAGGCCATCGACCGCGCTTCCGGATACAGCAAGGAGTGAGCATATGACAAAAACTGTCTGGATCACCGGCGCAAGCTCCGGCATTGGCCGGGAGTTTGCCCGCCGTTACGCGGCCATGGGCTGCCGTCTCATCCTCACCGCCCGCCGGGCTGACCGGCTGACGGCATTGGCAGAGGAACTGAATGACGCCCACGGCACCGTGTGCCGCATCCTGCCCGCCGACCTTGCCGACCGGGCGGACTGCGACCGCCTGTGCGCGGATGGCTTCAACCGGAAAATCGTCCGCAATCTCTGCCGCCGTCACGCCTTCCACATAGGTCTCCAGCGGCATTTCCTGCGCCTTGCCGTTCACCAGAACCGTGATGGTTACACCGTCTGTTGCTGCCGCTGTGACGCTTTCTGCGGGTGCCTGCGGCTCCGTCTTGTCCGTTTCCGATGGGTAAAATACCGGCAGCAAATACAGCACCAGCACCAGTCCGACACCGGTCAGCAGCAGTCTGCGCATGGTATCTCCTCCTTCCCTCTCTACCACAGTGTATGATGCAGATTTGAGGAATATAACACAAAATATAGTTTTTCATTGACAACTCATACTTTATGTTGTATTATAAAGGACATAAAGAATCGAACATTTGTTCGTATATCGTAAGGAGGGGCCGCCATGAAATTATGTGAGATGGCGCAGGAATACCGTGTAAATGTCGCTCTGCTGGAGCTGCGTATCAAGCAGCTTCAGGCGGCGCAGAAGCGTGCGCGTCAGCCGGAGGTGCGCTACCGGCTCAAGCAGCGCGCGAAATTCCTGCAGACGCTGATCAACGAAAGCCGCCAGACCGTATTCCTGATGGAGCACTACCACGACCACAGTGAAGAAGGTGGCACGCATGCGGACTGTCGCGCTGTCTGAGCACACAGCGACACGGCTGGCCTACCGGCAGTATCTCGGTCTGCTCGCGGAGGACGACCGCGGCTTCCGGCAGGCATTCCGCACGGCCTTCTTCCGGGCCATGCGCGAGCAGCTGACACCGCGGCAGTACGAGGTGCTGTGGATGATCGAGGTGGAGGGATTATCCTGCAAACAGTGCGCTGAA
>ERZ827498.4224-NODE-4224-length-11434-cov-4.707971_pt1 | contig 11434 bp, 7 predicted proteins | sample MGYA00519865_ERZ827498 | MGnify/ENA primary metagenome ERZ827498 (study PRJEB31778, sample SAMEA3449328) | human gut metagenome | biome: human gut; feature: human-associated habitat; material: faeces | place: United Kingdom | collected 2010/2012 ...
AAGACCGGAAAATGATCAAAAGCAGCATGCTGACCAATCCCTTTGAAAAGTTCGAAAGAAAGAGATTTATGTACTACTCGAAGGACCTGGGAGTGATCTCACTGAATCATGCGCTGTTGGCGAAGATGAGTGAGGGGGATTGGGAGAGAGTGAAAGGGCAGATGAAGGAAGATTTGGAGAGGTACTATAAGCAGGTTTGATAAGATATGACAAATAGCTGTTGAAAATGAATTGCTTCGAAATCGTATTTAAACAGCTTCACACTTTGCAGGTATTTGCGGGATTTAAGCTTGTTTAATATAGAGAATAACAAGTGAAATATTTTGACGAATGTTTAATTATTTCGTTCGCTGCTGTCGGATTTATGGTATACTGTATCTTGCATAATTGTATTCGACTGAAATGGTAGCCTAGGATAATGTAACTATGGAAGTAGCGAAGAAGATATACCGTGCACTAGACTGTAAAGTTGATGATATTTTTGAATTTATAGACTGAAATCTACCTGGGGAGATGTTGAATGAAATCTAAAATTGTCTTGCCATATGCGCCAATACTTGTCGAATCAACCAGATCAATTGGGTATTCTTTTGAGTCTGCATTGGCGGATATTATTGATAACAGCTTGGGAAAAAGTGCTACAGAAATCAATGTGATTTTTTCTTCAAAAGATCCACAGCTTGTAGCGGTTATAGATAATGGCATGGGCATGTCGGAAGACGAATTGGAATCTGCAATGAGATATGGAAGCAAAAGCTCATTGGATGTTAGGGACAAAGATGATTTGGGACGTTTTGGGCTTGGACTCAAAACCGCATCGTTATCTCAATGCAGAAAACTTACTGTTATAACGAAGAAAGGTGGCCAATATAATGCTGCATGTTGGGATCTGGATCATATTATTCAGAAAAAAGATTGGTCATTGATTTGTTATAGCACTGAAGAGGCAATGAACCTTCAGCTTGCAAGCTATCTCAATGATTATGAAAGTGGAACGATTGTAATATGGCAGATGTTTGATCGAATTATTGATGGCACTGCAAATCCTCAGAAGGTTTTTGATGAGAAAATTGAGCGAGCACGTAGTCATGTCTCTCTGGTTTTTCATCGGTATATGGATAATGAATCTATAGGAAACAGAGTCAGAATATACTTTAATAACGAGATAGTGGATCCGATAGATCCATTTCTTACAACTAATGCAGCCACGCAACCGTTGACAGAGCAGACATTACGAATTGAAGGAAGCGTTATTCGTGTAAAACCATACATTCTGCCGTTTGCCAGTAAAGTTTCTGCAAAAGAAAAAAAGAAGTTAGGGGAGTTAAGTGATTTACGGTCGAACCAGGGATTTTATATTTACAGAAATAAACGACTAATTATTTGGGGAACCTGGTTTCGGTTGATTAAGAGTCAGGAATTAAATAAACTTGCCAGAATTAGAGTTGATATACCAAATACTCTTGATTCAATATGGGAAATTGATATTAAGAAATCAACGGCATCGTTACCGGATGTAATCAAAAGAAATCTGGTAGCTGTGGTGGAAAATTCTATTGGAAGAAGTGAGCGGGTTTACAAGTATAGAGGTCGAACATCTTCGCATGATAATTTGCAACATGTCTGGGAGACAATTGATAATCGTGGAAAGTTCCAATATCAGGTAAATCGTGAAATTCCACTGTACAAAATGCTAGAAGAAACCTTGGATGATACTTCTCGTGGATATTTGGATTCATTTGTGAAGGCTTTGGAAGACGCATTTCCATATGGGGATGTGTATTATAGACTCGCAAAAGACGAAAACACGATAGATCGATCGGGTATGGAGTTCGATGAAGTATATCAGGTTGGGGCAGACATGGTTGAGGCATATAAGAAGATGGGAAGAAATATTTCACATCTCTTGAAAAATCTGGATCAGATAGATTACTTCGTCAGATATCCGGAAGTAGTAAAGAAAATCAGAGAGGATTACGGTGATGAATAAGATTCAGGAACAAATCATTTCTCATGTACAAATGGATATTGAACCGGGTGAAGTCGTGACGGAAGAACTGTTGACTGAACTCGTACGATTTTATAGCTGCAGACATCCTTTGTCCGAAAGCGAATTCAAGGAGGTAGTTGTAGATCTGCAATCTAAGCTTGCTGTACGCATGGATCGCGGTGCCTATGTCAAAGAAAAAAATCATATCTCCTGGTATTATGCGGCAAAGAGTTCGATTAATCCGCAGTTCTGGACAAGATATAGTACATATCTTTATAAAGATGCAGGGTTTAATTCTGATGTTATCAACTCAATCGATGCAGAAACAGATGAAATGATGGATCTACTCAGTGATCCGACCCAGCAGCTTGCATTTCAACGCAGAGGACTTGTAATTGGTGATGTTCAGTCAGGAAAAACATCTACATATCTTGCGTTGATGAACAAGGCGGCTGATGCGGGATATCACATTATTATTTTGCTTACTGGCACGATTGAGAAGCTGAGACGTCAGACGCAGGGAAGAACTGATGAAGGTTTTGTTGGCCTTGACAGTACTGCGTTTAACAAAAATAAGGATAGTGTTTTTGTTGGAGTTGGAAATATTGACCGTAGTATTTCTGGTTGGGCAGTTACTTCTACAACAAGTGATTTCAATACATCTACAGCAAATAAGCTTAGTGGAAAGCTGTCTAGCATAAACAGCCCCGTTGTATTTGTATTAAAAAAGAACAAAAGCGTACTCGAAAAACTGGAAGGATGGATGAGATTATTTAACAGAAATCCGGCAACAGGAACCATTGATTCTCCATTGCTTATGATTGATGATGAGGCAGACAATGCTTCAGTTTCGACTAAACCGGGCGAGGATCCTACGACAATAAATAAAAATATCAGAAAAATTCTGAAACTCTTCTCAAAAGCAAGTTATGTAGGATTTACGGCAACACCATTTGCGAATATCTTTATTGATCCGGATTCCTCGCAGGAAATGTTGGGGGATGATTTGTTTCCCAGGGATTTTATATATGCTCTGGAAGCACCAACAAACTACATTGGTGCAGCATCTATTTTCCCGAAAGAGGGAAAGTATCATTTTATGATTAATGATAATGGCGACTGTGAACGTTATGTCCCGGTTAAACATAAAAAAGATCATGTACCAGGGGAAATACCGTTAAGCCTCAGAAAAGCAGTTGCCGGATTCGTTATTACTAATGCAATCAGAGATCTCAGGGGGCAGATAACAAAGCACCGTTCGATGATGGTAAATGTCAGCGTATATGTCGATGTCCAAAAGAAGATTGCAGATCAACTGGATTCATATGTACGTGAGATGCAGCGCGAAATTAGAAACTATTACATGATGAAAGAGGTTGCTCTTCAGTACTCATCCTTTGCTTTTTTGAAAGATGTGTATGATCAGTATTACTCAAAATGTGAATTCGAATGGGATACGGTACAGACTGCGTTGTGGAGTGCTATTGCACCCATTGTAGTTCGCTATGTTAATGGTGGAAATGCTGCCAAGAACCTTAATTACGATGAAAATGAAGAACTTGGCTTAAGAATAATTGCAGTCGGAGGATACAGTCTGTCCAGAGGACTTACACTTGAAGGACTGTCAACAAGTTATTTCTATCGTAATACAAAAATGTATGACACGCTTATGCAGATGGGACGATGGTTTGGTTATCGCCCTCATTACGAAGATTTATGCCAGGTGTGGATTAATCAGGATGCAGTAGACTGGTACAGCTATATTTCGGAAGCATCTGATGAGTTAAAGCGAGAAGTAAGGAGGATGCAGGCGGAGCAGAAAACACCGGCAGACTTTGGTTTGTGCGTCCGGTCAGATGATGCAACATTACTCGTTACAGCTCGTAATAAAATGCGAACGGCTAAGGACTATACAATGACAGTTAGTCTGAGTGGGAATATTATAGAAACTCCGTTTATTCATATGAATGAGAAGGTTCAGGCAGATAATCTTCATGTGACTAGACAGTTACTTGAAAGTATTATTGCTGATGGAATTGATCCGGTATGCGGCGATAAACAGTATGCACTTGCAGACAAGCTGCAGTTCCTGGGAGTTCCACAGCAGTATGTTCGCGATTTCCTGGGCAATTATCAGAGTCATACGGCAAATTCCAACTTCCACACTATAGAACTTGTGAAACAGATTACTTCTTCTACGGATGGGTCACTTGATAAATGGGATATTGTTGTGGCAAGCGGTACCGGCGAAAAGAAACTGAACGTGGGAGGATATAGTATTCCCTGTGTACAGCGTAGCTTCGGTATTAGACCTGATATAGGAGCTTTTCAGATGTCAGGATCTAAGTCCCGACTTGGAAACAGAAGTTATGCAAAGGGTGGACTTAAAAAAGTACAGGCTGACAAAATTGAGGCTGGCGAACATGCGGAACAGATAAAACGTTTTGGAGAGATTAGGCCTCTTAATCAGAATGTTTTTTTCAAACCGGATTTTTTCGATGAGACGAGAAGACCCTTGCTTGTAATCTACCCGGTTGAGTTGAAAGCGCCTATTGAGATTAAAACAAATGAAGATCTTCAGGAACAGAATGCCGTGGTAAATACTAAAAATGTTCTGATAGGTGTAAGTGTAGGCATACCTGCAATTAAAGGACGAGAGTCAAAGCAGTATCAGTACAAGATTAATCTTGTTAAGTATCGTGAAATTATGGGCTTGGACGAAACGGAACCTGATGAAATCGATGATACGATTGAGGATTGATTATGAAAGATTTGAAAAGCAGATTTATAGAGCTTAAAGATACGGATAAATATCAGCGGGTAGCCAGTTCTCATCCAATTGCGTGGTATGTAGGTCTGGATGGACGTAACAGGTATTCCTTATTTGCAATTACTAAGACACAACCCAAAAATATCAGCGAGACAAAACTTATGAGTGTTTTTGTAGGTGAGAGGAGAGATGGTAATTATGGAATTACATTTTCACTCCTGGAAAAACGTAATCTTGATTTGTTCGCACATTTTTGTGAGGACATGATTACCTATACGAAACACATTACAAAAGCAGAAGTTGCAGCAGATGGGATCTGTGACAGATATATTCAATGGCAGAAAGCATTCATTAAAACGGAGGGAAAACTGCTCTCCTATGAACAAATCAAGGGGCTGATTGGCGAGCTTTGCTTTCTGAAAATGAAAATGATGCCTGTATATGGTCCCGAAAAGGCTGTCGAGAGTTGGAGCGGAATTGAGGCTACCGATCAGGACTTTGCCTGTGATGGGACATGGTATGAAGTAAAGTCAACGGTCAGTGGATCATCTGCTGTAAAGATCAGTTCGGTTGAACAGTTGGATGTTTCGACTGATGGCCATTTAATCGTTGTTAAACTGGATAAAACAAGTGAAGCCGATACCAGTAAGATTACTTTGAACAGTATGGTTGAATTGGTGACAGAGTCAATTTCCTCAAAGATATGTCAGGATAACCTTAGAAATCGTCTTTTGGCGTATGGGTATTATTTTGATAGAGCATACGACAAATTTGGTTTTAAGTTTAACGGAATGGCAGCATATAAAGTAGATTCGGAATTTCCTTGTTTGAGGAAGAAGAATATGCCTGCCTCTGTTCAGAATGCCAAATATGAGCTTTCACTTGCAGCAATAGACACATTCAAGGAGGAGTAGCATGGACACGGAAACATACCAGACATCGTTAAGTGAATTCAGAACGCATCTCTGGGATGAGATACAACTGAATGTTGCAACCAATCTCTCTGTGGACCGGGAAGAATTTCTTGAGTACGTTGCAGAACAGCTGACAGAGGCAGAGGAAATTGATGATTTTTCTTATGTTCCATATGAAGGATTTGGCAGACGGAATCGCCGAATTCAGATTGATGGATATTCATATTCAGAGCTTGATGAATGTCTGAATGTGTTTATTGCGACACCGATGACGTATGATGAAGACGAGACTCTGATTGCTACAGATGCAAATAGATATATCGGAATGGCAGCAGCCTTTTTGGATAACGCAGAGTATATTGTTGAAAACGCAGAAGAAAGTGCTCCGGGTTATGGCTTTGCAACCGATGTTATTGGAATGTACAGTGATGTTCGTAAATATAAGATTTATCTCATTTCCGACAAGATTAAGAGCAAAACTCTGACGCAACTTGATAATATTCAGGCTCGTGGTAAGGATGTTGAATGCCATGTATGGGATATCAGCCGAATTTTTGAATTAACAACTTCTTCCATGGGTAGAGAAGAAATTGTAATTCGCTTTGCCGATTTTGGTATTAAAGGACTTCCTTGTTTACTTGCCAGTGAAACACCAGATTATAAGGCATATCTCTGCAACATACCAGGAATGGTACTTGCTATACTTTATAACAAATATGGTGGTCGTTTGTTGGAAGGTAATGTTAGATCTTTCTTACAGGTACGTGGAAAAGTCAATAAAGGAATCCGCTATACAATTTTGAACGAGCCGGAAATGTTCTTTGCTTACAATAATGGAATAGCTGCTACGGCATATGATATGAAAGTCGAATCCATAGAAGGTATTTCCTACATTACGGAAATCACATCATTACAGATCGTTAATGGAGGGCAGACAACGGCATCTCTTGCGACTGCGCTTGTAAAAGATAAAAAGGATCATTCGGAAGAAAACATCAGGAAGATTCATATTCCGATGAAGTTGTCACTTGTTCTTCCAGAAAAGTCAGACAAGTTGATTGGTAATATCGCAAGATACGCCAACAGTCAGAATAAAGTAAGTGATGCAGATCTCTGGTCTAATCATCCTTATCATATCCGCATGGAAGATTTCTCAAGAAGAATTATTGCTCCGGCGACAAATGGCAGACAGTATGGAACCTACTGGTATTATGAGCGTGCTAATGGCCAGTATGCACAGGAAACATATAAGTCGACTCCGAAGGAGAAAGCACGCTTTCTGGAACATCATCCTAAAAACCAGAAAATTACAAAGACAGAATTTGCTAAATATATGCATGTTTATCAGCAGCGCCCAGATATTGCTAGTATGGGCGGTCAGAAGGCTTTTGTGAAGTTTGCTGATCAGGTTTCGACTGCATGGGATAAAGATAATACAACCTTTAATGAAGAGTATTTCAAAAATGCAGTGTCCATTGCGCTTCTATTTAGAGAGTCGGACAAAATTGTGAGAAAACAGTCCTGGTACAGGAGTTATAAAGCAAATATTGTTGAATATGCTCTCGCAAAGATTTTTTACACTGTAAATACTCAATATCCAAATTCTGCAATTAATCTTAAAAATATTTGGCAGAAACAGATTCTTTCAGCAGAATGGGTAAAACAAATCGAAGATGCATCTTTTGCAATGTATCAGTACCTTATTCGCAAAGATCGTGGTGTTGAAAACGTTACAGAATGGGCTAAAAGAGAGGCGTGTTGGAAAGGAGCTAAAGAGTTGCCATATACACTGCTGCCGGAATTTGCAAAAGAGCTGCAAAGCCGTGAAATTGCTGCAAGCGAAGCGAAAGATGCAAAAAGGTCACAGCGCCAGACAGATAAACTGAACAATCTTGTTGAGGTAGTGAATTATGGACCTGAAAAATGGGCTGCTCTGCTTGAATGGAATATAAGTCACAGAGTAATGAGCCCTTCGGAGATACACCAGATCCAATTGGCAAAGAGTATGGACGGTGGGCTCATTACTTCTGATCGGAAATGTCAAAAGGTACTTAGCATCCTGAAAAAATGTCGTATAGAAGGATTCCCTGGATAATAGGAAGGTGAGTTATGGATTTATCAAATTGTAGCATATCAGAATTGGTAAGCCTCTATAGCCAATCCATTAAAGAGTTAAAAAAGAGGGGAGTTCTCCGTACGAAAAATGTTGTCGGAGAACTGGGAGAATATCTTGTTCTTGAACAGTACGACAGAAATCCAGAACTTCCGAATCTTAGTGTTGTACCAGTGGGAACAAAAAATATTAATGCAGTAAGCCAGGAGGGAGAAAGATATAGTATCAAATCGACGACTAGTAATATTACTGGTGCGATTTATGGACTTGAGCCACCGAATAGTACGGTGATAGATAAACCATTATTTGAGTATATGGTTATTTGTAAATTGGACAGTGATTGCAGCCTCGAAGGAATATATCAGTTATCCTGGGATAGCTTTCTCAAGCATAAGAAATGGCATAGCAGAATAAATGCGTGGAATGTCACTGTTACAAGTGCTATGAAAAATGATTCGGTCATTATTTATGAAAGAACAGATGCAACTGTATCCAATGATGATTCCGAGAAATTATCTTATAGTGTCACGTCTGATGATGAAGCGGATGTAGAACCTACAGAAGCAGTGACATGGAACAAAAACGAAAAAGTAAACCATGTTGTTGTAAGAGAAGCAGTGGCAGATCGTTTGAAAAAAACTTTGAAATGTAATTTCGTGAAGACAAGCCAGTCCAGATATGTTTCAAGTGATAATGAGTCGGCACTGTTTGTTTTATCAGCGAGTTACAGTCAGAAGAACGGGGAGTACTGGTACTCAATCAATGATGAAAATATCCCCTGGATGGAATTATATCCAACATGCCATGTAGCCTTTGCATTGGGAAGTGCAGAGCAGGTACTGGTATTTGATTTTTTTAGTTTTAGTAAAATGTTAGAAGGATGTCTTCGTACATCTGAGGACCCTGACAAAAAGAAAAAAGCGCATTATCATTTTTCTTTTGCAGTTGAGGGATCAAAGGTGTATTTCAAAAAGAAATTACCTGAAAGAGAATTCATAGAGGTGACAGATTGTCTTAAGTAAGGAGTGAATGCTGTGAGATATTTTTTGAAATGCTGTGGCTTTCAGGAACTTGGAAGTGTTGGTGAAGACGGGAAAGCAAAGAGAGGTCGATACCTTATGTCATCACAAAATGATGCAGTAGTGGATTTTTTCCCTCCGCTTTCAATTGAAATTCCTAATGATACAGCCTTGCTTCCTATAGTTCCACTCTATACTAGACTGAAAACATATGCCAACTATGTTTATCACAATAGTAAGTACACGGGAACGAAAGCCAAGCATCCCAGAAATGAATACCGTATATATCTCAATAACGAAATGGAAGCTCATCAGCTATATTTGAAAGCTGAGGATATTGTTGTTATGAGAAAGAGTATGCTTTCTTCTCTTAGTGAATTTGATGGAGAACAATGCGTTTATTATTTAGATGTTGTGAAAGATCATTCTTCGGCGCTCTATCTAATGCTTAATCGAATAATTGAAGACTATCCAATTAAAGGCGGATATGGAATGTATGATGGTGAACTAGAATTTTTCGAAGATCAGGTGAATGACTTCGAGGCAAACCTATCTACTATGGATATTCACATCGATAAATCTGTTACCGACAGAATTCGGAAGAGTACAGATGAAAATCAGGCTAATATATTTAATCCGGCAACTTTTCGAGATTTTGTACTTGCCGGATATGGGAATGCCTGTGCAGTTACAGGTCAGTTAGCTGAAGGTATTCTTGGGATGGGAGTTGATGTTGTATATATTATGCCTAAATCGGCAGGTGGAAGTTGTATGCCGAGCAATGGTATCGCATTGGTTAAGGATCTTTCACTTGCCTTTGTCAGAGGCGAATTTACACTATCTCCGCGCTTTGAAGTTATGGTACATCCGGAGTGTGACAACGAACAGATCCGAAGCTACCATCTGAAACAGATGCGTGTACCATCGAATGCTTTCTTTCGACCAGCACCGGAAAGCTTACGCTACCATAGAGAAAAAGTTTATGGGGCATTTATTAAACAATGAGAGGATAAACATACATGAATGCTATTGACTTATTTGCTGGCTGCGGAGGACTTTCCAAAGGGTTTATGGATGCTGGCTTTAATATCGTTGTCGGTGTGGATAATGACCAGGCTGCGTTAAACACTTTTGCATTAAATCATAATGGAGCAAAAGCTCTGAAAGCAGATTTATCCAAGCAGGAGACTTTTGATGAAATCAAGAGGATTGCTGGGGAAAGAGAGATTGACGTGATTATTGCTGGTCCTCCATGTCAGGGATTTTCACTTACAGGTCCTAGAAACTTCGATGATCCAAGAAATAAGCTATATTTGGCTGTACTTGAAATGGTAAAGCAGTATCAGCCGAAGGGATTCATTATTGAGAATGTTCCAGGAATGTCCACTATGTATGATGGTCAGGTTAAAGAAGAAGTCCTGAAGCGCTTCAGGGAGATGGGATATAACGTTGAGTGCCAGATCCTTTGTGCAGCAGATTACGGGGTGCCTCAGCTTCGTAAACGTTTGGTATACATGGGAGTTCGTGCAGATATTGGTACACCAAAATTCCCAGAGAAAGTACTAACATCCGATAATTATATTTCTTGCAGAGAAGCAATTGATGACCTGCCTTCACGAGTGGAAGAACTGGGTGAGGATTTAGATCAGTACTCATCTGCACCGCGAACAGAATATCAGCGAAAGATGCGCGGTAATTGTACAGTGTTACACAATCATGTAGCTACTGCTCACAAACAGTTTGTCAAAGATACAATTGCTTTGGTACCTGAAGGTGGAAACTGGAAAGATTTGCCAGATGATATAAAGAAAATTGCAATGGGTGGTGCATATGAATCTGGTGGCGGAAAAGTAGGATTTTATAGACGATTATCTTATAGCCAACCAGCACCTACAGTTGTGACATCACCTGTTCAGAAAGCGACAATGATGTGTCATCCTAGAATGAATAGACCGCTGAGTGTACATGAGTATGCACGTCTTCAACAATTTCCGGAAGATTGGAAATTTATAGGAACCACAGCTGCAAAGTATAGGCAAATAGGAAACGCAGTACCGATTGGCTTGGCAGAGGCAATTGGACGTGCAGTTATTGCAACAGCAGATAAAACAGCTTTGATTAAAACGAAAAGGTTTAGAGGAACTGATATTCATAATAGAATAAAAAATGCATTGGAATTAGGAGGAAATGCGGTATGCCAATAAATAATAGTTATGATGAAAAGGCAGTGATAGAAGCAATTGCACAAGCATTAGAAACTTTCTATGCAAATTTGATTGCAAAAATAGACGAATTAAATATTCAAAAAATAATGAAAAGGAAAAATCCGTATTTATATCGAGCAAAAGCTATGCAGAATGCAGCAGAAATTGTTGAATCTGTGCTTACAGCATTTGTGAGTTCGAGTGAAGAAACCATATTTGGTAATTGTTTCTTCGAGCCTATTGCAATTGCTGCGAGTAATGGAAATAAGGCTCTTGCAGAAGGCATTGATATCATGATTCAAGATAAGGGTGAGAACACAATGTATGCGATTGCTGTTAAGAGTGGACCATCTGTATTCAATGCTGATAGTAAAAAACGCCAAGAACAAAATTTTATGGCAGCATCAAAACTTGCACAGCAAGC
>ERZ827498.4229-NODE-4229-length-11418-cov-2.948693_pt1 | contig 11418 bp, 8 predicted proteins | sample MGYA00519865_ERZ827498 | MGnify/ENA primary metagenome ERZ827498 (study PRJEB31778, sample SAMEA3449328) | human gut metagenome | biome: human gut; feature: human-associated habitat; material: faeces | place: United Kingdom | collected 2010/2012 ...
CCCATATCTTCTTTGATAAGGTCAGCGTGGGCGCTACCATGAACGGTATGCTCTCTGCGGTCATGGCCAAGGGCCAGACCATTCTGGAAAACTGCGCCAAGGAGCCCCATGTGGTGGATCTGGCAAACTTCCTGAATATGTGCGGCGCGGATGTGCGCGGCGAGCTGGCTCTTCTTCTGCAGCTTGACGGCGTTGAAGAGCATGGCGAGCTCGTCGCTCACGTGCTCGCGCAGATAGCCGATGCGGTCAAGATCACGCAGGAAGCCCTCGCCGATCTCGGCGCGGATGAGCTCGGTGAGCTCCGGGTTGCAGAGACCGAGCCAGCGGCGCGGCGTGATACCGTTCGTAACGTTCACGATGCGGCCGGGGTATTTCTCGTTCCACGCGCGGAAGAGATCGTCCCGGAGGATCTGGCTGTGGATCTCCGCAACGCCGTTCACCTTGCGGGACATATACACCGACAGGTCGGCCATGCGCGCCTGATTATCGCAGACGACGTGGAGATTTGCGCCGGGGAACTCCTGCTGCAGGCGCTCTTCGATCTTCACGAGAATATCGCAGATCTCCGGCACAACACTGCGCAGAAGATCCATATCCCAGCGTTCGAGCGCTTCGCCCATGACGGTGTGGTTCGTGTAGGAGAAAACGCTGCGGGTGATAGCAAAGGCGCGGTCAAAGTCGATGCCCTCGGCCATGAGCAGACGGATGAGCTCGGGGATGGACATGGCGGGATGGGTATCGTTGAGCTGCACGGCGATGAACTCGCCGAGGCGCTGAAGATCGCCGTTGCCGGAGGATTTGTAGGTGCGCAGGATGTCCTGCAGCGACGCGCTCGAGAGGAAGTACTGCTGCTTGATGCGCAGACGCTTGCCCTCGACGGTGCTGTCGTTCGGGTAGAGGACGCGGGTGATGTCCTCGGCGCGGTTTTTCTCCGTGAGCGCGCGCTCGTAATCCTGCGAGTTGAACGCGTCAAAGTCGAGCTCCTGCTCGGCCTCGCACTGCCAGAGACGCAGCGTTGCGACGTTGTCGGTATGATAGCCGATGACCGGCGTATCGTACGGCACGGCGAGCACCGTCTGGTCGGCGAAGCGGACGCGGACGGTGTGCTTCTCGCGGCGGAAGCTCCAGGGATCGCCGTGCTTTTCCCAGTCGTCGGCGGATTCCTTCTGCGCGCCGTTTTCAAAGCTCTGCTTGAAAAGACCGAAGCGGTAGCGCAGGCCGTAGCCGCTCAGCGGCACGCCGCAGGTGGCGGCGCTGTCCATATAGCACGCGGCAAGACGGCCCAGACCGCCGTTGCCGAGAGCCGCGTCCTCGATCTCCTCAAGACAGGCAAGATCGATGCCGCGCTCGGCAAACACCCGGCGCATTTCGTCGAGAATGCCGAGATTGAAAAGGTTATTGTATACGAGCCGTCCGACAAGATACTCGGCGGAGAGATAATACGCCTTGCGCTTTCCGGCGCGGCGGGCGCGGGATTTGGCCCAGTTGTCCCCCACCGCGATCATTACCGCCCGCCCGAGAGCGTTGTGGAGGTGCTGGGGCGAGGCCTCGCTCAGGTCCTCGTCATATTTCAGCAGAGATTCCGTGGTGCCCAGAAGATCCTGCGGAGAATAAATCATGGTTCTCTGTCCTTTCGGTGATGGAATAGTGCCGTGGAAACGATTCCAAGGCTCTGCGCTGCATTATAACCGTTTTTCCCCGGCTCTGCAACCGGTTTTTATAAAAAAGGCCGGAACACAGGTTCTTTTCTGTGTTCCGGTCATTTTGTCTGACAGCAGAGGTTCGTTTGAAGGCGTCAGCCGACATAGGGAAGCATCTCAAAGAAATTCTCTTCGCTCTCGCCGTTGATGGTCCAGCCGCCTTCCCCATCGTATTCCGGCCGGATCGATCCGGTGCGGCCGTCATCGGTGCGGAAGAAGGTGTTCTGTCCGTCCGTGCCGGTAAGCAGGAGCTTTTCGCCCGGCGTCAGCACGGCGGTGCCGCCCTCATCGAGATACACCGGCAGGATCTTCGCCACGGTCAGATAGTAGCAGCTGCCGCGGTAGTTCCATTTAAAAGAGGGATCGAGCGTTACGACGCCGTCGGACGTTCCGTTCATACCGATGACCGCGCAGTAGGTGCCGAGCTGATAGTACCACGCCTCGAGCACCGGGATGCCGCCGCTGAACACGACGCGCCCGTCGAGACTGCCGGTAATGCCGTTCGGGTCCGCGCCGTAGCGCGCGTCGCCGGTAAATTGGATGGGCTCGAGCGTGTCGCCGTGCCAGCCGCAGGTGCGGTAATCGTCGCTGCCGGGGTCGGCGGCAAACAGAAGCTCGCAGATGCCGTCGCCGTCCAGATCGCAGATCCAGAGGTCGTACCGGTCGCCCACGGGCATATTGGTGCGGTCGAGCACCGTGCCGTTCACGGCGATCGTGTACTCGTTGATGCCACCGGCATCCTTCGCCGTCACGGTGATCTCCTCGGCGGCATAGTCGCCGTTAATGTCATAGTGATACACACTCTTGCCGGAGATGTTCAGCGGACGCTCGGCATACTGCTCTCCGTCCATGAGGATGAGAGAGCCGTCCATCCCGCTCTGGGAGATATACTTTACATGCTCGCCATCGGCGTCGCGCCAGGAGATGGCGAGATTCGGCATCACGTCGGGGATCCATGTCTGCACGCAGACGCTCTCGCCGTCGGCGAGACGCCCGGCGTACCAGAGCGTGCCGTCCGTGCGGTAGGCGTTGGAGTATTCCAGATACGTCACGGCGTTGAGCTCGACGTCCTCGACCGTGCCGGAGGCGGTGAACGTGACGCACGCGCCCAGACCGCCCGTACCGGTGTCGCAGACATACGTTGCGTTCCCGGCGGCGTCGGCGCTCTCGCTCAGCTCGCCGGTGAGCGTGCCGTCCGCCTCGCTCTCGGCGGGGAGATAATCCGCCTTGATCTGATAGGTGAGCCAGGCGTACGGCAGTGTGAACTCGATGAGCCCCGCGGCATAGCCCGCGAGCTCATAGGGGTTTGCCATAAGGACAAGGCCCTCGTCGTTAAAGTACCAGTTGCCGTCGCGGAAGAGACCGGCAAGCTGATCCTCGTAGCCATCGTTCAGACCGTAGGCGGCGTATTCTGCGCCGTAGCTGATGATATCCTTGAGCTGATCGACGGCGGCGGAGAGGAAAGCGTCGTAGTTATCCGTGAGATCCGCGAGCGTCAGCTCCCGGCCGGTGCGGATATCGAAGGTGTGACCGCAGCGGCCGGTGTAGCCGTGCGCGCCGCCGAGATACGACGTGTCGTCGTAGGTGATGCTCAGCAGATACCGGGCATTATAGCGGACGTTCATCTGGCGCATAAGGCTGTAGGAAGAAAAGCCCGAGGCATCGCCGTTTTCCGTCTGCCGGGCGAGTTCTTCCTTTGCCGCGGCCAGATAATTTTCCTTGCCGGAAATGCTGTATTCGCTGCCCGATTCAGCGCCGACGGCAAAATCCGTATACTGCTTATGCAGCGCTTCGTTGATCGCGGCAGCGGCCGCGTCGTTTCCGTTCATGGAAACGCTCGGCTCGGCGCAGGCATAGACGAGAAGAAGCGCCGCATTGTCCGCGGTATAAAAATCCTCGTTCTCGCACCGGACGGAAATCACCGGCACATTGCGGTTTTCGGCCGCCGGCGTCTCCGTGGGCGCGGCGGTAGTCTCCGGCGCGGCGGTCACGGGGATCGCCGTGGGTTCCGCCGTGGGCTGTGCCGGAGTTTCCGGCTTTGTGCTGCACGCCGCAAGCGAAAGGGAAAGCGCCGCGCAGAGCAGCAGGGACAGGCCTTTCTTTTTCATGCTCATACAGTTATAGTTACTCCTCATAGCGCGTGAGCGCGTAGTCGTAAATATTGTGTCCGCTCTCGAGCGGCGCACCGTTCACGGTGAGCGTGACGTCCGTGCCGTCAAAGGCGTCGAGCAGCGTGTTGACGATGCCGCCGACGAGGAAGTACTCCCCGCTCGTGCCGAGAGAGCGCACCTGCGCGGCGAAAGCGTCGTTGAGGTCGGCTCTGATGTGGCCGTCCTTGTCTGCGGTAACGGTGTTGAACGCCGCGCCGTTTTCAAAGATAAGGCCGTCCATCGCGCCGTTGAGCGTTTCGGCGGTGATCTCCGTGCCGTCGAGCGCGGTGCCGAAGGCAAGGAAGTGCTCGGCGTTCGCGTCGCTGCGGTAGATACGCACCACGGCGGGGGCTTCGCAGCCGCGCTCGGCGAAGATCGCGGTATAGGTATCGCGCACGTCCTTGGCGCTGTAGGGGTAATGCGCCGGCGTATAGCCGCCGTCGGCAAGGAGGTTTTTCCCGCTCTCGCCGTAAAGGCCCATGGCGGTCTCATACATCGCGGTGAGCTTATCGGTAAGCTTTTCGCCGAACTCCGTCTCCTCGCCGAGATCAAAGGCGGCTGCGCCGCTGCACACGGCGTCCATGCCGTTCGTGAGCGAGAAGTCCATGATCGTGGCAGCGATGCGCGCTCCCGTGAGCGAGCAGCCGGCGGTGCCTTCATGATAGTTGTTGAAAAGGTCGCACAGCGCGTCGTAAAGGCCGTTCTTCTCCGGCGTCACCGTGACAGACGTGTCGGTTTTCTCGGGCATCGCGGTGGTTTCCGGCGGCACGGGCGTCGGAGCGCTCGTCGGCTCCGCCGTTGCGGCGGGTTCGGCGGCTGCGCTGCCGGACGACGCATTGCCGGATGTTGCGGCGGGCTGCTCCGGCTTCGGCGAGCAGGCCGTCATAAACGCCGCGCACAGAATCAGCGCCAGAAGCGCCGCGGCAAATCGTTTCATCTTCATAAGCTCTTTCCTTTCCTCGCACCTTTGGGTGTTCGAAAATATAGACGCCGGACGGGGTCGTTTGGTTCCCCGTCCGGCAAAAATATTATACGGTTTTCTGCGGAAACACAAGAGCGGCTTTGAAAAGATCGCCGTCAAGCGTCAGCGTGAGCTTTCCGCCCATGAGCTCCATGAGAGAATTGGCAATGGAAAGTCCCAGTCCGCTGCCGTCTGTGTGGCGCGAGCCGTCGCCGCGGACAAAGCGCTCCATCAGTTCCTCCGCCGGGATGTTCAGCGGCTCGCGGGAAATGTTTTTAAGCGTGAGCACCGTTTCCGTTTCACCCGGCGTCAGCTCCAGATAGAGCCGCGTGCCGCTCTGCGCGTATTTTACCGCGTTGCCCAGCAGATTATCCAGCACGCGCCATAAAAGCCGCCCGTCCGCCGTGACATACGTTTCCGCCTCCGGCACATTCAGCACCGGCGTGATATTTGCCGCGGCGAACTTTTCGGTGTACTCCCCGGCGCTCTGGCGCAGCAGCTCGCCGAGATCGATCTTTTCGAGATTCACCGGCAGCGCGCCGCTGCTCGCCTTGCTCGCGTCCACGAGATCGGTCGTGAGCTTTTTGAGCTTCTGGCTCTGGCGGTCTAAAACTTCGATATATTCTCTCGCCGCCTCGCTTTCGGTCGGCTCCTTTTTGAGCAGGTCGACATAGCTCACAATGCTCGTGAGCGGCGTTTTGAGATCGTGGCTGACATTCGTGATGAGCTCGGTCTTGAATCGCTCGGACTTCATGCGCTCGTTCACGGCGCGGCTCATGCCGACGCTCACGGCGTTGAGATCGTCGCCGTGCTCCTTGAGCACCGGGTACATTTTCTCCGTATCCACCGTGTAGGTGAGATCGCCCGCGGCGAGCTTCTGCGCCGCCGTCTGCAGCGCCTTGAGCTGGCGCATGATACGGATGACGAAATACAGTCCCGCGATGTCGAGCGCAACGAGCATGAGAAGCTGGAAGAAGCTGCCCGAAAGACATATAAGGAGCATGCCGAAGAAATTGACAAGCACCACGACCGCGTACACAAGGATCCCCTTCCACGCGATGGGCAGCGCGCGGACAAAGTCGCGCACGGCGCGGTATACAAAGCGGCAGACGATATAGATGATGCTGTTTCTCCACCACTTCCCGGCGCGGAGCCGCGCCGAGATCGTGCAGAGCGTGAGCAGCACGACAAAGCCGATCCAGAGCGCCATGAGCGTAACCGGCATCATCCATACCCAGAGCGGGTTATAGAGCAGGTTAATTTCCGACAAGTCGAAATAGAAGTTTGCCGGGACGGCCACCGCCGCCAGTGCCGCGGCGAGAAAGAGATCGAGCGGCACGCGGTGGATGCCGCGCAGCTTCACGCCGTCCGGCTTTTTTCCCATGGACGCCATGAGGAAGACGAAGAGCGCGATGCACAGCACCGCCGTGATGATGCCCACGGGGAGATAGGCATTCTGGTAGCGCAGCAGCGTGCCGACGGAGGTGCGGAGCAGCGTCAGCTCCTCGCCGGGCGTCTGCTTCGGCTCGAGATACGCCTGCACGTCGATCCCGACGCCTTCCCCGACGCCTTCGCTGAAATAACCGAACGAAATGCCAAGGGGCACGGCGTTTTTCGTTCTGCCGTCGTACAGCACCTTGCCGGTGGACCTATCCGTTGCTACATAGGAGTAGCCGGAGGGAAGAGCGGGGTATTCGCCGGTATACCGTTCCTCCTGCAGCGCGTTGTTGAGCAGAACACGGATGCCGTTCTGATACACCGACACGCTGTCCGGCTCAGGCAGCGTGCGGTCGCGGTCGATGCGGGTCATGAAATATCCTGCGGCGCAGAGCAGCGCCGTAAGGCCGCAGAGCAGGCACAGGATAAAGGCGGCGGCGCGTGCCGCCGCGCTATGCGTAAGCTTTTTCATTTTTTCATTTCCTCCAGCTTATAGCCTTTGCCCCAGACTACCTTCAGATAGCGGGGGTTCGCCGGGTCAATTTCCAGCTTTTCACGCAGATGGCGGATGTGCACCGGCACCGTTCCCTCCGCGGAAAACGGTTCGTCCTTCCAGACGCGCCGGTAGATATCGGCGCTCGAAAACACCTTGCCGGGGTTTTCGAGCAGGAGACGGAGAATGTCGTACTCCGTCGGGGTGAGCGTTACCTCCTCGCCGTCGAGCGTGACGCTCTTGCGCTCATCGTCCATGGCGATGCCGCCGAGCGTGAGCGCGGTGCTTTTCTCCGGCATGCCGCCGAGCTGGGCATAGCGCCGGAGCTGCGCCTTGACGCGGGCAAGGACCTCAAGAGGGTTGAAGGGCTTGGTGATATAATCGTCCGCGCCGACGGTGAGACCGAGGATCTTATCGTTGTCCTCGCTCTTGGCGGTGATGAGGATGACCGGGACGTTGCTCTGCTCGCGCAGCTTTGCCGTCGCCGTCATGCCATCCATGCCGGGCATCATGATGTCCATGAGCACGAGCTGTACTTCCTCGCGCTGCATGAGCTCGAGCGCCGCTAAGCCGCTGTCGGCCTCACAGACGGCGTAGCCCTCGCCCGTAAGTAAGATAGATGCGCAGCGCGTTCCGGATATCGCGCTCGTCGTCGCAGATGAGTATTTTGTACATGGCTCTTCCCCTCTCTCGTTTACAGCTACAGCATAGCATCCCCGGCTTTAATAATAAAGATGGGATTTCTTTAAGTTTCGTTTAAGACGCGAAAAGACGCCGCTCCACAGCTTTGGGAACAGCGTCTTTTCTCGTTATTGCCAGTTTTTCCACACGTCCGGGCAGTACCCGGCGGTGGCCTGTTTTCCGTTGCGGACAACGGGCGTTTTCAAAAGCGTGGGGTCTTCCAGAATACGCTCGAGCTTATCGTCCGCGCGGGCAAGATAGCGCAGCAGCGCCGCGTCCGGGTGCTTTTCGTCGATGAGATCCTCAAGCCCCACGGCGTTTTTCACGCTTTGCAGCTCGCCGCGGCTGATGCCGTAGCGGTTGAGATCGATGTACTGGTATTTGATGCGGCGCTCTTTAAAGTACCGCTCCGCCTTTTTCGTGTCAAAGCATTTGCTTTTGCCGAAGATCTGTATGTTCACAGCGCTTCCCCCAGGAACCGGTGGAGGTTGTGGAAGAAGATATCCTGCACGAGCGCTTCGCTGAAGCGGTGCGCGAGCATCTGCTCATACAGCTCTTCCATGCTCTCCACGCCGGTGATGCCCTCCGGCAGCGACTCGATGCCGTCAAAATCGGTGCCGAGACAGAGATTTTCGCGCGCGTCCATGCAGAGGAAATGGTCGATGTGCGCGAGCACGGCGTCCATATTCCGTCCGAGACCGAGAAAGCCGGGGCAGAGATTCAGCCCGATGACGCCCTCGTTGTGGACGATGGCGCTGATCTGCGCGTCGGTCAGATTGCGCGGATGGTCGCACACGGACTTCGCGTTTGAGTGGCTGCACAGCACCGGGCGCTTCGCAATGCGCATCACGTCCCAGAACGTTTTTTCCGAGGCGTGGGAGAGATCGACCGCGACGCCCTTTTCCCAACAGGTGTTCACGAAGCGGACGCCGTCGGCGGTCAGGCCCGCGCCGGTATCCATTGCCGAGCCGCACAGGCGGTTATCCTTGTTCCAGCAGAGCGTCACCATGCGCACGCCGCGGCGGTAGCCGTCGAGCAGACCCGCGACGCTGCACCGGAGGAGATTGGCGCCCTCGACCGAGAGGAACACGGCGACCATATCGTCCTTCGCGGCGGCGTCAGCCTCCGCGACGCTCGTGCAGAGCGCGGCGAGATCGCGGTTTTCCTTCAGCTCACGCTCAACGGTGAGCATGATGCGGCGGAACGCCGTGGGGCCGTCAAAGCCCGGCGGCGCCCAGATCGCCATGACCTGCGCGGCGGGGGCGTAGTGGTGCAGACGCAGAAGATCGATGTGGTTCCGGCTGCTCTGACGCAGGGAATTGAACTTCGTCAGAGTGTCGCAGTGAGCGTCGAAATACGGGATGCAGTACGGCAGAGCCATGGCGAGAAACTCCTTTTTCTATATTTTCAAGGGGGAAACCCCTCAGTCACGGCTTGCGCCGTGACAGCTCCCCTGTTAGGGGAGCCAAGTGGGTTTGCGAAAAACTGTCCTGCCTCCCCTGACAGGGGAGGTGGCAAAACCGGAGGTTTTGTCGGAGGGGTTTACCCCCGTTTAAACTTCCATGATGATCGGCAAAATCATCGGGCTGCGGCGGGTCTTTTTGAAGAGATAACCGGAAAGGCCGGACTTCACGCGGCTTTTGATGCTTGCCCAGTCGGTGATGCCGTTATCCTCGCAGTAGGCGATGCTCTCCATCGCCACGCGGCGCAGCTCGTCGATGAGCTTGTCGTTTTCCTTTTCATAGACAAAGCCGCGGCTGATGATGTCCGGGCCGGAGATGAGCTGTGCGTTCTCCGCCGAGAGCGTCATAACGACGACGACCATGCCCTCGTCGGCAAGGAGCTTGCGGTCGCGCAGCACCACGGTGCCGACATCGCCCACGCCCATGCCGTCCACGAGCACGCGGCCGGACGGGACGGTCGCGCCGAGCTTGGCGGATTTGGCGGTCATTTCAATGACCCGGCCGTTCTCGCCGATGATGATGTTCCGGCGGTCGTGACCCATACCCACGATCATGTCGCCGCTCTTGTGGAGCATGCGGCGCTCGCCGTGCACGGGGATGAAGAACTTCGGCTTTACGAGCGCGTACATCATTTTGAGCTCTTCCTGGCAGGCGTGGCCCGATACGTGCAGATCGGTGCCGCGCTCGTAGATGACCTCCGCGCCCTTGGCGAAGAGCTCGTCAATAACGCGGGAGATCGTCGTCTCGTTGCCGGGAATGGCGCTCGCGGAGATGATGACGCGGTCACCCGAGCCGATGTCCACCTGCTTATGCTCGGAAAACGCCATGCGGTAGAGCGCGGACATGCTCTCGCCCTGGCTGCCGGTGGAAAGGATGACGAGCTTATTGCGCGGCACGGAGCCGATGCGTTTCATGTCCACAAGAATGCCGTCCGGCACCTTCATATAGCCGAGCTCCACACAGAGCTTCACCACGTTTTCCATGCTCCGCCCCGTGATGCCGACCTTGCGCTTGTACTTGACGGCGAGATCGATGATCTGCCGGATGCGGTCCACGTTCGAGGCGAACGTCGTTACGATGATGCGCTTGTCGCAGTCCTTGAAGAGCTGGTCGAAGCGGTCGTGCACCTTGCTCTCGGAAAGCGAGTGGCCGGGGCGTTCCACGTTCGTGGAGTCCATGAGCAGCGCGAGCACGCCCTCGCGCCCCAGCTCGCCGAAGCGCGTGAGATCGGTCATCTCGCCCTGCAGGGGCGTGACGTCGATCTTGAAGTCGCCGGTCTGGACAACGGTGCCGATCGGCGTTTTGATCGCAAACGCCACGGAATCGGCAATCGAGTGGTTCACGTGGATGAACTCCACCTTGAAGCACCCGGCGGAGATCGTCTCGCCCGCCTCAACGGTGACGATCTTCGTTTTATCGAGCAGGCCGCGCTCCTGCAGCTTGAGCTGCACGAGCCCCGCGGTCAGGCGCGTCGTATAGATGGGCGGGTTGATCCGGTCCATCACATACGGCAGCGCGCCGATGTGGTCCTCGTGGCCGTGCGTGAGAAACACACCGCGGATGCGGCTCTTGTTCTTCACAAGATAGCTCACGTCGGGAATGACAACATCCACGCCGTACATATCGTCGAAGCCCATGCCGCAGTCCACGACTATGATGTCCCGGCCGTACTCGTACGCCGTGAGGTTCTTGCCGATCTCGTTGAGACCGCCAAGGGGAATGATCTTCAGTTTTTGTGCCATAAAATAATAGTTACTCCTGTTAGATAGATTTAGATATGTATCCGGACGGGCCGCGCCCTTACCGGATTATGTTCGCAGTTGGGGAGGTTTATACCTCCGTTACATTTCGCGGCGGCCTTCGAGCGCTTTGAGCATGGTGGCATCGTCCGCGTATTCGAGATTTGATCCGACCGGCACGCCGAAGCCGAGGCGCGTGATGCGGATGCCGAAGGGCTTCAAAAGGCGCGAAAGGTACATCGCCGTGGCATCGCCTTCGGTGTCAGGGTTCGTGGCGAGGATGACCTCCTCCACCCCGCCCTGCGCCACGCGCTCGAGAAGCTCGCGGATGCGCAGATCGTCCGGCCCGACGCGGTTCATCGGCGAGAGAGCGCCGTGGAGCACATGGTATACGCCGTGGTATTCCCGGCTGCGCTCGATGCTGAGCACATCGCGCGGCTCGGATACGACGCAGATCGTCGTTTTGTCCCGGCTGTCGGACGCGCACACCGGGCAGAGCTCGCCGTCCGTCAGGTTCTGGCACACCGGGCAGGTATGGACGCTCTTCTTCGCTTCGAGCACAGCGTTGGCAAAGCGGTCCGCTTCCTCCTGCGGGAGCGAGAGCACATGAAACGCCAGCCGCTGCGCGCTTTTGCGCCCGATGCCGGGGAGCGAGGCGAAGCCGTCGATGAGATTTTCCATAGCCGCCGGAAAGAACGATGCCATAATACTATATTACACTCCTTGAAAAATCAGGCGTTAGCGTCGATTGACAAGGGCACACGCGGTTCTGCCGGGCGGAAATGCCCTCATAC
>ERZ827498.4237-NODE-4237-length-11401-cov-6.533228_pt1 | contig 11401 bp, 9 predicted proteins | sample MGYA00519865_ERZ827498 | MGnify/ENA primary metagenome ERZ827498 (study PRJEB31778, sample SAMEA3449328) | human gut metagenome | biome: human gut; feature: human-associated habitat; material: faeces | place: United Kingdom | collected 2010/2012 ...
CGTGCAAATTCTTGGAGCTGTTAACCAGATTCGAACTGGTGACCTCTTCCTTACCAAGGAAGTGCTCTACCAACTGAGCTATAACAGCATTTCTTTTATTGTTCTCCCGCCGTTTTTGGCGAATCAATATATATTATTATAGCACAAACGCTCCGATTTGTCAATGCATTCTTGTCATTTTAAAAAAAAGAAAGTTTTCATATGATGTATTTTGTTTTTTCTTGTAAAACAAAGCTTTCAATCTGATTGTACGAAAAAGCATCTGTAAAAATAAAGCTCTTTTTTGTAAACAACGACGTTTTCCACAATTCGAAACACAAAAAAACCGCTGCCAGTTTCACAAGAGAAACCAGCAACGGTCTTTCATTCGTTTTATTCGCAAGTCACGATATATCCGCTGATATTATCCCCGGAAGCGGTATAGGTGCCGCTGGGAATGGTGACCTGTACGTCCTTTGTGCCGCCAATGCCCACATAGAACACCTGATAGGTCTTGCCGTCAGCCGTGATCTCCAGCGGGTTGTCCGCACTGTAGCTGTGTACACGGTCGATGTATTCTTCCAGACAGAGGTTGTGTTCCTGCATATAGAGAGCGTGGGGTACGCCTACATAGCGGAATGTATATGTACGGCTGTCCTCACCGGTTTTTTCGTCCTTGCCGTCCGGATAGCGTACCACAAAGCCATATTCTGCGGCATGTTCTGCAATCCAGCTGTACTTCGGATACTTTTCTGCATTATAATAGTCCGAAGTGCCGTCCCCGAAATTGATTTTCAGGTTGAAGCTGCGGCCGCTGTGATAATCGGAATAGCCGCCACGGAATCCGGTGCTGCCGTCCTCATAGCGGGAATCCTGATCTGCCTTGTCCCGATAGCCGCTGAACACCTGCATGCCGCCAAGACCGGTTTCGGTTTCAAAAGCGGACATCATTTTGTTCAGCTGGGCAATGGTTTCTGCGTCCAGCTGTACTTCCATATCGCTGACGCTGTAGGAACTATTTCGTTTCTCGTAGACACTTTCCAGCTTGGGATCACCGTTGGGGAAGTCGTAGCTGTGTTCCTTGTTGATGAGAATCAGATTGCCCTGATCGACACCCTTTGCCGCCAGCGTGATCTGCTTCCCGTCTTTTCGGCTGGTTTCCTCGGTGCTGGTTGTGGTCTTGGTGGTATCGGTTGCCACGTCCGGCTCTGTGGTCTTTTTGGGCTTATCTGTTGCCTTTTCGGTCTGCTTCGTGGTTGCCGTTGCCACAGCCGTATTGCCGGAATCCTCAGGCTGCTTCCGGCGTTGGCAGCTGTGGAAGCAAAGTGCTCCGATCAGCAGCACGATCAGCAGCAGCGGCACGAATACTGCTGCGATCCGGTCGAACCGGAGTTTTCGCTTGCGGACATGACTGCCTCCTTTGGAAGAAGCTTTTTTATCCATATCCGGTTTTGGCTCCGGCTCTTTGGCATGACTGATCGGTTTTTTCGGTTCGCTCATGATTGCAATTCCTTTCTTGGTATCGGCAATCCGCACATGACATTCACGGGGATTCCCTATGATTTTTCGCAGACTCCGCAGGATCCTTGCCGCGGAAAATGCTGACTACACTAGTATAGCATATTTTCCGGCACTTTTCAAGTCGGAATTCAGGAGAAAATCCGAAAGCGATCACCGATACATACAAAAAGGCTGCACAGTCCGAAAACCGTACAGCCTTTCTAAAGAACCTTTGGTGCGGACGACAGGACTTGAATTTTATTCCCCAGATGTTCCAACTTGCTGTAACATTCATTTTATCTCGTATTTGCGTCATTTTTTCATTTTGAGATGTTCTATGTTATTGCCCTTTACACTGCCTTTTTGAAACGTATAAAGGACAAATAAAGGACAGCGTTATGTTTACGCTCCTGTTATTCTGTTTTAGCAGAACATCATCCGAACACTGCAAATGTCCATAAAATTGGGAGTAGAGCTTATTGAATAATATATCTTGGTGAAAATCGCTACTCAATTTTACATCTTTATGAAAATACGTTCTTTTAGTATAATTTTACTAAAAGGATGTGATTTCGTTGTACAAATTGACTAGATGCGGCATTTCTTCTCAAAAAACCAAAACAGCAAATCAATATGTCACAAGAGATGCTCAGACACTGCTAAGTGCCTTATCGAAAATGTCGATAAAAAAGGCTACAGCTGAGATACAGACAGAGTTGGACAAACTACATGAGTTCTACCAAAAAGCAAATAAAACATCAATTACGATACCTGAGATTTTGCGAATTGGAATATACTATCTGGCATATCGTTATTCTAAGGAACAAGAAATATCCGGAAGGTCAAATCGTATTTCTATTGAGAAATACATTGAGCATGAACTTGGGCTGAGTAAGAACGCATTTAACAAATGGCATATGCACCCTAGAAATGATTACGCTTTCTTTCAAGATAAGGTTCGGCTGCACATTTATCGACCCGGAAGAAAAACTGGCAATTTGCTTAATATGATTCGTTATCTGGCAGTCACCTCTGAGTGCGAAAATTTTGTTGATGTCTTTGGGGGTACTGGAGCTGTTAGCGTTTCGATTTCTGCTTACTTTGAAAATGTATATACCAACGAGTTTGATATGATATTGGCTAATTTTCTGCGTTGTGTAAAAGAAGAACCCGAAGAAGTCATTGAGCAGTGCAGAAGTTTTTGCAAGATGCTCACTGAGGATGATTTTACGACACATCCTAAATTTTCTGATGTAATCAGTGAGATGCAAAAACGGCGTATAGAACCTTATTATGCTACATCGACCGGAAAATGTATGAGTTCAATTCTTGCTTTCTATACAAGTGCAAAATCTGTCTTTGGACACGAGGATTTGTCGGAAGATTTGATAAAATCCAATCCAGTCACAGTTGCCGCTATGGCATACTTTATTATGGGTTTCAAGGTCAAAGCCCCAGTTGCAGATAATAATATTTCAGGGTTAGATGTCAAGTCTTACATTGACTATTTGATTCGTTTGGGATACAGCTATAAAGCTAAAAAGCCCAGAAAAACAAAGCTAAAGATTGAAGACTTAGATACCAAAACAGATTTGAAGATTCGACTTTCAATGGCAATCCTCAATAACGCAGATCAGTTTGATGAAATTGATTTTGGAAAATTGCATGGGAAAACAGAAATTGAAAAATACAGCAAGAGACTGCAAAATGTCAGTCTGTATTCAAAGGACTTTGAAGAACTGTATCGAGAGCTTGCAAATGGGGTACTCAAAGACAAAATGGCGAATACGATATGGTACTTCGACCCACCCTATTTCCGCACAGTACAGTATGATATTAAATTTTCCGATGACCAGCACGTTGCACTCATTCAGATTCTAAAAAGGATTTCTGATGCCGGAGGAAAATGGGCATTTTCCTGTAAAGAACGTATGACAAATAAAAGCGAGTCTGAGAAAAAGAAGAAAAAAGCAAACGAAGAAGGAAAAAATATCATCCAAGATTTCTATACTTATTTTCAGGCGTTTCTTGCGGATCAAGAGCTTGTGCTAAAAGATAAGGTCTATGTGTGTCAAACAGCATCAGTTCCTACAAGAAATCATAAGCTATATGTATATCACACTTCTAATGTCGCAGAAGATCGTCCGGTATATGAAATTGTCATAACCAATTTCCGCTGTGACACGAAAGATGCAAATTCTCCTAAAGAGCCTGTTATGGATTGTCCGGCAATGGTGCTAAAAAAATATGTAAATATGCCGGGTATCCCTGATGTTCAGGTAGAACGATATGAAGATTTTTTAATCCGTATAGAAAAGGAACTGAGTTCCGATACGGAATCAGACAGTTCTAATGAGATCTGTGAAAATGCGTTATTGAGTTCTTGACGGCTCATTTTTCACCCTTGAATCCTGCTGATATGCAGCTGTTGTATTGAAATTCGCCAATATAATTGGGGGATTGAAAGTATATCAATTTCCCCGATTTCCGGCGGAGTTGAAGCGTTTACGAGGCGTAACTGGGGGATTGAAAGCGAGTTGGTATCGCCGCTTATAGATATAAAAATGCGATTCTTTACAAGAAAAATCGCACGGTTCATTAGAAATTTGCACGGATACTGCACTTTGATACTTTGATGTCAACAATGAGTTTTAAGGCTTTTGGCAAGAATTTTGCAGAGATCATAGCGAATATCCTGTTTTTCTCCGTGAAAACAGCGTAAAAAACGTCCTCTTTCTTTTTCAAGCGTAATATGAATGGGAAAAGAGCGACTTCCCTTTAGAAATGGGGAATTTCACAAAATGACTGGAGTTTTTTAGACTGCACTGACTTCCAACTTGAGTTTTTTTCTTGGTAATATACCATTATGGTAAAGGTACTACGGAATTATTCAAGATTCAAATATAGAATGATATTTCATTCGAGTTTCAGTATTAAAAGTGTAACATACAGTATAACTTTTGTAAACTGAATAAAGATCATAATTAATAATAATAAATCAATTGATTAGAGCGATAAGCAGATAATAAGAAGAACAGACATGTACACTTTATTCAGATTCAGTTCTGAATAGTTAAGGAGAGGTGGAAATAAGAAAATGAATTTATTGCTCAGATGCATATTGAGATTTTTGAATTTGCGGCAAAGTAGCAGAGCTTTCTATGTTATGTCGTTGATGCAGGAATGCAGGGGTACTAAGAAAGCACATAGATACGAGGATTCTTTCGCAGTCTATGTGCTTGGTCATTCAGATTCGAATAGAGTTTTGGATAGTCCAGCCAGATACGCATTGAGGAGCTGTTTATCTGCCTTTGACAAGGTGCGATATCTTTCTAATAAAGTTCGTTCCTCTGCGGAGATAGCGTCTGTATTGAATACAGGGGTACTCATATTCTCAAAGAATTCTGACATGGTGATTTGAAAGCCGTTACATATTTTTTCTAAGGTGAGAACGCTTGGAACAGTACTGCGAATGAAAATGTTGTTGAGCGAGGAATAAGAAAGTCCTGATTCTTTGGCAAGACGATAAATTGACCAATCTTTTGCTTTGAGCAGTTCCTGCATCCGTTGTAAGACGAAATTTTCGTTGTTGAGTTTCTCCATAAAGGGGTATCACCTCGATTGTAAGTTATACAATTATTGTACAACATAACCAAGGTAAATGGGTAGATGCAATTTTGAGATGTACATAATATAGATTTTTAATGCTCAATAGAGAATTATCGTTGACTTTCACTTCTGAGAGTGATATAATAAAATTACAGCGATATGAGCTATATGATAACAGATATAGAATATTCGGTAATATCGCAAGTTTTATGAGAGAGGTTCTTTTTATTGTGGATTTCAAAGAGAATGTAAAAAGGATCTGGGGTACTACAACGAAGAAGAAAATTGTTATTTCCGCAGCTGCATTGGCAGTTGTTGCAGCTGGGGGTATCACAACCGGAGTCGTCGTAAACCACCAGAAAGATTCAAATCAGAGTATCACAATGGATGCAGAGAAGACAGAGCAGACATCCACATCAACGAGCACAACAAAGGCAACCACAACAACCACGACAACGACCACCACAACATCGACATCCACTTCCGAGACGACAACGTCCACGACCGAGAAGCCGAAGGAAGACGCAGATAACGGCAATAACGATGACGGTGGTTCTGCGGAGACTCCGGTAAATGATAATACGGGTAGTGGAAATAGCGGTAATACGGCGGCAGCTCAGCCGAGTAATTCAGGTGGTTCGAGCGGTGGTAATAACACGCCAGCTCCTGCACCCACGCCTGCACCAGCTCCAGCTCCTGCACCGACACCAGCTCCTGCACCTGAGCCTACGCCTGCACCTGCACCGACAGAACCTGCAAATCCGTGGGAGGGAAATGCAAATTATAATTATGCAATTAGTATGGGTTTAGATTCTGGTGCTGCAGGTAAATACGCTAATTTGTGTAATACTTGGGGTTCTGATAGAGTTTCTATTGGCGACCCTGAGACTGGTGCTGGACTTTCGATTTGGGTACTGACTGACCCTGATAACGGAACTTGGACTCGTGGCGGTTATTAATTTATATCATAAAGACCTACTACTCCAATATGTCAGATGATAATGATAGTCAGTGAATAAATAAGAAATAGCCATCCGATATGGGTGGTTATTTTTATGACAATTATTTTCAAGACCACTTGACTTTAGCTAATATAAATGTTATAATAGCTATGTTAAGTGGTATTGTGATTAGTTGATAGCATCTAACGCTATCTTGATGAGCTGTTGTATACAATAAGCAGCTGAGCTTTTAAGGATAAACAGTAACATAATATCACGACTAAGAATGAATAAAGAAGATAGAGATTACTACGGTGTAATCTCTTTTTTTTATGCCCTACTTCCCCATTTGGCAGTTGAGAGAATGATAGGGTATGTGAGCAGACAAAAAGATTCATATGATATGAATCACCACGAACAATCTTGTATTTCCAGTATAGCAGATGACAAAGAAGATGTCAAGAATAAAGCTTGATATTGTTATAAAAATCTGTGATTTATACAACTCAGTTGAGTTCTAGCATTGCGTTGTTGTGATATTTTCTAATGAGGGGTACTGATTCTCAGAATAGGATAAAGCTGTCTGAGCAGATGAAAAACAAGGCGTAATTGGGGGATTCAACAAGACTAGGATTTCAGCTGTAATCCTCTTATTGGGGTACTACAATTTATAAAACTGCAAGGCTGTTGCATCAAATCGGTGCAGCAGCCTTTTCTTTTTCCAGAGATATTGTGCTTTAGAGAGAATGAGATGGAAAACAGCGTAATACAAGATCAAGGGGTATCTTATTTCCACGTTCGTGGTATATAGAAAGTGAGATGCAAAATAGGAAGTGTTTCTTTTCTTTTTTGAAAAGAAACGGTTGCAAGATGCAGTCACTGAAATTCAAGGAGGTTCAAATCATGAAAACAGGTTTATCCCCTACAGATACGTTATTTTGGAAAAGAGTTGAGGATTTGTCCTATGATGAAATATAAAATTATGCACAGAGATTCTGTGATTGCAGAAGCAAACGGTTTTGAAGTTACTGAGATTCTGAGTTTTGATTTTAATCAAGCACTTATCGGCTCATGGCTGCCTGAAATAGCAACATACATGAAAGAAACGGCTCAGGCACTCTTGAATAACGAGAAAGCCCTTGAGATCATGAAACGGAATGCTCTGAACAGAACGTCTATTGCATATGCTGCAAATTATGCCGAGAAGTGCGTAAAACAGCATATGGCAGATGCGTTTAATGAGATGTTTTTTCCGTGGGTAAACAATCAGGTTCTTCAGATGGCAGAATTTCTGCTTTCTTGGTTAGAGAAATCATAAGGGGTATCTTACAGATGCTTTTGGCATAAAAGCACCAGAACTGCATTTGTAAGATTCACAGCTGTTTTTGACATTGTAAAATTCAGCATGGTAAGCTTTCAGAATTCATGGGAGTTTGCCAATCTAAATGCTGAAATATTTTGAAAATTGGGAGCTTATTTCGCACTTGAAGTTTTTATGGCACTTTCGATTTTACCTGAAATTTTAATTGGAACTTATTATGAGATTTCAATAATGACAGAAGATGCGTTCAAAATCATATAAGCTGAAATCGTGCAATCCTATAGGAAAACGATGCATCTAATCTATGAATTGGGGTACTCAACTAGAATCACCGTACCTAATAGCAGACAGAATTTCAAGCTATTTCTTCGGCAGCGAGTTATGGATGCAAAAATCTTTCAGGGGAAGTTTTCAAGAAAATATTGTGCGAGAACAAGCCTGAATCATGGGCAGACAGGCAGAAAAAATAGAGATATTTTGTGCTTTGAGTTTCTATAAGGTTTTTGGATGTGAAAATAACCATGTAGAAAAATCCTTGATTCCAATTTTCCAGTATGCTATTCTTGAAGCAAAAATACAGACAGAAAGAAGGAAATACATATGCAAACGCCAGAACTATTATATCTGCATTCACAGTGGAGTTATGCCTTTCGATGTCAGCAGTTTCAGATTGTTGCTACGGAGCAGAACAATTTTTCGGTGATTTATCTCGTAAAAGGGGTATCTATCCAAAAGAAACTGACAATCATGCAGATATGCGAAGAAACTTGCAGAAACATTTTTCCAGAAGAATTGACTCAGCTGATTATCGACTGTTGGGAAGATATTATCAAAGAGCCAGGAGAACTGCTGTTTTGCAGTGTAGACGATTTGATTTTTTGGCTTGAAGCATATCAGGCTTTTTAAGAATCAGAATCCGTAATCTGTGATTGCTTTTGATATTCCTGATACCAGGCATCTTGCTCAGATTGGCTCATATTATCCCAGTTGTCCGTTCTCTTTTCAATTTCCTCAACGGTGTATGCGTCCATGCCGTAGCACTCATTTCCGTCCATATCCTGATAAACCGCAATATCGTCTTCCAAGCCGTGATAGATATACTCGTGACGCATCAGGTTGCGAAAGGTGATATAATCCACTAAATGTTGATTCATGGTCTGCATGCTGCCGTAGTGCAGAGAGAGTGTTTCTACGATTTCAGCATAGTCCGTTTTCCCTCTGGAAAAATACAATTCTTCGAGAATGGCAGCAAGCACATTGTCGTTGAATTGCAGGGTGACTGCGTCCTTGTCTGCCTTGACCAGCGAAACGTCGAAATCCCGCAGAATCACCGCAAGAGCGGCAATCGTTTGTCCGGAAAACCGATCCTGGCTCTGGATCAGGCTGTCTGTGCTGACCTCAAAGTAATCCGCCAGTTTCTTCAAAATAATCGCAGACGGAACGCTTTTCTTATCAATATAATTGCGAACGGACTTGGGGTCAACCAAAATTTCAGCCGCCAGCTTGTTGATGGAGATGTTCCGCTTCCCCATGAGCCTTTGCAGCATATCCGAAAAGTTCTTTTTCCACGCAGTTTCGTCAATTTCATAGTTATTCATCATGAAAATTCCTCCTTTGAAAATTATCCTGTAGAAAACTCCTTGCTATCTCGATTTCCCTGTGCTAAAATAAGGGTATGACTAAAATCACAGCAAGTGCAGATAAAATTCCTCAACTCAGTGCTTAAAGTATACCGCATCTGTTTCACTTTGTCAAGAGAAAATTACAAAAAATTTTTTTGCAATTTCCCGAAGCATGTTCGCAGAAATGGGAACACGCTTCAGAAAAGGAGGTCTATGATGTTATCACATAAAAAATACATGGAAATTCAGAACCTGAACCGCGAGATCGGTGACATGTTTGAGCCTGGAGATCAGATCATCATTCAAGAGAAAATCGACGGTTCCAATGCCAGCTTTCAGTATGATCGGGAAACAGACAGCGTGATTTGTTTCAGCCGCAATCAGATCTTGTCGCCGGAATTGAATCTTCGCGGCTTTTACGAATGGGTACAAAAACTGGACAAAGAGCAAGTACATGCGGTTCTGGGCGACAATCTGCGAATGTTCGGAGAGTGGCTGGTACGGCATACTGTACCCTATCCGAAAGACTGCTATGAAACGCTGTACTGCTTTGATGTGTTCGATATGGAACAGCACCGCTACTTGCCGCAGGATCAGGTAAAAGCCCTTGCGGAGCAGCTGGGGCTGCGATATGTTCCTGTGTTCTATGAGGGACCTTTTACCTCGTGGGAAGACTATCAGCCATTGGTGGGAAAAACAGAACTGGGCGGTGAGATCGGTGAAGGAATCATCATCAAGAATCTGAGTACCCTGAGCGGCAATCTTGCATACACGAAAATCGTACACGAGAATTTTTCTGAAAACAAGAAAACGTGGAAAAAGAAACAACGCCGGAAGCCCAGTCCGGAGGAACTGCAAGAGCATGAGCGTCTGCTGGAACTGGCAAAAACAGTTGTTACCAGACAGCGTGTACAGAAGATGCTCTACAAGCTGGTAGATGAGGGCGTGATTCCGGAGGATTTTTCTCGACAGAACATTCCCGCCATTTTTCAGCATCTGCCTTCAGCCATCTATTACGATTGCCTGAAAGAGGAGCCGGAAGTGGTCAATCGAATTGAAAAGTTTAGCAAACTGTCCAGCGAGATCAGCCGCAGTTTGGTAAAGGAAATTATCGCCGAAAAGGAGAGTTAAGATGCGAAACATTGGTCTAGGAGATCGCATGAAGCAATACGAACAAGTCACACAAGTCCGCTTGATACGGCGTATGCCGGTGATTCTCCGACTGGACGGAAAAAGCTTTCACCGCTTTACCAGAGGCTTTAAGAAGCCCTTTGATCCGGTAATGCTGACGGCAATGCAGAACACCATGCAGGAGCTTTGCAGCCGTGTGGAGGGCTGTGTGTTGGGTTACACGCAGTCTGACGAGATCTCTCTCGTGCTGTGTGATTATCAGCAGCTGGACACAGAGGCATGGTTCGGCAACAAGCTGCAAAAGCTTTGCAGTATTTCCGCAAGCATCTGCACCTCTGCCTTTCAGAAATATTTTCGGGAGGCAGCTTCCACTCTGGGATACACCGACTATCTGAAACGAGCAGATCAGGCGAATTTCGACAGCCGAGCATTCAATCTGCCAATGGAAGAAGTGAATAACTACTTCGTCTGGCGGCAGCGAGATGCGATACGAAATTCCATACAGGCAACTGCACAAGCCTATTTCAGCCACAAGCAGCTGAACGGTGTCAACTGCAAAAAAGCTCTGGAGATGCTGCTGACAGAGAAACAGGTCGATTGGGAAACGTTTCCTACGGTGTGGAAACGTGGGACTTGCTGTATCAAAATGCCGCAGCTGTTGAACCAAGGCACACCCAGTGAAATCATTCGGGAGAAATGGTGTCTGGATTTAGAAATTCCGGTATTCTCAGAGGACTGCACCTATGTGGAGAAACGCATTCACTTTGAAGATGCCGAAGCAGAGGAGGACATATGATCTTTTTTACCAGTGATCTGCATTTCGGGCATGAACATATTATCCAGTTCAACCACCGCCCTTTTCGGAATGTCACCGAGATGAACCGGCAGCTGATCTCCAATTACAATGCCGTGGTGCAGCCGGAAGATACAGTTTACCTGCTGGGAGATCTGTCCTTTCAGATTTCCGTTGAAAAGGCGAATGCACTGATTGCACAGCTGAACGGAAAAAAGCATTTGATTTTGGGCAATCACGATAAGTCCTATGCACCGGAACTGTTTGAGGAAATTCTGATTTATCGGGATCTGCGGGAAATGCAGAAGTGGTGGGTGCTGATGCACTACCCGCTTCTGGAGTGGAGAAGGGAACGCCATGGGGCGATCCACCTGCACGGGCACATTCATTCCAAAGGGCTGGACAACAACCTGTCCAACTTGCAGAAAGGAATTCGCCGCTATGATGTAGGCGTTGATGCAAACGGATACTATCCGGTTGCCATGTCCACGATTCTGGATTTCTT
>ERZ827498.4255-NODE-4255-length-11366-cov-7.443108_pt1 | contig 11366 bp, 7 predicted proteins | sample MGYA00519865_ERZ827498 | MGnify/ENA primary metagenome ERZ827498 (study PRJEB31778, sample SAMEA3449328) | human gut metagenome | biome: human gut; feature: human-associated habitat; material: faeces | place: United Kingdom | collected 2010/2012 ...
TATATCAAAATTCTCTTCCATCTTTTTGTTTCTCGCACAAAGGTACAAAAGATATTATTATAATAGAAAGAAAGATCGAGGAATTCATTTTCAGTCCCTCATCCGTCCTTTATATAAATTCATTATTGTATAAATAATTAATTATTATGGGAGTTACACTAGGTAAGAAACAATTAAACAAAGGAAGAATTTCTCTTTATTTAAATTACAGTCACAACGGCAAGCGCCGTAAAGAGTATTTAGGCATTATTCTAGAACCGCCTGTCACACCGGAAGCCAGAGCGGAGAACAAGAATAAAATATTGATTGCTAAACAGATTCGAGCAAAAAAAGAGCTTGAATTCTTGTCTGTCGAATATGCCTTAAATAAAACTGCAGAAACATTTGAAGATATCCTGCCCGAAGCACCAAGTAACGGACCGGACTTTTTCCGCATCATGAATGAATACCTAAGCACTTATTATAAGAAAGATAAGAAAATGGTAAAATCAACCATTCTCCATTTACGCACATTTAATAAAAAGAAAATCTTACCAATCAACAAAATTACAAGAGAATTTTGTGTAGATTTTCTCGACTATTTAAGATCTAAACTCCGTGGCAATACCCCTATTGGCTATTTCAAGAAATTCAGAATGTGCATCAATAAATGTGTTGAAAAGAAGTTAATTTCTCATAATCCGACAAATGGGATACGGTTATCGCAATTTGACGAAGTAACAAAGGAGATACTGACATTAAAAGAGATACAAAAATTAGCTGTTACTTCCTGCCCAAATAATGAGGTAAAACGAGCATTTCTTTTTTTCATGTTATTGCGGATTACGTTGGTGCGACGTCTATCAATTACGATATAAGGATGTTGACTTTCCGGCAAGAAGATTAACCATCATACAACAGAAAGTACAAACACATTCCAAAAGTGCCATTTTGCATTTAAACTTAAACCACACAGCTCTCAAACTTTTACAGAAATGTAATGGAGACAGAGAAGACTTGGTTTTCTCACTTCCCTCCTACTCATATACAATCAGAATTCTTCGTAAGTGGGTAATAGACGCTAATATACGAAAGCATATTACCTTCCACTGTGCCCGCCACTCTTTTATCACAAATATCATGGCAAATGGAGCCAACATTAAAACCGCCGCTTCCCTTGCCGGCCACTCAACAACCAGACACACTGAAAAGTATGTACATATAATAGATGAACTGAAGCAAAAAGCTGTCGATAGTTTACCGGATCTAACTATCAACTATAAATAATAAAAGGGTCCTCTACAGGACCTCACCATATTAAGCCTTCCTTCTATACTTCTGATATACTGAATATTACAAAGGGTAGATAGTATTCGGCACGAATACTACCTACCTGTCAAATGTCGTCAATCATTACTTTAAATGCAACTTTAAACACTTACTGAATAAATACCGCATAAGATATGCTAAACAATTAATATCCAATGAAGTATATTCTCCAAATGAACTTTATAAACCTTGCGGTTTTTCCTCTCGAAGCGCTTTTTATGCAGCATTTAAGAAAATTATGAGAGTATCTCCTTTATATTATCAAAAGTATTATAAAGACAAGCAAATATAGCAATATTGAACTCATATACAGTTACTTAAATCTTGAAAAAAACAATAACAATTCTATTTTTTTAAATTTATAAATTTAAAGTTTTTCTATTATGAACAAAAAATTTTTAAGTGCAGTCCTGTTCGGAGTTTTGATGGCTTCATCTACAGGAACGTTCGTGTCTTGTAAAGACTATGATGATGACATCAAGGATTTACAAGAAGAACTGAATAAAAAGGCTTCACTTGAGGAAATGACTCAAAAACTTTCCACAATGGAAACTGCTGTGGCTGATGCAAAAAAAATAGCAGAGGAAGCAAAAGCTAAAGCAGAAGAAGCTTTGAAAAAAGCCGAAGAAGGAGGCAGTGGTAGCGGTGAGGTTACTTCGACAGACCTTGAGAACTTGAAGAAAGAACTTCAAGCACAAATTAGCAAGCTTGCTTCTTTAGAAAGTGTAGACAAAAAAATCGCAGCTTTAAAAGAAGAGTTGACAGGTGACTTCATTACTTCAGAAAGCTTGCAGGCTTTAAACGAGAAGGTAGATAAATTGAGTGCCGAAGTCATGCAGATTATAGGTCATCGTTTGACTAGTCTTGCTTTAATTCCAACAGAACATATCAATGGTATTGCCGCTATTACTTTGACTACTCTACAGTATACTCCTCAGAGATATAAGGCAATGGAGAAACATGAATTGAACCCTGGTAATCATACCAATCGTCCTGTTTTAGACCATGAACCTGTTGGTGAAGCACGCTATATTTCTACAGAAAAGAATGAAGCTTATTTCCATGTAAGTCCAAGCATGGGAGTGCGTACCGAAGATATTGAGCTGCCATCATTTGATTGTATCACATCAAAAAACACACAAAGATCTGCTGATGTAACATCAAACAGCCCGATTGTACCGACAAGCAAGGAAATTAAGGATGGAGTATTGACTGTTACATTCAAAAAAAGTGAAGATTTCTTAGGCAAACAGATTACTACAGACAAGGTAGGCAACACAGAAACATTCTATATGGCGTCTTTGAAAGTTCCTGTTACTGAAGCTAATTACACAGAAACAGAGAAAGCTGACAAAGAAGCAGGAAAAATTGAGGGAGTATATGTAAATTCTGAATATTCTCGTATAGAGGAAATTGTGGCTATCCCTTATTTGGCTAACTCTAAGACTGATTTTACAAAACAGATTGATGGCGAATTTGCAGATGAGATTCAGAAAGATGCAGACAACAAAGATATTTATGTTCATTATCATGATTCTATTTGTCTGTATGGCTCAACCAATAATCAGTTGGTGGATGTTGAGCAGGCATATAATGAACCGCTTGACTTAAATAAATTGGTTACTGTTTGTACTACTACTGAAGCTAACAAACATGCAGAACACAGAGAACTGGAAAATTATGCAGATTATGGATTAGAATTCCGTTTTGCTCTTGCTCAGGCTGAATATCTACAGGGTGACCGCAAGACTGACGAACAGGCATTTGCTAAAATATTAAAAGGCAATATGCTGAAATCGGAAGTTTATGATGTGGATTTGGCAGATAACGAGTTCTCAAGAGCTTCTATCGGTCGCGAACCCATTGTACGTGTATCATTAATCGATACAAAGAATGGTAATGCACTGATTGCACAACGTTACATTAAAGTGCGTTGGATTGACAAAGCTGAAGAACAGACATTAAAACCGTTCAATTTCACTGAAGACATTATCAGTTGCAAGGATATGTTCCAGCAATTGTTCTCTCAGGATATGAATGAAGCTATCTACCATCAAGTTCAATTCAATGGTGGACAAAGTATGAGTAAGACTGAGTTCCACAATGTATTCAAGACTTTAAAAGTGAAGAGTCTGATGAAAGATGGTCAAGCAATGGATTTAAGTAAATTCACTGTTTCTACAGATGCTGCTGCCGATTGGAATGAAGGTAGCAAACAACAAGAAAAGGATGGAGCAGAAGCATTGAAGAATGACGTAGATTTGTTGTTCGGTTTCTTGGAAGACGCACAAGACAATACTTCATACAATCTGGTATGGGCTATGAACCCTGCAACTGTAGGTGCCCTTAAGGATAATGGAAATGGTAACTACTCTTCTACATTTGATATCGAAATTGAATATGTAGATGCTGTAGGTACTGTAGGTAATATCACTCAGCACTTTACTCAGGAAATAGTTGCTCCGAAACAAGAATTTGCTTACCAAGGAACATACTGGAAAAATGGTACAGGTGAAGGTATATTCAACGTAAATCCGCTTGTATTCACAACTAATAACAATGGTTGGAATAATGGATCAGTTACACCTGATCATGAACATGAGTATAATGGAGCTGCTTGTGCATTGAAAGATTACAGCCATATTTCCGCAGACCTTGTCAACGGATATATCTACCAACCTACAAGTGCTAAACCTGAAAATTTGGCTCAGTTTATTAAGAATATCCGTTCTTGTGCTAAAGTAAGATTTGTATTTGATGAGGCTCGTTTCAATGACTATGATTATTTGGCTGGATATCATGTAAGCCAAGATGGTATTTCATTATGGAAGGGTACTGCACCTGCTACATGGAATAACTTCGAATACGTCCAGGAAAATAAGGAAACTTTAGCTGCAACTATCGAAAACAAGATGGGTGCTGGAGAGTTGTCAAATACTCAATACTTGCCATGGGACTTCAATGAAACACTGGGTTCTGGAACGGATGAATGCGAAAGCCACGTTCGTTTACACGAATTAGACAAACTGAATGGTACACCTGCAGCTCAGGCATTGGTTGGTAAATCTGTTCCTGTAAACTTGGTTGTTGAATACAATGAGTTTAATATAATTCCTGTTCAGAAATTTGAAGTATTCTTCATTGATCCTTTGACTATTGACGGTAGCATTAACGGTAACTTTGTTGATGCAGAAATCGATGGTAGCTTCTTGAATGTAGCAAACGGATTCAACTTTACAGACTGGAATGGAAATAAAGTTGCAGCTCAAGACCTTACGGAAGTTAAGGACGGTGAATATGCACATGAATTGTATGATTTCTACGGTGTTCACAATGTTAAGTTCTTAACAGATAAAGTAACTACCAGCTTGTCATATGATCCAGCAACTAACACTTACAAACATACTGAAGGTGTGAAAGACGGTAAGTTACCAACCAAGGCATCACTGAAACAGATGGAAGCTACTGAAAATGGTGGTGTGGTTGATAAAGCAAATGCTCAAGAGGTAGTTTCAGATCCTACCCACTTGGCATACTTCAACAATGAAGGTACTCCGGTTAATGTTGATTATAAGATGTATATCTCTGTTGAAGTTGCTCATAAATGGGGTGTCTTGAAGAAAGAAGCTCTCGAAGTGAATGTTCACAAGGCAGCCGGTACTCCCAATAACTAATATTTAGGACTATAATATGAAAAGGACGCTTTTTAAAAGGAGCGTCCTTTTTTTACGAAATCAAAATAAAAATAAACATGAAATCATTTACTTATACGCTGATTCTTCTTTACTTTTATATATTTTCCTCATGCAAAGGAGATAGCAGTAATTCTGCTCCCTTTGATGGTGTGTTTGTTACGGAATCAGGGATAAAATTTGAGTTAAAAGAAGATTCAACCACACTTATCCTATTTGACGATACCTTAAATTATGAAGGTGTATGGTCTATACATCATACTAATGAGTCAGAGTATGCCAATATAGAATTTGCCGGCAAACCGGACTATTATTATTTAAAAGATAAGAAAATCTATCGTAGCAAGAGAGAGATGGAAAGTGACTGGATGGGAACAAAAATACAATATCTCAATTGATATTTATAACATTGATGCTATTAAGAAACTTTATTTTATATCATAAATATAGAAGGGCGGTCTTCAATTGAGAAAACTACCCTTCTTTTCACCAAAATATTATAAAAGCGGCTCTCTTATTCCGCAATCATAATCACTACACGGTTCCAGTCATTTGTTGTGAAAGGCTGCACCTCGGAACCCTTGCTGTCCACACTCAGTCGGTCTGCACTGATGCCGTACCTGTTAATCAGTTCGTCGGCCACCATGCGTGCACGTTTTTTGGCAAGCTCGGCATTGACCTTTGCACTTCCCGTTCCCTTGTCGGCGTAACCGGTGATGGTTGCCTTTGAGCGGGGATACTGCTTCATATAGTCCGCAATGGCCAGGATGTTGACCTGCTGGTCCTCGGCGATGTCCGTCTTTGCCAGCCCGAAGGAAACGTGGCTTTTGATGCCCGGCACGCTCTTTTCCACCTCGGGACACGGAACGGGTTCGGGACACTTATGGCTGTCGATTGCGCCCTGCAGCTCGTTGATCTTGTCATTGAGCGACTTCACGTATGACTCGCTGTAACGTTCGTTCCTGTACGCCACCGGCTTGCAGTCGGGACATTTCAGGTTGAATCCCGTACCGAACTTGTAGGTGATGCCCACCAGCACGTTGTAATAGGAATCGAAGCTGTGGTCGTCCCGGCGGTTCCAGCGGTCGGAAACACCGTTTGCCAGGGCTTCAACATTGAAATCGAAGGCTTTGTTCAGGCGGAAGCTTGCCTGGATGCCCAGCCTTGCCATGAAGCTGCTCGCCCCCTCGTCAAAAGTCTGGTTGTAACCGACCCCCGCGATAAGGCGTGCATTGAAGAAACGTTCGGGATTGCTTCCGCAGAACAGGCTGCTCATGTTGAACAGGCCGTCCACGGTGGCCGCACCATAGTAGAACCCCTCGGCGGGCCTGCTGCCGCTTCCGGCCCTTCCCCTCCAGCCGCTGACAGCCAGACGGGCACCCACATAAGGATTGAAGTACTTGCCGGCAGCAATCTGTCCTGCCGGAGAAATCAGTTTGCCGATACCCGTGCCGTCCAGCGAATAGGAGGCACCAAGCTGGCCCTGGAGGAACCAGTTGTCATCCGTACTCTGAGCGTTGGCGCTCATACCGGCACCCGCCAGTAATAAAGCTGCAATAATCACCTTTACTTTCATAGTCATTTTTTTTATGAATTATTTTTCTACCTGCTCTTTCAACTGTGGATATTTCAATAAAAGAGGCTGGCATTTATCCTCCGGTATATTCGGGCGATAAGTCTTGAAAATGTAAGCACCGACAATATTGTCGGCATTGGCTTCAATGTGACGGATAAAATAATCGGTAAAATTCGACCTGACATCATCCGCACTCCATTCCGGATGTTTGGAGATGGAAGATATGAATTCATCCAGACCTAAAAGGAAATCCTGTAACCGGTCGTTCAGCCCGGTGCCGGATGTACAAATCCGGTCTCCTAATAAGGCTGTGATATTTCCGTTCTCAATCACCACGGGCAGGCAATAAGGCATTATACTGTCAGGAATCTGGACAGAGAGCACGCGTATATAGGGGACTGCCACATCCACCGAGTCTGCAAATTCGAACTTTCCGTTCTTGACGACAGTACTGTCATACCGTATCGCATTGCTTTGCATATCCGTCAGATAAACCGTCTTACCCTCAAACCGGGAATCTTTGGCCATACCGTATATCCGGTAACCGGGTGACGGACTGCAAGCCGCCATCACGACCATACACAGAATCAGGACAGATAGAAAAAGAACATGTTTTTTCATTCTTGTTTTATGTTTTAAAAAGTAAGACCGCCCGGCTAACGTGTTAGCAGAACGGCCTTCGCTTTTATATTACAACGCAACCAACGTTACGCCTTAGAATCTTATACCCAGTTTCAGCACCGGCATATCAAAAATCTTGATATTGTGGTGTGAAGCGTTGTATTTGTCAAAACCTTTGGGACAGAGCTGGATGACATCGTAACGGTAGGCCAGGGGTTGGAACTGGAATCCCAGCACCAGACCCGGGGCCAGGCTGTATTCGATACCGGCTACGCCGGCAGCCTTGATACCGAACATCTGCCCGGCATTGCTGCCACTGCCGTAAAGCTGCTCGGGTACTTCCACTTCTGTATCGGGGTCTACTACCATATCACCCGTATAAGGTTTTGTTGTCTCAACACGTGCCATCTGGAAGCCCAGAGAGCCTCCCAGATAGGGATGGATGCGAGGATTGCCCACTTTGAAATAACGGTTGGATCCTACGGCCGCATACCAGTTGTTGCTCATGCGGGCACTGATATAGTCCTGTGCGGGGATAATCATATCCTCCACCTCGTAGTCGCCTTCCACATAGTCCTTCTTGGGAGTCAGGTTGATATTCATGCTGAACTGGAAGTTGATGTCCCAGCAGTCAGACAGGAAATATTTGCCTTCGATACCCAGAATGTTGGTCAGGCTATTGTTATTCAAACCGTCAATGTTCAGATACGCGCTTAAGTCTCCGTTTTGGGCATTGTCCTTGTCATCGTTGGGCAATCCTACAGTACCGTTATCGCCGTTTCCGGGCTTACCGTTGTGAGAGAACTTAGGCAGTAGGTAAGAGGTGTTCTCATTATAGAAGTTATTACCTCCACCCAGCAGAACCGATATCTGCCATTGGCCTTTCTTGGGAGCAAACAACACACCATCACAACTGTTGCCCATAGTCTGCGCCAATAAAGGCGCAGAAAGGGTAGCAAGTATCAGTAATGTGTATAGTTTCTTGATCATTATATACTATTTTACAGTGTTGATGAAACCCTATTTATTTAGTGATTGCAGCAATCAACTCATCCTTGGCTTTATTCAGGGCATCAAATGCGGCCTGATAGCCTTTCAGAGCTTCCTGAGCGTTAGCCAATTCAGCTTCGTACTGAGCTTTAGTCTTATTGGCAATGGTTACACTTTCGTTGTCGAATGAAGCCAAGTCATCCTTCTTGTCAGCAATGTATTCATTCAGAGCTTTGATACTGTTCTCAATTTTTGTGACAGCATCTGATATGCCACTTGTATTTTCAATTGTTACGTTGTTAGATTTTAACACACCCTCTTCATAAGTATAATAAGTATATTTAATACCCAACTCACCACCAATATTTTGTAGTGTCGTTTTCAAGACAGCTAATACTTGCTTTTCGCCATCTTTATTCATGGTTTCGATACCTAATGCAGCAGCAACATTCTTAACAGGGTCTTTTTCAAACTGTTCAGCATCCAATTTACAGATTTCATAAATTGTATCTCTAAGCGGTTCGTTGATAGCATCCAATGCTTCTTTCTGTTTTGCAATTTCTGCAATAATCGGTGCTTCAAGAGCTGCCTTTTCTGCGGCTGTCTTGCTCAGAGACTCTGCGTAAGAAGTCCAGTCATCGATGGTTGAGAAGGCATTCTTAGCATTCTGAAGTATTACATATACACTTGCACTAGCATCTGAAGAAGATACAGCGGCTGAGCTAATTTCTGCATAAACTTCATCCAAAGGCAGAATTGCAGTTTTTGCAGCTTTCAAACCGCCATTGACAGTGGAAGGCAGTTTGGCTAGACCTGTATACAATTTATAAGAAGCCTTAATCCATGTCTGTGCAGCGCCATCTTCATCAGTAGAATTTTGATTTACGGATACACTACTCCATTCTGAGCCAATAACCGCCTTTTGACCTTCTTCTATAAGTTTAGCGAATTGTTCTGCATCCAACGAAGCTAACTTATCTGCAATCACAAATTCTTTATCCTCATTAAATCCAATGATAGTTATTTTAAATTCGTCACCAACTAAAGCCTTTCTCTTTGGATAATATGCAGTCAATTCATCTGTCAAGGCTTTTTGGGCAGCTTGCAATTTTGTATCATCTACCTTATCCATTGCCTTGTCATAAGCAGCTTTTGCTTCAGTTACCTTGTCCTGAGCTGCAAGATATTCCTGAACAGTTGAGTTGGTATAATCCTTTTTATCATCAGCAGGTAATTTATCATATGCATCTTTTTTTGTTTTAAGCTCATCTTCTGCAGTTTCGATGGCTGCCTGTAATGTCGGTATATTGCTAGGAAGCGAATTTTCATAAGCATTTCTAGCATTTACATAAGCATTTCTAGCATTTACATAAGCATTCCATTTAGTTTTAACATTCTGCTCAATAGTAGAAGTTAACTGTTGAGTGATTCCATAAGCTGTTGCAGCTGTTTTATAAGCAGCATAAGCAGCATTGAATGCAACAGTATCAGCCTTATAGGTTGTTTCAGCTGTAGTAAAGTCTGCGTTGACTTTTTCCAAAGCGACAGCAACCTTAGCTTTATCCTCTTCTGTTATATCTTCGCCTGTTGATAGAGATGGTAAATTATAAATGGTTACCATTTCTAATTTCTTATATGCACCTTTATAAAGTTCAATGCCATGTGTTTTAACTTCCGTTGCAAAGTTTTCTATCTTAGCAGACAAAACGTTTTTTTCATTAATAGTATTGTCTTCATTTACACTACCTAACTGAAGATTTTCAATTACAGGGGCAGTCTTGAATGAATAAACCACGTTATCTACATTGACTGTCTTTTCCTGAATATTTTGTTTTTGGTCAGTAACCCACTGTTCTCCTGCTAGAGCGACTAATAGGGTGTTATCTTCTTTAATGATAGAGCTGATGAACTCGCTTTCAATAGCAGTCGGAACATTCAAAGCAACAGATTGATTGTCTTTTTCAAAAGTAACTTTTTGCTTAGAGATGGCTTGTTCGATAGGAGCTTTTGTGGCATCATTAGTAGTAATTGTTTGTTTCAATTCTGCCACCTTCTTATCGATTGCTATGATTTGTTTATTAATATCAACAATTTGAGCATCTACTGCATCACTGCTATAATCTGCAGCTAATTTCTTGAATTCAGCCAATGTTACAGAGTCATTAGCCAATTTAGACTGACCGGATTTGATGTCTGCCGCAATGAATTCTTTAGCAACAGCGATAGAGTCAGAAGAGAATTTAAGCAAATTATTGCTGAGACCGGTAATCGTTGCCAATGTTTCCTGTATCTTACCACTGACTTTTTTCAACTCACCAGTAATAGCCACCAACTTCTTTGAGTAGACAGAGTCTGTAACATAAACTCTTGCAGCTTCCAATTCAGCAAGAGCTTTCAAATAAGCAGTTTCATTTTCAGCCGCTGTTTTCTGAAGTTCAAACAGTTTTCCTTCGAAATCTTTAACTACTGAATCCTTTTTGGCCTCCCACAAAGCAATTTCATAATCACTGCTGGCTTTTTGGATTTCCAGATTCAATTTATCAATTTCCAATTGAACCTTCTGTTGTTCCACCTTAACTTGTTCAAACTCTACCTGGACCTTCATCCATTCAGCCTCGGCCAATCTGTAGGCTTCATTTGCTTTAATCAAAGCAGCCTTCGCTGTGCGGAGTTCTTCGATACCTGCGGGTTCATCGTTGTCGATACATCCCGTGAAAGTCACTGAAGAGCCGGCCATAAGAGCTCCGAACAGGACTACACTTAAAAATTTTTTGTTCATAATAGAAAAACTTTAAATTTATAAATTTAAAAACTTGATTTGTTTTTTGTTTATTATTTTATAAAGGACTTAATCGTATTCAGAAAGAAACGGGAGCATATTCCCGGGATACCGTGAAGGAACCACACCGACTTCTTTGGTAAAGGCAGAATAGAAGACACTTCTGGATGTAAACCCGCAAAGCTTTATCAATTCATCAGCCGTGCGCTTTTCCTTTCGTAGAAGGAGTTTGGCATACTCCACCCGACATCTGTTCACCAATGTCTTAAAGTTGCATTTAAAGTAATGATTGACGACATTCGACAGGTAGGTAGTATTCGTGCCGGTTGCAACAAGAGGATATTACGTTGATTATCAGTGGTATTTGAGAAAGAGAGGCAATTCGGGATTTATCCCTTAT
>ERZ827498.4262-NODE-4262-length-11354-cov-247.561574_pt1 | contig 11354 bp, 14 predicted proteins | sample MGYA00519865_ERZ827498 | MGnify/ENA primary metagenome ERZ827498 (study PRJEB31778, sample SAMEA3449328) | human gut metagenome | biome: human gut; feature: human-associated habitat; material: faeces | place: United Kingdom | collected 2010/2012 ...
ATTGTTAAAAAGAATTAAATTAATATTTTTACACTATTTAACTAAAATAATTTGTTGGTTCTGCTAAAAAGTTGTATCTTTGCAGTGTAATTAAAAACATAAGTTAAACAATTAAAATAATTGATATATGGAACATTCATATTTTAAAATTACATTGAAACAGTCGGACAAAGTAACGGTTTTTATGGTACGTTCTGACAAAGTAAGCGAGTTCTTTAACAACAAAATCGACTACTTACAGGGAGATTGCTCAATAACTGTAAAGGGTCGTTTTCCGACACACAAAGACAGTAGAAAGTGGTTTGTAATTTCAACTAAATAATAATTATATGAAAAGAATTAAGTATTTTACATTATCCGAGTTCATTAACTCAACAACTGCAAAACGTTTGGGTATTGATAACACCCCAACTTTTGAGGTAGTAGACAATTTAAACCGTTTAGCGGATTACTTAGACAAAATTCGTGAAAAGGTAGGTAAACCTATCTTAGTTAATAGCGGTTTTCGTTGTCCGGTGTTAAATAAAGCCGTTGGTGGTGTGGCTAACAGTCAACATCTAAAGGGTTTGGCTGCTGACGTTGTTTGTAGTGATATGAATACCTTAGAAAAGGTTATAAGAGAAACAGGCGGTTTTGACCAATTTATTAAAGAACATCGTAAAGGGTCTACGTCTTTTTGGTTTCATGTTTCGGTCTGTAACCGTAACGGTAAACCAAGACAACAAGTTATAATGAATCTAGAAAAGAAATAGTTATGGATAAATCAATAGAAATTTTGTTGAAATATATTAAAGTATCAACAGAAAATTTGCAGAGCATAGCAGAAGAAACAACAGGTACAAACGGCATGTTATTAAATTCTGTTATTGATGTATTAAAGGCGCAAACCTTAGTAATAAAAACTATTTCTTGCAAACTTGATGCCGAAAAGGCAAAGAAAAACCGTGCCTTAGATTTTATTTGTGGCAAAGGTTTAGCCAACGAATTTAATAATAAAAAATAAGAAAACAGGCGGTAACATCTTTACCGCCTGTTTTATTTATAGATAAACACCGTTTGCAAGTTGTGAAACAATTTCATTAAATTCGTCAACTAACATACTATTAGTTGTTGTTAAGTTAACGTTTTCAAACTGTGCAAACCCTGTAACGTCTCCAATACGTTTTTGTTCTGTGGTGTTATTTACAGGAACATTCAATGGTTCAAAGTACTTAATAGTAATATAAGGTTCTAACCCCATTAAAACCGTATTAAGGTCACTCAAATCCCCGATAGTACTTATCTCATCATTCGCCAACGTTTTATAAATAATTTTGCTGCTACAATTTGTTGTACCGTTATTGATAGTAATACCGTCACATGATAAATTAAAGGCACAATAACCTGTAATCAAATCTATATCATAACTCAAATTTAATTCTTTTCCTATAAAGTCACTATCTACAGGAACAAAACCTACAAACGGTAAGAAACATTGTATTGTAGCGTTAAAATCGTTTCCACTATCAGAGTTAACAGGTAATAGCACGTTTCCGAAATCTACGTGCACCTTTGAATCGTCAACGCTATTTGTATTAATACTTGTATCAAAGTTAGCCAACTTTAAAGACGTTGGGGAAACATTCGGTACGTCCACGTAAACTTTGTGTAACCTGTTCACATAATCCCCAATATCATAATATTCATATTCGTAATTTTCATTTAACTTTTTAGTGAAACGAATTTTTGAAAAATCATCTAAAGTTTTTGTATCGACTAGATACACGTTAATACTACCGTAACCTGTTACTTCTGTATCGGGGACTGTTCCACCTAACAGGGTAAAAGTTGAATCACTTACTTCTTCTCTGTCGTTTGGAAACGTAAAATTTAATGTTGCGGTTTTACCGTTGTTACTCAGAACCAAAGGGTGTTCTTCTGCTCCACCTATTAACGGTTCCCATTTAGCAACAGGCAAATTCTCAGCGTCAAAATGAGTTTTACCGTTTGCCGTTGCAATAACGTTAACAGTTTCGTTTTCGATGTAATAAGGTTTTAACCCTGTTACGTTGCACCCTGTCAAAGAATTAACAGTTGTGCAAACCAAACGGTAAGCACCCGACAAAGTAACCGTTGTGCCCTGTTTTACATCAGTTAATGATATATTTATAACGTTTTCCGAAAAATCGGGCACATACGTTTTTGTTTCACCGTTAATATCGGTATACTCAACAGACACCCCAACAAACTTTGCATAATCGCTATTACCTGTAACCGTTATAGAAACGTTTGTACCGTCCACGGTGTGTGTTTCATCACAATTACCTGTAATATTATTTATTATCTCAGTTTCCTTCGCTACTGTTTCACCTGTGAATGTCCACCCTACATTTAAGTCATTTAAAGGTGTTGCAACATATTGTTGTGCTACTGTATTATTATGCGAATAAGCAAACCCACCGTCAAGGTCATTTTTTAATGTTTCCTCAACAAATTTAAAACCGTCATCAGCTTTTAATGTTATTCTAGTTATGGCGTTGGTACCGTCATCACTATTTACACCTGTATACATCTGTTCCAACTTACTATGTGGCACATTGTTTACCAAATTACCAATAACTATCTGTTCCCCATTGTATGTTGTAGAATAACCGATAACAGAAACACTCATGCTTGCATAATTGTAATTTTTTACCGTTTTTGTTATTGTTTCCGTGTTATCTTTTACAGTTTCAACAGTTACGGTTTTATTGTGAAAGTGGCTGTCATTATCCACTAATTCAAGTGTAAACGGTTCACCGTTCCAAACTGTATTTGCTTTCAGAGTAAAAGTGCAAATAAGGTCAAAACCCTTTGTTTTAAAATTAGCCGTTGCACCATAAAGGTTAAATTTCTTAATTGCTATACTCATAACTAATTACCTTTTATAGTTACCATTATAATATTATCTTTATCACTAAATAACCCTTTATTAGGAAAATCTAGCTTTTTCAGTTTCGGGCGCAAATCGTAATTATTTTCACGGTTTGACGCATACTTATTTACATTCGCTCCCTTTGTTAACGTACCGATAGAATCTAAGATTTTATCTTTGTACGTCATTAAAACGTCTGTGCGCAAATAAACGATACATATATCACCGTCTTGTCTCATCTCAGACACAAAGTAATATCGGTGCAAACTTTCGATATAAACGTAATTAAACGTTACTACGTTAGTTGTACGGAAACGGATAACAGGTTCTAATATGTTTACAGTTGAATTTAACACACCTGTGTATTCTTCGTTTTCCTGTAGTGTCTTGTTAACCCTGTTAGGTTCACCGTTGTAATTATAAGTTTTTATCAGCATACTATAAAGATTTAAAAAGGGTGCGTCCCTGTGCTATCAACTACAGGAAACACACCCTCAACAGTTAAACAACAAAACTTAGGCAACAAAGAACACAACAAAGTTTTCGTTTGTGTCATTGAAATAGCCAGCGTCAAACTTGAAATAGTTGTTAAAGAATTCCGCTTTTGCGTTGTAGTTGGTTGTTACTCGCTTATCAAGGTTTGTTACACCTAAAGCGTCACGGTCGAACATAACACCCAACACACCGCTAACAGAAACGTCTGCACCGCTAGCACTCTTAACGTCAATTTTTGACGTGTTTTCAAAGGCATAATTTTTACCTGTTGCTTGCCAACTTGCCACGGTCTCAGCCTTTGGCAACAGAACGTTCTCACTGTTGAACGTGTCGGCATACAGATATGCTTTGGCTGCTGCTGCGAAATCAGACAACAGAACGGTGTGCAAAACGTCTTTCGGTGTGAATCGCTCCTTACCGCCAACGTTGAACAGGGTTGAAATTGTCTGCAAACGGTCTGAGTACAGTCCCATAACATAAGCGGCAAAACGGATGAAGTCGGGTGTTGTTATCGCTGCGGCTGCGGTCAAATGAACACCTGTCTTATCGTTGTAAAGTTTCAACAGGTTAACGCACCGAACTGTTGATGCAGTTGAATAGTCAACCTGTTCGTGTGTTGACGGTACGAAACCAAATGCAGTCTTGTCTGCGTCCAGCGTCTCAGCTATCATGTTGTTAATTGTGCGCATGATTAAAGCGTCTGTCTTGATAGTCATTGACTTGTCAACTGCTGAGTAAATCATTGACAGAAAACCGTTCATCTGTTCTGCGCTGCTGAAACTTTCTTTTACCTGTCTTTCTGTGATAGATACAGGAACCTCAAAAGTTACCTTTGAGTTAAAGAATTTTGCGGTAACGGTAGGTTTGTGGAAAACGTCCTGTTTGTACTCTTTACCGTCCTGTAAGTTCCAAGTATCGTTTTCTTCTGCGTCAGGCACATCAGCAGAGATTTTCTCCAATACGGAACCGAATTCCCAAGCATCCATAAGAACACTCGGAACTTTACCCGAATAAGGGCGGTTTACGAATACCACTTTGCCGATATGGTTTACAAGTGATTTAACATAATTGTCAACTGCGTTTTGGTTGAACACTTCGTTACCCAAATCGACTAAACCTGTAAGGTCTTCGCTAACAAGTTCTGCATTACCCAAAACCTCACCCGATACGGTGTTAACTAAACTATAAATCTGTTTTACGTTCATTTTTATAAAAATTTAAGTAATTAATAAATATCTACTGTTAACTCTTTGGCAAGTTCTGCTATAACTTGCGTCTTGAAATTTGTTTTGCGCAAACTCATTTCTTCTTGAATAATTTCGCTAACAGGAAAACCGCCCGACAAACTATTTTTAACAACTGTTTTCGTGCCTGTTTCTTGTCTGTTTCCTGTAGAGTCTCTTTGTTGCTTTGTGTCATTTCCGAAATCTCCATTATTAAACGTTACACTTGAATCGACTGTATCGGTATTCCCTGTTTCGTCCACGGTGTTATTTACCGTTTCAGTTGTCTTTTCAGTTACAGGGCTTAACACGTCATATTCTTTATTAAACACTTGAATCTGTTTTTGCCATTCGTCAAACTTTACTGTAATAATACTTTTTACAATATCGTTTACAGTTTCGTTTGTAATAGCGTTAACTAAAGTTCTGTTTCCATATTTAAAACGAAAATCAATATCAATTATTTTTGGGTCATCTGTACCAAATATTGAATCGTACAAAACAGGAAACAGGGGTTTAAAGATTTTATCGAATAACCCATTTTCAGTTGTGAAAAGTTCATTAATTGTCATCTTTGTTTTCTTTTTCTTCTGTTTCTTCTGTTTCTTGCGTTTCCGTTTCCGTTTCTTCTGTTTCTTCTGTTTCTGTTTCCGTTTCTTCTGTTTCTTGCGTTTCTTCTGTTTCGTTTTCCGTTACAGGGTCGATGTCTTCTGTTTCGGTGTGTTCGTGTCCGTCTTCTGTTGCTTTGAGTAACGACAAATAATTTTCGTGCTCAATTTTCCAACTTGACCCCAAAGTTACGGTAATATCCGTACCGAACATTTCGTTAACACGTTTCACACCCTCAACACGTTCTTTTAGCATTGAATCTACGAAAGGCATTAAAGCGTCTATATTCATGGAAACTTCTTGCGTGTTCAACCGCTCACGTTTCATGTTATAGTTAGCATTCAAACCCAAATCGTTAAACATGCTAGCTTTGTAGTACTGCAACAGTTCAATTAATTGCCCGATTTGTTGGTTTCCCTGTGTCGGTGGGGTCTGTAAGTTTACACCTTTGAAAAAGGCATTTTCACCGATTACGGAAAAATCACCGTTCAAAATCTTTTGCAAAAATAATTCTGCGCTTTGTTTGGTCTTGTCATCGCTAGCAGAGATTAACATCGTGATACGTGTCAAAATGCTAGCCAAATTAAGCGTTATTGTTGCGTCTGTGTAAAGTACACCATATTTTCCGATAATAGGCAAAAGTGAATCCGCAAACGGTGTGTTGTTTATTACTACAATATCCTCATCAATTTTAAACGTTTTGTTCAACTTTAACCAAGGATTTGCAACAATATAATCTTTTCCGTAACCATAAGCGTTACACTCACCACCCCTTGAACCCTGTAAGGCATACAAATTACCGTCAACTTCTGCTATACCAACGTTACCCGATGTTTGCAGAATCTTTTCAAGTTCAACAGGTGGAACAGTTTCGGGTGTTCCTGTGTATTCAAACATTTTAGAAGTCATGCAAAGAACACGTTGCATAAATGTAAATAATGCAGTATCTTTATCTTTAACTTCTGTTTGATACCTGTTATATAAGTTTTCTTTTTTCATTTACTTAATTAGAGTTTTAATTAAGGTACAAAGTTCTGTCAACACTTTCGTGTTACTTTGTACTGTTTCGTTTAACTTGTCAGTTTCGTTTTGATGTCTTTCGTTTTGCCTTTCCATATAGTAGAAAAGGGCGATGCACACCGCAACAGGAAAACCAACGTTACTTATTACTGTTACTATTCCGTTTACATCCATATAGAAATTTTAACTTTGTTATTTCATGCTGCAAAGATAGTTCTTTTATTTGTTAAAACCAAATAAAACAGGGGAAAATTGTTTCATGTAAAACATTTTTAACCCCTGTTAACAGATATTAAGTAATTATGTTGCTACGTGCACTCGCCATTAAATAGTTACGCACAATTTCACCTATTTCGTTATTCTGATAAAATACCTTATCGGTGGCGAAATACTTTGTTATTTGTTGCTCCACATAACTTGCGTTACTCAGTAACTTTCTTTTATAGTTCGGTTTTCCGTTCATTTGCAGCGAATAAATCAAACTATTGTCTGTGTCCTTAATCGGGGTTGTCTTGTTGTGGATATATATAAAATTGTTTACCCCTGTTTTGTCCTCAACCTGTATCACGTTACCCTGTAGGGTCATTTCGTTAAACTGAATATAGAAGACAAACAACACATCGTTTGGTTTGTATTTCACAGGCAAATGCGGATACGCTGCAAGTTCCCATTTACCACCTGTAATCATCTGCAAATTCTCATTGTCGAAACAGAAATATTTGTTACTGGCTTTATGCTTGACAATAGTACTACAATATTCAACCGCAACAGTCGCACCGTGCTCACCGAAACGGTAAATATCAATAGTTCCCTGTTCCATAACTCGCACCTGTTTCAACCCCATTTCGGTAAAATAAGGGCAAAACTGATTGACTGTGTTACCCAACATAAATACTTTAACGTCATTTCGTTGCCGAATAATAGTACTCAACAGGTTCATATATAACATAAACTCATCGGGTAAATAATAACGTCTTGTAAGGAACTCATCGAATACAACTGTAGTTATATTCGGGTAACTGCTTGACTTTTCGTGTTCCTGTTCTGATAAACAGAAACCAAAACAGAACGGTGTGTTGTCGGGTATACGCTTTTTGGTTTCGGGGTCATAAGACGAAAGAAACCATTTACCCGAAACGTAAAACACTTCGTTAAATTCACCGTCTGTTAGTTCCTGTATCACACCGTTTGTCACATGATTTGCAAATAAACTTTCGGCACGTTTTCCCCTTAAGTCTTCTCGCCAACGTCTAATATATGCCATTTGTTTTCCTGTGCGCAAATATTCTTTAATACCATACAGTAACGTTGCATAAGTTTTACCGTTTGAACGTTCACCAAAAATCACGTTGTAATCTGCATTTTTTGACAAAATGCGGCTTAAACTGTAAAATTTAGGTGTTTCCACCTTTTCTTTTTTCTGTTTCATATTATTCTTTCTTTAATCTGATACCAATTAAATAATTTATATAAAGTACTGAAAGACTAAGTGTATAGCCTGTCGGTTCCAAGTGTACCCCTGTTACTGTGTCGTAACTTGAAATAACGCCTGTATAGTCTTTTATTGTACCTTTCTGTTCGTAATCTATATATGTATGAATATTCTTACCTGTTGCAGTTGGCGGTATGTCTAAGTAATTAGTGAAAGCGTCAAAGATACCGTTTTCCCCGAAAGTTTCTAACATGTAGGGGATAGCCGATTTTTTGTTAACACCCGAAACTGTCATACTGTAATTATAATTTTTACCGTTAACAGTAAGGGCATTTTCTTCTTCGACCATGTACCTTTTAGCGCCTAAAGTCTTGAAACGTCTGTATCGTCCCTCATAATCCCAAACACCCAAAGGTTTAGCTATTCCTTTAATTGTTACAGGTTCAACCTTTTCAAAGGGTATTTTATGAAACTTACATGCAGCACGTAATTTCTGTTGCGCTAAATCATTATATAGCTTAAAATACTCTTTGTGTGCATCACCGTTCATTATCTTAACGCTATCCGTATCACTATAGATATAATCGTCACCACATTCCGAAATACCTGTAAATAGGTTCCGTCTTGCATAAGCCGTTACATAAATACCCCAAGGGTAAAAAAGAAACCTGTTTCTACTGTCGTTGTATTTGCTTAACATTTCTAACTGTTTTTCGCCTGTAAGGTGTTCAACGTCCCAATTTTCACCGTCACACAAAATCTCATCACGCAAAGGGTTTGTGACGCTCATACCGTAACAACTATTAAGCATTTCTTTGCTATTGAGATATTCAACTTCTTTTCCCTTCACACCTTTCAGTTTTGTTTTCATTTCATACAGGTGCAAAATTGATTTCACAAACTCAGTCGGTAAATATTCTTTTCTGTAACAAATCATTTTGCCTATTCGTATACGCTCCCAAGTGTAAAACTGTGAAAAGACTTTAAAGTCTATTTCTGTTATAGTCATACATATTTTACTAGCACAAACCAAACGACCGTTATTTTCAGAAACATTTTCTTTAACGAAACACTTACTTACCGATATAGGGTTTTCGTTTTCTGATTTTGCAAAAATGTTTGTTATCTCAATATCAAAGACACAACAAAATTTACTAGTCATAAAATTAAATTGTTTCATTGACTTGACAGGGACAAAAACACCTGTGCTCATCGGAAACTTTTCTGATACCATAACGTAGGGGTAACTACTTGTAAAGTCGTAACTATCTACGTTTTCCATAACTTCGTCAGTATACTTTGCGTTTGCATGAGTAAAACCACCCGAGAAAGCACGTTGCAACATTTCAAACTCTTCGATACCTGTTATATTTAAATCGTGTATTTTGTCAAAATACTTAAAGTTTGGTGTTGTTTTACCTGTTTCTTCGTCTGTTGTCTTGAAACATACAGAACGGCAATATTTACGAACAAACCCTGTCTTTGTCAAAGGTAGTTTCGTTATTCCCTTGTAACGTTCTATTAATTCCTGTACGTAACACATAACTACTTTTATATCGTTCAAACAGTAACCAATTTCTTTTTGCGTTAACGGTGTTTTACTGTGACGTAATAGACTATAATCTAAATCACCTACTAACTTTTCACATTTGTATGTGTTTAACTGTTCGCCCAACTTTGCCAACGAATAACCCGATAACAGGTAACTACATCTAAACTCTAAACCGTCCTTAGTTATTCCGTAAATAGGTTTACGCAAATCTATAGAGAAAACTTTTTCCCATTGTAACAATTCACGGATAAATTGGAACTCATAAGCCAAATTGTGAACGTAAATAATAATACGTCTTTTTTGGTTTAAATCCAACAAAGTTACTATCTCAGACAACATTTTTATAAATTCGTCCCAAGTTCGACCTATTATGCAAAAACCGTTTATTCCAAATTGCCAAACATACATTAAAGAACACTTTTCCATTTTGGTATCTTTACCGCCCAATTTTATATATCGGTCATAACTGTATGTCTCACCGTCTGCGTCCCTATAGAAAGATGTAGTTTCAATATCAAAAGACACAGGCACATTAAGAAACTTTTCGCCCTTATTATTGCCTGTAAAATTCTTTTCGTTAACCGCCAAAGATAAAACCTTTGCAATATCTTTTGGGGTGTAAACTTCTGCATGTAGTTCAAAGGGTATTTTTTTCATTATAAACCGAAATCTTTAAAAGTGTCTAGTATTTTTTGTACTGTTTCTTCGACTTTTTCGCCAACGTTATCAATACTATTTTGTAAGTTATCCGCTATTTTTGTAGCGTCACTTTCGATTTGGTCTGATACGTCTCTTGCGTCCTGTTCAAGTTCGCCTGTAAAGTCTTTATATTGCATTAGGTATTGTTCCAAAAATTTTTGATCTGATACGCTAGCAATTTTACCAATTAACTTTTCTTGCATCAAAGAAAACTCATCATCTGATAACTTATAAGTTTTCTTTAAATGTTTTGCGTATTCTTTCGTACCTGTTGAGGTTGAGGTTGGCTGCTGCAAAAATGCTATAGCCTTTGAATATTCTATTTTTAAATCGCTCCATTCGTGTTTCATTGAAAATTTAGAATATCCTTTTACATTACCTTTATTTAACGCAACAACTGCGGGAGAAACAATACCATTTTTCTCTATATTCTGTATACGTCTGTTTGCCTGTTGAAATACTTTAGCAATTTCTTTTCTTAAACTGCTGCTACTTTCAATCGCGTTTATAATTTCTTTCTTTACATGCGCTTTTTTCGTTGCCTTAAAGGTTCGTGCACTGAAGCCTATAGAATTTTTGTTTGCCATATTATTGTTAATTTAAAATGAAACAAAAACAGGGATAACAATAAAAATACTGTTACCCCTGTGAAATTATCACCCTTTACACTACACTGCGCTACTTATCTACAAAGGTAATACCGTAACACTTCTTACCATGTGAATCGTATTCATAAATCGTGTAACCGACCTTGTTTGCCTTGATAGCCTCAACCGCATCACTATCTGCAAGAATCTCACGAATAGTGTCACCTGTGAACCGTGGTAAGTTTACAAGACGTTTGTTTTCTGCGTCAATTATTACAGGTGAATCACCTAATTGTGATTTATGTACGTACAAACCGTTAATCGGGTGCACCACATCACCGCCCCCGTCCTTTTCACTGTTGTAGATGTCTATCAACTTTACAAACGGAAAATCGGTTGTATCAATACCGAAACTTGTTTTGTTGAACTTACTTGCAAAACTAAAACCTTTACCCATAACTTAAATATTTAACGTTAAAATTTCTTGTTACCTGTGTGGTGTGTTACTCTGCTGAGTTGTCACCGTTTTGCGAATCGCCACATTCTTCCATACCGTTTGCACTTGCAAACTCATTGAGCCACTTTTTAAAACGGTTCAACTTAATAACCGCCTTGTCATCTTTTGCCACTTCGTTAGAAGTCATCAAAGCGTTAACACTTGTAACACAGTTAAAAATAATTTCATTAAAATTTTCGTTCATAATTTACCTAATTTAAATTGTTAAACTTATTGTTTCTAAAACACGGTGCAAAGATACGTCAATTTTGCGTAACCACCAAATTATTTTTGTTAAATAGTATTAAAGAAATAAATTAACTGTTGTTAACACTTTGTTTCACATGA
>ERZ827498.4265-NODE-4265-length-11349-cov-3.803081_pt1 | contig 11349 bp, 11 predicted proteins | sample MGYA00519865_ERZ827498 | MGnify/ENA primary metagenome ERZ827498 (study PRJEB31778, sample SAMEA3449328) | human gut metagenome | biome: human gut; feature: human-associated habitat; material: faeces | place: United Kingdom | collected 2010/2012 ...
CGGATACGATGGCAATGAGGACACCGTGCGGGCCACAGCAGAGCTTATCATCAATCTGGTGAACCGTTTCTGCAAAGGACAAAACGCAAGATATTTTGTTTATAAGTAGGGGCGAGAAAAAGGAAATGAAAGCGGCACATCGTAAGATAGTGTCGCTTTTTCTTTGTCGTTACAGGAGGATGATGTAACTTTGCAACCTGTAATAACCAAATCTCAAGAATTGTGGGAATAGTAATAGGCATTGACGTTGGCATAAGCACAACAAAGATTGTGGGAATTGTGGAGCAAGGAAAGGTGTTGTCGCCAATCCGTATCAAGGCCACAGACCCCGTGACATCGCTCTACGGCGCTTTTGGAAAATTTCTGTATGTAAACAAGATACAGCTTCAGGACATTGAGAAGGTCATGCTCACGGGTGTGGGTAGCGCTTACATCAATGAGCCGATATATAATCTGCCCACAGAGAAGGCAGAAGAGTTTATAGCAGACGGTCTTGGTGCGCGTTATGAGACCAAGCTCGACCGCATGATTGTGGTGAGCATGGGCACGGGCACGTCTATCGTGAAGTGTGACGGTGAAGACATTAAGCACATTGGCGGCATAGGCATTGGCGGTGGAACGCTGCAAGGTCTGTCGCGCTTGTTGCTGAAGACCGACGACATCTTGCAGGTGGCGAAGCTTGCCGAGGAGGGCGATGTGTCACACATTAACTTGCTGATAAAAGACATCAGCGCCAAACCTCTTCCGGGGCTACCGATGGATGCTATTGCTTCGCTTTGCGGCAACGCCAAGAGCAACGCTTCGCGTGAGGATATTGCCATCGGACTGATATGGATGGTGCTTCAGAGCATCTGTAGCGCGTCCATTCTCTCTTCACTTGGTTCTGGCATAAAAGATTTTGTGATGATAGGTAACCTCACGTTGCTGCCGCAATGTAGCCGTGTGTTCCCTGCAACCGAGCGGTTGTATGGCGTGAAATTCCATATTCCTAAGTATTCGGAGTTTTGCACGGCCATAGGTGCGGCGTTATGTTACACCAACAGGCAAAAATAACGCTTCTTTTGAGAATAGTTTGTTTAACATAAAAAAGTGAGCTTGTGCCATAATGGTTACAAGCTCACTTTTTTTATGTTTGTTTTGTTGCTTCTTATGATGTTCTCGTCTTTATAAGAAGCCTCTTGTTTCTTTATAAGACGCTTCTTTTGTCTTTATAAGATGTGCATCTGTCCAAGGATGAAGAGCAGAGTGTAGCCGAGCACAAGGCCGATGATGCCCATAACAACACCAATCTTCATCATCTCGTTCTGTTTGACCAGACCGGTAGAGTGGGCGATGGCGTTTGGAGGCGTACTGATAGGCAGGGCCATGGCCACAGATGCTGCAACGGCGATGCCGATGAGAACGGTTGGTGTGCCGCCGATGCTTTCAAGAGACGAGCCCATGCCCTTGCACACAACGGCGAGGATAGGCACGAGAAGAGCGGCTGTGGCGGTGTTCGAGATAAAGTTGGACAGCAGATAGCAGATGAGGCCTGAGATGATAAGGATGGCCACTGCTGACCAAGAGCCGAACGGTATGCTCTTGATGGCGTTCTCTGCCAGCCCCGACTCGTTGAGGGCAAGACCAAGGGCAAAGCCACCGGCAACCATCCAGATAACGCTCCAGTTGATGTCTTGAAGGTCGCGGGCGTTGACAACGCCTGTCACGGCAAACACCACGATGGGCAGTATGGCCACGGTGTTGGCACCAACGCCGGTGACCTTGTCGAGCATCCACAGGGCAACGGTGACAATGAACGTCACGGCCACAACCACGGTGCGCCAGTTGTGTTGCAGCTCACCGCCGATGGTGAGGTGAATGGTCTTCTTTGTGAAGGGGAAGAACTTCTTGAGCAACATCCAGCCGATGAGGAGCAAGACGATGGCGAGCGGCATCATGAAAGCCATCCACTCGCCGAAGCCGAGGTTGAGGTTCAGACCGTTGGGGTCGTTAAGATATTTAAGGGCGATGGCGTTTGGAGGGGTTCCGATGGGGGTTCCCATACCGCCAATGTTGGCTGCTACAGGGATGGAGAGCGTGAGGGCTATGCGGCCCTTTCCGTCGGCAGGTAACGTGCGAAACACCGGCGCGAGGAACGTGAGCATCATGGCTGCGGTGGCGGTGTTGCTGACGAACATCGAGAACACGCCTGTTATGAGGATGAAGCCTAAAACTCTTGGTTCCGAAAGGACGTATGAGGGTGCGGGCAAGCAGAACGTCAAGACCCGACTTTGTTGCTGCGATAGCAAGGATGAAACCTCCAAGGAAGAGGATGATGATGGGGTCGGCAAAGGTGGTCATGATTGACGTGTGGTCAAGCAGCTCACTCTTGTCGATGCCGCTACGCATGAAATTGAATGCGCTGTTGGAGGTGGTGAACAGCAACAAGCCGATGACGCTCACCGATGTAGCCCATGACGGCACAGCTTCTGTTATCCACAAGATGGTGGCCAAAGCAAAGATTGCGATGACACGCTCTTGTATGACGGTCAGTCCCTCTATGCCGTAGGCATCAAGAGGAAGGAACCATAACACGGCGGCAATGAGCACCGCCACTACAAACATTACGGCCTTCCTCACATTAAAGGAGCCGTCGAGAAGGTTTTTTGTTTCGTTAGGCATATTATTCAAAAAAATAGGTTTGTAAATTGATTAACTTCCTGCATCTGTCCGCGCTTCTTTCGCTGACGTTAGCATTGTGCTTACAAAGGAACGCAAAAAAAATGAACGGCGCAAATATTTCGCCTTCATTTTATAGCTTTTTTATTTTCTTCTCAATTTTTGTTTTTATCTTGTTGCTTCTTCCTTCCTTTCTTCCTTCCTTTCTTCCTTCCTTTCTTCCTTTCTTTCTTTCTTTCTTTCTTTCCTTTTCTATCCTTTTCTTCTTCCTGTTATTTTTTTCTTTTGTCTGTTCTTCTTGTCTTTATCTTTGTTTCGCTTTGTCTTTCCTTGTGTTCCTATTTTCATTCCTCCTTTTCTGTTCCTCCTTTTTCTGTTCCTCCTTTTTCAGAAGAGTGCGATCTACAGCAAAAGTTCCATATCGACAACGTCAAGCATCTTCCCAAACTTTATGCCCACTTTCTCAAAGCACGATTTCTGTTCGAAACCTAACGAGGCATGCATCTTTATGCTTGCTTCATTGTCGCCTGTTATGCAAGCTATAAGGGCCACGAACCCACGGTGGCGGCATTCGTCGATAAGCATGTGCATGAGTTGTGTGCCTATGCCTCGGCGTTCTATGCCAGGTGCAAGGTAGATGGTTGTCTCAAGCGTGTGGCTGTAGGCTTCGCGCTCTTTCCAACGGTGAGCATAACAGTAGCCGCCGACTGTGCCGTCTTCGTTCTCATACACATAATAAGGATATTCTGTTGAAATGTCCTTTATGCGTTCCCCCATCTGTTCTGCCGTTAGCGGTTCTGTTTCAAAACTGATGGTCGTGTTGAGGATATACTGGTTGTAGATGTCGGTTATAGCCTTCGCATCTGCTGGTGTGACGTTTCTTATCATACTTTTATAAATCATTTCTTGATAAAGTTGTTAAAAACAAGAAACCTCATAAATCATTTCTGATCTATGAGGTTTATCTTGGGTGGCAGGTGGGACTCGAACCCACGACATTCAGAACCACAATCTGACGCTCTAACCAACTGAACTACGGCCACCGTGTTAGCTTGTTAAACGCTTATGTCTTAAAAGCGAGTGCAAAGGTACGGGAATTATTTTAAACTACCAAATAATTCCCGCACTTTTTTCAAACTTTTTTTACTTTTCCTTCAATTTCCCTTTTATTTTGCGGGCTGTGCAGGAGCTGCGGGTGCTGCGGGAGCCTGCTGTGCAGGAGCTGCGGGAGCTGCGGGAGCCTGCTGTGCAGGAGCTGCTTGCTGTGCACCGGCTGCGGGAGCCTGCTGCTGGCTTGCGCCAAATCCGGGAGCATTGTTAGGATTGGTTGCGGGTGCCTCGACGGCGCTCTTCTCCATAACGCTCTGCTCGTTTGTAGCCTTAGGAGCTACATAAGCACAGATAACGCTGATAACAACCATTGCGATTGCGAGACCCCATGTTGTCTTCTCTACGATGTCAGTGGTCTTTCTTACGCCCATGATTGAGTTGGACGATGAGAAATTGGAAGCCAAACCGCCTCCTTTTGATTCCTGAATGAGCACGATGCCGATCATCAGAACCGATGCGATCAGGATCAGAATTACGAATAATGTGTAAATCATTGCTGTTTTGTTATTTTTATTGTTTTATTTTTTTGTTTTTTCTGTCTTTTGCTTTTCGGCTTTTTCCTCCAATCATCAGCCTTTGGGCTTAATCTATCAGCCTTTTTGCCTTGGCTCATCAGCCTTTGGGGTTTGACCTATCAGCTTTTTAACTTTGGCTCATTAGCTTTTTAGCTTTGGCTCATTAGCTTTTTAGCTTTGGCTCATCAGCCTTTTGGGCTTAATCTATCAGCCTTTTAGACTTTCTTTCATCTTCTTTTTGTGTCTTCCGACTATTGTTTTTGCTTGCCTTTTGCCTTGCTGTTTATAATCAGTTTCTCCAAAAATCTGATTTGGTCTGCAAAGTAAGCATTTTTTTTTGGATAATTCAAATTTAAACGCTTAATAATTTCAAGAGCCTTCGAATATCTGCCTTGTTTGATGTATATTTTGGCCAATGTCTCCGTAAAGAAACTGTCATCGGGCGGTGTTTCGGCGTTTTTGTGGTCTTCTTCCATCTGCGGCACATACTCGGGTGTGTCCTTAAGAGTGATCTTTCCACCGTCGTTTATGAAGTCGTCGATGAGAGCCTGACCTTTAAGCTGAGGCGCTTGCGTTTGGTTTTGTTTCTTGTCGTCTTCGTTTTCCGACTCTATGAGATAAGCCACATAATCGTTGGCGGCATCGGCGGGCGTGGGCTTGCGTCGAGGTTCCTTGGGTTGCTCTGGGATGTTTTCGGGCATAGAGTCGAGATAGTGGTTTATTATAGACATTGTGCGCTTGCTCTTGTCGTCATCATAGTGAGCATTTGCCTCTTTGTCTGCCGTAGCCGATGTGCTGTCTGCCTGCTTAAGCCGATAGTGGGCAGCCTCCACGAGGTCAAACAGCTTCTTGCGGTCTGTTATGAACACAGCTGCTCGCCTTAGCTCTTCATCAAACGAAGAGTCGTGCAGAAGATACAGGTTCTGTAGCATCAGCAGACGGGCTGTCTGATAATAAGGATAGAGCGCAACCATGCTTCGGAGATCGTACAGGGTCTCCTTGTTCATTAGTTCGGGGTGGTTTATGAGTTGCGTTAGATCCATCACTTTTTAAGGTTTGTTTTACCAGTAGGTTATGTCTTGCTTTCGCTTCAGGCCTTCTTGTCAGAGAACCTCGTCCATGGCCGCTTGTTACCAGTTGGCAACGGTGGCGTTGAATATCTGCTCTGTGAGGTCTTTCACCATCTGTGTCACCAGCTCTTCTTGCACCGAGTTGAGACTTTGCGTTGTCTCGTAGGTCTTGGAGGCAGTAAACTGTTGCTCAAAGTCGTCGTTGTGGTTCACGTTGTTGGTGAAGCGCACGTTCACAGTTATCGACAGTTCTGTCTGTGCCGAATGGCCTTCGCTTGACACCGACTTGTTGCGCTGCGTATATTGCGTTATCTCGCCCTCAATCTTGAGGTCGCCGTTGCGGCGCACCTGTATCAGGCGCGTGTGGTTGGCATACATGTCCTTAAGGGCATTGTTGAACATCGGTCCCATCGGTCCCCACACATAGCTTGAGCGTATGGGGAAGTCGGCAATCTGTATGGTTTTCGTCTTGGTGTAGTCTATGCTTGCGCCGTTAAACTTGTAAGACACCGAGCACGACATTGCAGCGAGGCTCAGCACGGCAACACACATTATTATATATGTGCGTGCCTGTCTTGTGTGAGCGTGTGCCTTTCTCATGCCTTTGCGAAGCCATGTCCACGTTCCTGATATCTGTTCTTTCGTTTTATTTGTCAAGCCCATATTGCTTAATTCTTCTATAAAGTGTGCGGTCAGAGATTCCCAGCTCAGCAGCCGCTTTCTTGCGGTTGCCGCCATTCTTCTCAAGCGCTCTTTCCACCATCTGTCGTCCGAGGTCGTTGAGGTTGAGGCTGTCGCTGTCTTTAATCTCCTCTACCTCCACATCCTCCACTCTGTTTTGCTGCCTCATGTCGTGCATGCCGTAGGGGGGTACATGCTGCTCTGCCGGAGCCAAGGTGTGCATGGTGGTAGGGTAGGGTGTGGTCTGTTGGTAAGGAGTGGCGTTTTCAAGCTTGCTTGCCTCGTCAATCTTTTTCCGCATGTCGTTCATCTCGCGTCTCATCTCGCTCACGTTGCCTCTCAGCTCATACAGGATCTTGTAGAGCAGCTCGCGCTCGTTCTCATAAGAGTGGGCGCCACCTTGGTTGGGTATCATCGCCAACTGTGTGCTTTCAGGGTCTTCGGGTATGAACTGGTGAATGGTGTTGGCGTCGATTTCGCGTTCTGTGCTCAGCACCGACATCTGCTCTGTTATGTTCTTAAGCTGGCGCACGTTTCCCGGCCACTTATATTTGAGCATAATCTTCTTGGCATCTTCCGTGAGCGTTATGCGCGGGATGTTATATTTCTCTGCCATCTGCATGGTGAAGAGCTTGAACAGAAGCAGAATGTCGTTGCCGCGTTCGCGCAGCGGCGGCATCTTTACCGGTATGGTGTTAAGGCGGTAATAGAGGTCTTCGCGGAATCGCCCCTCGCTCACCGCTTTCTGCATGTTCACGTTGGTTGCTGCCACAATGCGCACGTTGGTCTTGCGTATCTCCTGACCACCCACGCGGATATATTCGCCTGTCTCAAGCACGCGCAGCAGACGGGCTTGTGTGGCAAGAGGCAGCTCTCCCACCTCGTCGAGGAATATTGTTCCTTTGTTGGCTGTGCCAAAATAGCCCTCGCTCTCGCCAATGGCTCCTGTGAACGAACCCTTCTCGTGTCCGAACAGTTCGCTGTCTATCGTTCCCTCAGGAATGGAGCCGCAGTTGATGGCAAAATATTTCTCTCTGCGTCGTGGTGAGTTGTCGTGTATAATTCTTGGAATGATCTCTTTGCCCACTCCGCTCTCTCCGATAATAAGCACAGAAAGGTCGGTGGGTGCTACCTGTAAGGCGACATCCAAGGCATGGTTCAACTCGTCGCAATTGCCGACGATGTTGTAGCGTTGCTTTATTTTCTGTAATTCAGAGGTATCCATTAGAGCACAAAGTTAGACATTTTATCTGACAAAACGGCAGAACCTGTCACTTTTTTTGTATTTTTTAGTCCTTTCATGGCAGTTTTCTTTCTTGCCCGTTGTTTGTCATATCCTTTGAGCCAATAAGGTCTTGGTTTTTACGGGTGCTTCGTCCGGTTATTGTAACCATGCCATTTAGCTCTCCCAAGTATGGCATTTAGCCAAGCTAAGTAAGGCACTTAGCTAAGCTAAATGAGGTACTTAGCCAAGCAAAGTAAGGCACTTCTTTTTTTTCCTAAATTCCCACTTCCGCATAACCCACCAACCGGTCGGTACGTGAGCCTATGGGGCGATAATAGATGAGTGCTTGGTAGGTGTTTTCTGTCTGGTAGAAGTTTCCCTCTGAGGGTAGGAGAGAGAGAGACCCGTCGGAGCGTTGTGTGAGATAACGGTACGAGTAGTAGCCTTGTTTCAGAAGAATGGTCGCTTCATATCGTTTCTGTAGCTCGTCATAGGTCATGCGGTAGAGGTCGTCGGTACTCTCGTTTGTCCATTTTCCGCTCACATAGATGTCGCCAGGCTGACGGTCGAGGACGAGGGTGAAATGGGTGAGGACATAGTCGGAAGCAATGTCGTTTTCAATGTTGTCGCTGTTGCGGATGTAGAAACATCCGTTGGCATCTTCGTCGTAGATGTAGTTTGGCCGTGGCTCGTCGGGCCAGATGAAGGCGTGGTAACGGGTGTTGTCCCACGACACGCTCTCTATGCCCATGGTGGGGTGTGAGGGGTCGAGGGTCTCAAACTTGCGATACTCGTTGCCTGCCTCGAAGATGAGGCTGCGGTTGTGTTCCCATTGCAAGCCGTCGTTCTTCACATATTGGGGTGTGGCGTTGCAGACCGCGTTTGTCCAACAGCCGTTTTGCAGCACCACGGTCTTTATTTCCTTTTGCTGGTCACGCACGTCGATGGCGCCATAGCCCAGCTTCATGCTCACCTGCTGGTGCAATCGGTTAATGTCGATGTCGGTGTTTGTAGTCACGCCGAGAGCCACAGCCGTCTGTTGTTCCACAATCATGAAGCACGCCTTGAAGACGGTGTCTTGCGTGTTGTCGTCATAGACCGTCAGCCGATAGTTGCCGCTTATGGTCGGCTCACATCTATCATTCGGGATCTGCAGGCGATAGTGGGTATATTGAACCGAGGTGTTTATCGACTCTTCCATGTCGTCGATGGTGTTGCCGTCGGCAAAGCCCTTGCAATAGTCGCTTGCGAAGAGCTGGTCGCTCACCGTCCAGTCGGCCTCGCAATGTTCCAGCTTGTAGGCGTAGCGATGATATTCGTGTGTGAGGTCGTCGAAGGCAATGTTCATGACGCTGCCGCTGCCCAACTGCATTATTGGCATTTGCAGCCACTTGTCATCGGCCGTGACCTGTAGCGATGCAATGTCGGGGCTTAGCACCTCGTTGCGTTGCGCCTTGGCTGATGATGTGAAGACGAAGCATGCAGTCATGGCCAGACATGTTGTCATGACGAGACGGATGAGTCTTTTCATGGCGTTTGCTGACCGTTTCAGCGCGGCTCTTTTACAGTTGTCGATAATCATTGCGTTTGCTTGTTGTGGTGTTGTCAAAACTCGAACGTCACTTTGGCGTTTATCAGTCGGCCGGTGAGATAGTTGGGCACGGCATATTGCTGGTTGGTGACATCCGTAATCCAATAATAAGAGTTGACGTTGCTTATGCCGAAGAGGTTGAGGCAGTCGATGCCCAGCCAGATGTTGCGCAGCGTCTTGCCTTTGGCGTGGTTCTCGTTGTCAAGCAGTCGGTAGCTCAGACCGATGTCGGCACGTTTATAGGCAGGTGCTCTGAACGTGTTGGTCTCCAGTTCTTGGTGTGGTGTGGAGAAAGGCAGACCGTCGGCATAAGCAAGTTTCAGCGACATCTTCCATCGGTCTGTGCCGGGAAAATAGTCGGTGAAGAACATGTTGAGCGCGTAACGCTGGTCGGTGGGCAGCGGAATGTTTTTGCCGTTAAGCTTCATGCTTGTGTTCATGAGCGACAGACTGACCCACGAGTCGGTGCCTGGCACAAACTCGCCGTAGAGCTTAAGGTCCAGTCCGGCGGCGTGTCCGCTGCATGCGTTGTTGCCATAATAGACCACCTTGACGTTGTTCACGCTGTAAGGCACGAGGTTGCCGAGTGCCTTATAGTAGGCCTCTGCCGTAAACTTATAGGGCCGTTCTTTCATGTTGAACCTATAGTCGAAGCCCGCAATGAAGTGTATGGACCTTTGGCTCTTCGCCTTCTCGTTGAGCTGTGCGTAGGTTATGCCGTTAACGGTCGTTGTGTCGCGCAACTCTTTGAAGAACGGCGCCTGATAGTAGAGTCCGGTAGCGAAGCGCAGCGTCACGTTTCGGTTGAACGACGGCACGATGCCGAGCGACAGGCGCGGTGAGAGGATGGTCTCTTTGGTGAAGCTCCAATGGCTTAGACGCACGCCATAGTTGAGCGTGAAATGGGTGTGTTCGCCCTTGCTTGCGAAGCGGTAAGTGTCTTGCATGTAGGCCTCTATGCGGTTGGCGTTGAGCTTGTTGTTGGCTCTCATAGAGTAGACCATCTGCAGGTCTGTTCCCGTGTGCGGCATGTTGTAGCCTGCCGAGTCGCGCATCTCATACTCTACCGACCGTTCCTTTATCCGTTCGCTCTTGAAGGTTAGCGCTCCCTCGATGTTGTGCTTCTGCGCCTTGTGCTGTAAGAGCAGTTTTGCGCTTGCCACATTGGCCTTCAGATAGTTGCGTGCATGCTGGAAATAGGTGCCCACCCCCAGGTTCTCGCTTGTCTCCGTTTGTGTGAGCCAGTATTGTCCCTGAATGTCGTAGGTCTCCTGCTCCTTTGTGTGGAAGGCCGATGCTATGAGCGACAGCGAGGTCTTGTCGGTGAAATGGCGCGTTATGTTGAGCGAGCCGAAGAATGTGCGGAAGATGTCTTTCTCCTTACCGTCGAAATAGACGCGGAACGACTTCACGCTCTCCATCGTTCCAAATTTTGTCTCGCGGTCAGATGGCTCAAAGTTGTAATGGTTGTCGGAGATGTTGCCCATCAGGCTTACTGTCCATCGCTTGTTGGGCGTGTAGATGAGGTGCGTCTGATAGTCGAGGTAGCTGGGCTTGTATTCGCCCTTCGTCTCCAGCGAACCGAGCATATACTGGTTTGTCTTGTAGCGCAGACCGTTGCTCCACGCCAGCTTCTTGTTGCTGAACCCCACATAGGCGCTTGCGCCGAGCACGCTGGCTGTTGCTGTGGCTTCAAAGCGTTTGGGGCGCTTGTAGGTTATGTCGAGAGCCGATGACATCTTGTCGCCATATTTTGCTTCGAAGCCGCCTGTTGAGAACCCTATCTTGTCGACCATGTCGGGGTTAATGACCGACAGGCCTTCTTGCTGTCCGCTTCTCACGAGGAAGGGTCGGTACAGCTCAACGTTGTTTATGTAGACGCTGTTCTCGTCGAACGAGCCGCCGCGCACGTTATACTGTGAACTGAGCTCGCTGTGTGTCGACACACCTGCCTGACTCTGAATGAGTTCCTCCACGGCGTTGCCCGTTGTTGAGGGTGTGTGCTGCATGTTCTCCTTCTTAAGCTCCTGTGTCTGTCCTGTCTGGCGTTTCATCTCTGTCACCGTGACCTCCGAGAGCGTGTTGTCGCTGTACATCACGACCTGAAGCGTCTGCTTGCCGCGCGGCTTGCGCAGCACCCTTGTCTTTGTCTTGTATCCCACCATGGAGAAGCGTATCACCACCGAGTCGGCGCTGTGGAGCTGTAACGAGAACTCGCCCTTGAGCGATGTCATGGCAATCTTGCCCTGGCTCACGCAAGCCACGGTTGCAAACTCAAGGGGTTCCGATTGCTCGTCGGTCACGCGGCCCTGCAAGGTGAAGCTTTGGGCAACGGCGTTAAACGTTACGAGCGCGAGAATATATAATAAAAATAATGTTCGTTTCATACCTTATTATAACGGCCTTTAGGGCAGATTATTGCAACATTACTCATTTTAATTCTTTTATAAGTAGGTGTTCAAAATTAATTTAAATGATTCTATGCTCTATTTTGGTCTG
>ERZ827498.4274-NODE-4274-length-11328-cov-4.135811_pt1 | contig 11328 bp, 16 predicted proteins | sample MGYA00519865_ERZ827498 | MGnify/ENA primary metagenome ERZ827498 (study PRJEB31778, sample SAMEA3449328) | human gut metagenome | biome: human gut; feature: human-associated habitat; material: faeces | place: United Kingdom | collected 2010/2012 ...
GCCGCCCTCCGTAATACAGGCAATATCTGCAATCGCAGTCCGCAAGGGTGTAGCCCTTGAATTTGTTGTATATTCGTTTCATTCTGTTCTCCTTACAGCCCCATCATCTCACGGATAATCCGGTCAGACATTCGCACTGAGCCGACCAAAACGAGCATATTAAAGAGCAGCTCGCCGATATAAGCCCATACCTGCGTAACTGCTGCCGCATTTGGATCGACCACAGGCGGGGAAGAAGCGAACAGTGAGAAGATAATGCAGGCTAAAACAATCACTGCCCCTTCAAGACACACGGCGCAGTAGCTTTTGATAAACGATTTACCTACATTCTGACTCGGTTCTCCCGCAAAGGTGGAAAGCGGAATCGGGGCGAGCGCTGTATACATATATAATTTAAAAAATCTCCCATACACCGTCATAATGAGCAGGAATGACATTATTGTGATGAATAAGCCGCCGATAAGTGTAACCGCCCATAACGGGATACTCTCGAAAAAGCCGCAGCTTTCTATGGTGTCAATCATTTCCTGCGGCAAGGTTGTCTGCTGTGCCGAGGTAAATCCGGCTGCGGTCATAATTGTGCCGATTGTACCCTGAACAATATTGAAAAGGGCAAGCATTAGCTCCATACCATAAGTAATCGCTGCTTTTGCAATAGCAAATCGGATAAAAAGCTTTACAGCGTGTTCTGGTTTTTTTACCTCTGTGAAGTTCCATTAGAGAACACAAAGCAAATACCCTCATATCCGAAGGTACAAGGGTATGCTTAACGGTCATGCGTTTAGGTATTTCTTCATCTCTGCCTTTACCTTTTCTCTTGCGGCAGTTACAGCACGACCTACGGATTGTTGGCTGCAATGCTCGATTTTCCCGATCTCCTTATAAGTCATCTCATACTCATAGTGGAGCAGGAAACGCCGCCTCTGCATTTCTGGCAGTTTGCTAATAATCCTCTGGAGCAGTTCTGCCCGTTCTTCCTCAAGAATGACCTCCTCAATGCTTTTAGGTTGTCTTACCGCCCGCCAGTTCAAGGTTTCCTCCATAATCTCCGAAAACTCTCTGTGACGGTAATCCCAACCTTCTAATTTCCGTTCGTCAAGTTCCAGTCTCCGAAACGCTATATAGAAATCATAGGATACGCACAGCTTTTGGATTTTTCCCTGCCCGTCACGAAAACTGATATGATAGCTTGTTCCTGTCTCCGTTACGACTTCCCGAAGCCAGTATGACCGTTTAGGTATCGCCATTGCCTTTTCCTCCTGCTAAAAAATGGGTGAGAGGGGTTGTCCTCTCACCCAGTAGCCCGCAGGAAACAGCAGGGCTTTAGATACTATAAGAGTTTTCTCAGCTTTTTCCGCAGATGGTCTAACCTCGCATAGACAGCGCCCACCGATAAATCAACCATCGGCGCAATCTCCTTTAGGGAATATCCCTGCATTTTCAGCAGGATAATTTGCAGGGTACGCTTGTCCACAGTAAGCAATGCACGGTACAGATTTTCGTCCTCGATTTCATTCAGCATATCCCAGACTGTGTTGACCTCCATAAGCGGTTCCTGCATGGCAGTTTCCGCTATGTATTCCCCCACATCATTCAGGCGTGTATAAAACCGTCTGTCGGAATTAAATTCTTCTCTGTCAAAAGTGCGGATTTCCTCAATCGTTTCTTCATCAACGCCGCACTCCCGTAAAATCTTTTCTTCTTTCTCTTTCCAGAGCCGCCATCTGCGCTCTGCCTTTCCGTGGTTGTATGCCACTGTTCTTTACCTCCAATCTGAATTTTTTGAAAATCCAGATTGGCAGGCGGGGAACGACACCCAACACCGAAAACAGGCTTGTCCTGTGTCCTGACAAAAAACGACAAAAGAAAAACCGCAAAGGCTGTCAGACCATTGCGGCTATGAGAAGTAAAAACTCTTTTATGTAGATATTTGTCCTCTGCTTTTAGCGCATAAAAGAGCCATATCAGAACAAGGATTTTTTTAACAGATTATCATTGTTTCTGTCTGGCAATATGTAGAACGCCGCATGGATCAGCGGCAGAATAGAAAGTGAAAAAAGACGCAAAAAATCCCTCCAAACTCAAAACGGGTTTAGAGGGAGCGTTAGGGCATAACAATACAGTCCGTCAAAACTCCGTTTTTTTATATGGCGGACTGATTAGCACTATCCGAAAAAGAAAGAGCCGATGATCCGTGAGGTAACTCACAAGTTCATCGGCTCTGCGTCTGTGCGTCTGGCTCTTTGATGACAGTTATATGTAACTCTTTGGCATTGATTAAAGTTTCACGCTTGCATTTAGGGCAGTAGAGAGGATAGTTCTTCAATACGGTATCTTCTCTAATTCTGACACGGGTTTTATTACCACACATGGGGCAATGTATCCATTCTGTTTGTTGTTTCATAAGCACTCCGATATAAATTTTTCAAGCATTGGATTAAGTTGCTTGGCATTACGCATTGGGAAGTCGTGGTTTGCTCCTTGTAATATCATTGTTTGACAGTTTGGATTTCGAGCAAGTAATGTAAGAGAAATTTTCATATTTCTAACTTCCTTACTCCCGCAAATCGCCAACATAGGTATCGTTACTGCTTGATATTCAGGTAACTTTGATAAATCTAATGTATTAGAAAAAAAGGAACGATACACTTGTGGAGTAATCTGTTTTGAATATTCCGCCATATTATTTACCTGTTCTCTGGTGTAATTCCAATATTTTCCCTGAAACTGCACTAACCATCTCCAATGCAGCATTTTTGCGGATAACCCTGCAAAAGAACAGTACCTCCGAATTGTTTTCGGCTTGGGATTTACCCATGCGCTTAAAAATGCGGCAAAGTTAAATAATTCGGGCTGTTTGCTGACAAGCATTATTGCAATCTGTCCTCCAAGCGAATGACCGATTACGCCAATTCGCTTTTTATGCAGGGCTTTAATGAGCGTAAAGAGTTCCTCTACGGTCTTTTGCGGCTCATAAATCTCACCAGCCGCCTTCCCTGCACCTGCCAAGTGAGGTACAACAAGATGATATTTATCAGAAAAGCAATATTGCCCACAAAATGTATCAAGCGCACCCGCCCCATGCAGCAGTAAGATGGTTGGATTTTCCTTATTTCCGTATTCATCATAATACAGCATAATTTTTCCTTTCTTGGCGGACAGTTTCGATAATAAAGTTTTCTATTTCCTTATTTACTTGTTCTGGATTATCTCCATTGGCAAAATGCTTTGCTTGTTTTATAAAATGTAGCGGATAACCTGTTTGTTTTGCCCATTCTTTGCAATATGTCTTAACCTTGCCTGTTCTGTCCTTCTCACCCACTAATATCAATACAGGAAACAAAAAATCTACATCTTTATTTTCTACAATAAAATACTCATAAGCAATCCGCATTTGCTGGATAATTTCTGACTTAGACAGTGGTTTTAACATAGACAACATTTTTTGATAGGAATATCGGCTCTCTGATATCGACCATGCCATGCTCTTTCTCAAAAGATTGGCTGTAAAGCATTTTGCCATAGGAGCAACCTGCTTCAGCCACCATATGTCTGATTTTGAGTAATATTTAAGTCCCAATGGTGTTGTATCTAACGCCACAAATCCCTTTACCATATCAGGATACAAAGCAGCAAAATGTTGACTTGGATAGCCACCCATAGACATTCCCACTAAAAATGTTTTTTCAATGTTTTCTTTCTGCAATATGCTATGTAATATTTCTGCTGTATCATGATAATTGAATTGCTGATATGGTCTTGACAATCCATGCATAGGAACATCCCATAAGATGATTGTGTAATTATCTGAAAAGTAAGGTATCTGCTTTTCAAACATGGTATGGTCTGAGGTTACTCCATGCGTAAAAACAATACAGTCTGATACATTTTCATTTTTGATAATCCAATAATGTACTATTCCGCCTTGTGCCAAAATTGTTTTATGTTGTATTTTGTTCACACCTCCTGCGTATAAACCTTTTTCCAAAAATCAATTAAAACAATGATTTCTTTCTCAATTTCATCTGGTATAATACAATTTGAACGATATTTTTTCAGCATATACCCATCGACAGCATAAAAGATTTCAGCATACATTGTTTTTATATCAATATCTTTCCGAAATTTTAATATATCCATCTTCTCAAACACTATCATTTCACTTGCCTTGCTAACATCATTAAAGTTTTCTTGAATGGAATTTTGTATTTCTGGAGTCGTTTCATAATATGCCCTGAGCGAAAAAGCATATAAATGCGGATACTCTCGCATAAGCGAACACTTTGATAATAGGCTCCTTTTCAGCATTTCAAAAAAATCATCTGTTTCTAAAGTTTTGTATTCTGCAACTGCTTTCCTTGTCATCTCAATAGCGTTCGTCCATAGATACAGATATAATTCTTTTTTATTTGTAAAGTAGTGGAAAAGCAACGCTTTTGAAATGCCGCTCTCGTCTGCAATTTCTGACATAGGTGCTTTTTTGTAGCTGTTTTCGGAAAACACTTTGTAAGCAGCATTTATGATACGCCTCTGTTTTTCTAATGGAAGTTTGAAAAACTTGTCATTCATATACATTCTCCCTATTGACCGTAACGGTTAATACAAGCATATTATATATCCATTGACCATTTTTGAGAAGACCATTCCTAAAATTATAAAAAAGAGGCATATCACCTCTGCCTCAAGTCTGTTATGTGTAAATGATTTCCTCGTTCACAATCTCCCTCACACACGCCTTTATGTTATTGAGCCTTTGTACCCATTCAAGCTGATTTTCTACCTTTAGCGGCTCTGTGATACCCTGTACCTGCTTCATCTGCTCTACCAGCCGAAAAAACAATTCCTGCGCCTGCCTGTCGATGTCGGCAAGGTAAGCGTTCAGCCTGCCGCTTGTGAGCAGGGTTATGTAGGTGACTCTGCGGTATTCTTTCAGATACCGCAAGTGCCGCTGCCCCCATACGCCTATCGGCTGTTCTTTTTCGTCTGGCACGGTAAGGCAGGGGAGAAGATAATCCCCCTGCTGTTCATAAGTGCCGCACATCTGTTCAAAGATTGATTTTACCATTTTCATTTCCTCCGTTCCCGTATTTTTACTTTCTTCACTTTTGCGTACATGACCTTTATCAGCAGTTCGTCCACACGGTCCGTATATCTGCCTGCTGCAATCAGCTTGTTGCGAAAATCAATCAGAGCGTGGAGAACAAGCTGCCTTTCTTCCTCGCTAAGATACAAGTGATATTTTCCCATAGTCTTTCCTTTCTTTGAGAGGGCAGGCGTTTTTCCTGCAAGGGTGTTTCAGCACCTTTGCGGAAAATACCCGTTCCCCTATGTAGCCGCCGAAGCGGTAACAGATTTTAATCATCTGTTCTGCCCCGGCATTGGTTTCCGTGCGGTCATAGACCTCAATCCTCTCCACAAGGAGATTGAGGTTTTCCGCAGTCAATTCCTGTATCCCCACATACCGCGCCATCAGTCCCGCCCATCTAATGGCGTTCTGCTGTTTGTCTTTGACCTCCTGCATGGCGGTTTCTAAAGCCTGTATCTGCCCCAAAAGCTGCTCCTGCTCGGTCTGGTATTTATCCATCAGACGGTTAAAATTATCATGGGAGATACGCCCCGATACACTGTCCTCATACAGACGGTCAAACAGCCTCGTCACTTCCTCATACCGTTTCTTTGCCGCTTTCAGTCTGTCGGCGTTGTTTTTCCCCTTGCTCCCGTCCGCTTTGGCGTTCATCTTCACTGCCAGAGCCACCGCTTTCTCTCTGTCCTCATAGGCAAGGCGGGCATGGTACTGAATATCCGCAAGCACCGCCTTGTATAAATCCTCATAGAAAATACGGTGGTCTGTGCAGGCTTTGGTGTCGTGGGCGTAAGTGGTACACACATAAATCCTGTGCCTTTTCCTCGTCCAGTAGCGCAAGCCTAACGCCTTTCCGCAAGTGCCGCACTTCACAAGCCCCGCAAAGGGAGAGACAAAGTTATCGGCGGTATCCCGCCTGCGGCTCAAAATCTTCTCGTTTGCCCCGTCAAAGACCTCCTGCGTCACAAGCGGCTCATGGGTGTTCTCCACGGTAATCCAGTCCTCCTGCGGTACTTTTTTTGAGGCGTTGACCTTGAAGATGCTCTCGGTCTTGCACATCACGCAATGCCCCAGATAGAGGGGATTGGAGATGATATTGCGTATGACGGTGTGCGACCACTCATATTTGTTCTCTGGATTTTCAAACCGCTTGGAGTAGTCCTTTTCGCCCCGGCTGTGCAGCCACCATGACGGGCAGGGTACTTGTTCCTCACGGAACACGGTAGCGATTTTATGCGCTCCCATGCCTGTGTTGGCAAGTTCAAATATCCGTTTTACAATCCACGCTGTTTCCTCGTCCACGATCAGCTTGTTGTGGTTATCGGGGGATTTGCGGTAGCCGATAGGGTTAAAGGAAGAACGGTACAGCCCCGCTTTTGCCCTCGCACGGATAGAGGAACGGATTTTGCGGGAATTATCCCGGCTGTAAAACTCGTTCATCACATTTTTCAGAGCGGCTATATCGTTGTTCTTATTGGCGGTGTCCACACCGTCATTGACTGCGATATACCGTACATTCTTCATCGGGAAGTAAATCTCCGTGAAGTGTCCGACCTTCAGATGGTCACGCCCCAGACGGGATAAGTCTTTCGTAATGACCACATCAATCTTGCCCGCCTCGATGTCATCGAGCATACGGTTAAAGCTCGGACGGTCAAAATTTAAGCCGCTATACCCATCGTCCACATAGATTTCCACCACCAGAAAGCCATGCTCCTTTGCGTACTGCGTCAGCATGGCTTTCTGCGTTTTGATACTCTCGCTGTCGCCCTGCAGCATATCGTCCTTTGATAAGCGGCAGTACAGAGCCGCCCTTAACATTGCCATTCAGCTCGCCTCCTTTGTATCTGTACTGCCCTCATTGTATTGCGGAAGTTTGATTATCTCAAAGGTGCGGGGAGAGGATTTTCCCCTCCGCACCTCATTTACAAGCAGGGAAATAAATAATTCCCGCATATCTGCGCCGCCCGTGTAAGCCGCCTGCACGATGATTTTCGGGCGCACCGTTGTCTTTGCCATAGGCATACCTCCCTTCAAAATCTCACTGTTCCAGTTCCTTTTTCAGAGCCGCAAGGAGTTTCTCCGCCTCCGCCCTTGTCAGCGTAATGCCCTTGCCGCATTTCTCACGGGCAGGGGAAAAGCTACGGATGTCGTACTTCGGCTCGTTCCCGTTCCACGCAATCAGATTGATTTCCTTTGTATAGCCGCTGTCGCCCGTGGAGAGGACAGCGATTTCTTTTACGATTTCATACTGGATTTCTTTCATCAAAGACCTGTCCTTTCTGTCTGTTACCCGCCGAAAAAAGAAGATTATCGGCTGTCACGGTTTCGTTTTCTCATAAGTTCACGCTCCAGAAGTCGGAGAATGGTATCCTCTATCTGCTTTGGCGTTGTACCTCTGGGAAAATATTTCCGCAGTTTGTCCATACCGATTTTCACGGTTTCCCTCTGGTTTGCCTTTTCCTCGGTCATAATTGCAAAGATGGTATCCATGTCAAGCCGCCCCATCTGGCTTAATTTTTTCATGCGCTGCGCCTGCGAAAGAGAGGGAGTAGCGTCCTCACTCTCCATCGTAATCCGCAGGTTTTTCTGCTCGTCTTTCTTCAAAAAAGACAGTTCCACCGCAGGGGTAAGGGCAATCTGCCCCTCGTCCACCATCTGTAAAATCGCCGGGATTAACTCGGTCAGGCGGATATATCGCTGTATGGTGGTCTTTCCAATACCAAAGCCCTGCGCCACCGTTTCGTCTGTCCGCAACTTCGTCCCAACTTGGGACGAAGTTAAATCCGTGCGGTATCCCTGCCTTTTCATCGCCTCCAACTTCATCTTGTAGGCAAAAGCCCTCTCGCTTGGCAGGATATTTTCTCTCTGGATATTGCTGTCCACAAGGGTAATAATCGCCCGGTCACGGTCTAAGGGCAAAACAAAAGCAGGGATTGTCTCTATCCCTGCAAGCTGTGAAGCACGGACACGCCGCTGCCCTGCGATGACTTCGTATCCGTTCCCGTCCTCCTTCGGGCGGGTTATGATGGGTGTTACCACACCAAACTCTTTGATACTCTCCGCCATTTCCATCAGCAGTTCGTCCTCCACCAGACGGAACGGGTTATCGGGGAACGGGTGTAAATCCTCAATCTTCAGTACGGTAAAATCCTGTTTTTTCAATCACTTTCCTACCTTTCTCTTGACCTATTTCTGTTCTGTTTCTGCAATTCTTCCAACACTTCGGGCGGGATTTTCCTAAGCAGGCGTTCCAACTGCTGATTGGTGCGCTGCAGCTCAAATATCTTCTGGTTGGCTTTCCGCACCTTTAATTCCTCTGCGTACTTCTCGTCACGCAGCCGCCCCGCATAGTCACTTTCCTGCCCGATTTTCTTTTTCAGGCTGTCGATATAGGCGCTCTGTTTCCCGATTTCCCGTGAAAACTTTTCCGCCTCCGGCAGCCATGCGGAAAGCAGGGAGAGCGCCTTATCCCGTTTCTTCCCTGCATTAAAGGCGTTAATATCAGACAGTGCTTTGACGATTTCCTCATACTGTTTATCCAGCCTGCCGCCCAGCTTAAAGAGCCATGTGGGGATATGCTTTCGCCCCGTAATCATCGAGGACTGCCCCCGTTCCAACTCATTCCACCGTGCGGACATACGCTCATGGTAGGCGGTCTGCCACTCCGATAAAGACTTCTGGTTTCCTAAAAAGTATTTGGCAGACAGCTTTCCCTCTGGCGTAATCGGCACAAAGCAAAGGTGCATATGGGGCGTTTTCTCGTCCATATGCACCACAGCAGAGAGGATATTTTGTTTTCCCACATGCTCCGCTATGAAGTCCAAAGCTATAGCAAAGTAGGCTTTCTGTTCCTCTGGCGGTAAGCTGTTCATAAATTCGGGAGAGGCGGTAATGAGGGTTTCCACCATCATCACGCTGTCTTTCCGCACCTTGCAGCCTGCCGCCTGCACCATGCGGTTGATCTCTTTTTTGTAGGTGTAGCGTGGCGGTGGCACAAGATGATAGTTGTACTTGGAGCGTTCCATATCAATATCGGGATTGCTCTTGTATGCCTCTTTCTTCCGTTCATTGTGGCGTTCACAGGCAGCCACGGAGCCTGCCTTGCGTTTCTGGAAACGCAGGATTGCGTAAGGCATAATCGTTCAACTCCTTTCTTTTTTCGGCGGGTGTTCTTTGGGCGGTGACGGTGGTGACAGTGATGACGGTGGTTTTGGGATGCCCCCTAAACCTGTGCGGCACTGTCACCGGCACCGCCTTTTTCCGCAGCCGCAGGCGGCGGGGAGCAGGGCGCAAGCCCTGCCGAAAGGGAGTCCAGAGGGAAAGTCTGGCACACGCTCCTTGCTTGCAAGGTGTAGTGTGTTACACCCTGCAAAAGCGGGCTGTAAAAACCGGGACGGTTTTTTCAGCCGCAGGGGTGGCTTTACGAGCTGAGAGGCGAGAAAAGCCCACGCCTGCAAGGAGCGTTTGCGGGGTGTTCTCCCGCAGGGTGGCAGGGCGCAGATTGGAAAAGCATTGTCATCGCCGCCACGCCTGCCACCCGTAGGGCAAGACCGCCGGATTTCACTTTGCTGTGGTGTCAGTGACAGGCGCAGGGGGTATCCCGACATCGCCGTCACCACCGTCATCACTGTCACCCGACTGCTTTGTAAGCGCAATCAGCCTGCCCTCTTTCTTCCTGCGGTACGCATAGCCGATATGGTTGTCCGCTAAGAAAGTCGTGCGGTACTCATTGAGCCACTTGGTAATGACCGTGGACGGGGTATCCGTTTCCTCCATTGCCGCCAGAAGCTCCGTGGCTGTGCCGCACCAGTTTTCTTTGTCCTGCATGAACTCTACGAGCCGAAAAAGGACAGGCGGTATGCTTTCCCTCGCAAGCTGCTCCTGCCCCTTGCGCTCCACCATCTCCCAACTGCACTCCCTGAAACGCAGGACAAACTCCTGATACTCAATATCCCTGCCGACACAGTAGAGCCTTGCGGTATCGGACGCACGGGTTTCCTTTTCCAGTACAAAGGTAGCGTCTGCGCTCCCTGTCAGCCCCGTTGTCCCCGATACCTTGTTGAACACATCGCTGTCGTTCTGCTTGCGGATATGGTGGACAACGATGACCGCAAGGGAATGCCGGTCGGCAAACTCCTTAATCTGGGAAATATCCCCGTAATCACTGGCATAGGCGTTGTCCTTTGAGGCGGTGCGTACCTTTTGCAAGGTGTCAATCACAATGAGCCTGCTGTCGGGGTACTCCTTCAGATAGTCCTCTAACTGCACAATAAGCCCGTCCGTCAGCTTGCAGCTCGCCACAGCGAAGTGCAGGCGGCTGTCCGCCTCGTCTGTCAGACGAAAGAGCCTGTCCTGTATGCGGAAAAAGGTATCCTCAAGGCACAGGTACAGCACATCGCCCGCCCGTGTTTCCATCTCCCAGAATGGCAGTCCCGCCGACACACATAAGCAGAGTTTCAGCATGAGCCAGCTTTTGCCGATTTTCTGTGAGCCGCAGAACAGTATCAGCCCCGTGGGGATAAGACCATCCACCACAAAGTGGGGCTTGTCAAGCGGCTGATAGAGCAGGGTGTCTGCGTCCACCATGTTCAGCTTTTGCATGGGTATCCTCCTTCCGCTTTCGTCTGGTTGTTGCATACTTGTCCATAGGCATTCGACCTCCTTAAAATTTTTATATCCCCACCATGAGGACGGGGATATGTAAGCACAGCCATTCCATACGGTTCCACGCTTTCCCAAAGCGGCGTTGTCACTGTCAATGCTGTGCATGGATTAAGCAATGGGCAGGCTCATATCATCGCCTGCTGTCCGTTGCGGCAGGTATCCCTCCGGCGGCTGCTGTGAAGTTGTCAAGGTACAGACGGGCAGACCTGCCCCCTACCTTACAGCCCGTGCGGATAGCCGGTTTTGGACACTGTGTTCTGATTTTTTGAAAAAGAAAAGCACCTGCATATATCCGTTCTTTTCTCGGATAGTTGCAAGTGCTTATCAGCAGATAAATCCGTATTCAGTTGTTTATGTTCTCTAACAGAAGTTCACATCAGCAAAACTGCCGCAAGTACGCACCATACCGACCACAAAAAACAGCACCAAAAGCGCAAGCCCTATCGCCTGCACTGCGCCGTTGATATTGACAATGACCGCCCATATCCCGCCGCCTTTGAAGTTCTGCGGCGTAGTCGTAATAAGCTGCCATATCTCAGCGAGTTTTTCATTCCAAGTTTCGAGGGCGTTCTGGAGAT
>ERZ827498.4287-NODE-4287-length-11292-cov-3.901397_pt1 | contig 11292 bp, 8 predicted proteins | sample MGYA00519865_ERZ827498 | MGnify/ENA primary metagenome ERZ827498 (study PRJEB31778, sample SAMEA3449328) | human gut metagenome | biome: human gut; feature: human-associated habitat; material: faeces | place: United Kingdom | collected 2010/2012 ...
GCGGGCGTGCTGATCCTGACGGTCCAGCACGAGCAGCTGCGCGAGGCCGCACTGCACAGCGAGCTGACGGCCATGGACAACGTCCTGCGCCGCCAGTATGAGCAGTACAGGCAGAGCAAGGAGAACATCCGCCTTATTAACCGCCGCTATCATGAGCTGAAAATGCAGATCGCGGCCATCCGTGCCGAGCGCGACCAGGCCAAGCAGGACGCCGCGCTGGCCGAGATGGAGAGCGGCATCCGTCAGTACGAGGCCGAGAACAAGACCGGCAACCCTGTGCTGGACACGCTGCTGACGGCGAAAACGCTCTACTGCCAGCAGCACGGCATCAATCTGACCTGTGTGGCGGACGGTACGCTGCTGCACTTTCTGACGACAGGGGAGATCTGCACGATTGTGGGCACGGTGCTGGACAACGCCACCGAGAGTGTGTTGACCGAGCCGGACCCCGAGAAGCGGCTGATCCGGGCCGCCATCTACGCGCAGAACGGCTTTGTGATGCTGCGGTTTGAGAACTACTGCGCTGACCCTGTGGAGCTTGGCCCCGACGGCCTGCCCGCCCGCAGCAGCCATGGCGGCTACGATTTAAAGAGTGTCCGCGCTGCCGCCGAGGCCCACGGCGGCACGCTGACCCTGCACTGGGAGAATGAGTGGTTCACGGTGCGGATTTTGCTGCCGCAGAAGTAGTAAGGATTGCGGCAGCGAGAAGCTACCTGCGGGTGGATATGGAATCCGCCCCTACAATGTAGGAATCGATGCTCGTCATCGACCCGGGAGCCTTGCGGCAGCTGCCATGCTCACCCCTGTAGAGGCGTCAACCTTCCCCCACAGGGGAAGGCTTTTTTGCTATGCCGCAATTTGCACAAAGAAGGCGCGGTTGTACTTGTACAAAATCACAACAAAATTTGCCCGGTCAAGCGGCAAAACTGCAAAGTATGCTTCAAAAACGGCAGCTTGTGCGAAAAATACGCCTATCGTGCCGCAATCTGCTATAATAGAATCGACGCAAAACATGGGCCCGCTTTTGACAGGTTTTATACTGTTTAAAGAGGAGAAAAACAAATGACAAAGCAACCCAAAGTCTGCAAGCCGCACCCCGTACTGCACGGGATCGGTTTGGTGCTGTCCGTGACCCTGTTGGTCGCGGTACTGGTCGGCACCTACGTTCTGTCCACGATGGCCACCATCATTGACAGCTTCATCGGCGCACCCAGCGGCCACTATTCCGACGCTGAAATTGCCGACACCAAGGTCAAGGCGGAAGCGCTGGCCGCAGATGTCGAGGCTGAGGGCACCGTCCTTGTCCAGAACAACGACAACACCCTGCCGCTGGCCGCTGATAACAAGAAGGTCAACATCTTTGGCTGGGCCTCCACTGCCTGGCTGGGCGGCGGTTCCGGCTCCGGCGGCGTGTCCAGCGTCAACACCGATTTGCTGGCCGCGCTGACTGCCTACGGCGTTGCGTACAACACCGAGCTGACCGATATGTACAAGGATTTCCAGGATGGCCGCGAGTACACCCGCACCCTGAGCGCCTGGCCCGAGCAGTCTGGCCGCCTGTATGAGCCTGACATCAACAACCAGACCTACTATACACAGTCGATGCTGGACAACGCCAAGAGCTTCTCTGATACGGCTGTTGTCGTGATCGGGCGTCTGGCAGGCGAGAGCAACGACGCCACCAAGCAGCAGTACAAGCGCACCGAGAAGGGCGGCGACATCGTTGTTGACGACACCCGCACGATGCTGGAGCTGACCACCGAGGAAGAGAATCTGCTGAACTACGTCGGCGCAAATTACGCCCATGTGGTTGTGCTCATCAACTCCACCAACGTCATGGAGCTGGGCCAGATCGAGACGATCCCCGGCATTGATGCCTGCCTGATTGCCGGTCTGTCCGGCTCCGAGGGCGCGACTGCCGTGCCCGAAGTGCTGTGGGGTGACCGCGAACCCGGCGGGCGTACCGCCGATACCTGGGCTTATGACCTGACCACCGCCGCCAGCTATGCGAACGCCGGTATGGAGGGCGTCGGCAAGTACAGCGACGCCGACGGCCTCTACCCGGCAGACGGCACGACGAACGGAAACCTTGACACACCCTACACCTATGAGCAGGTTTCCTATGTTGATTACGCCGAGGGCATCTACATCGGCTACAAGTGGTACGAGACCGCCGATGCAGAGGGCTACTGGGATGCCGAGCGCAACGAGCACGGCACCGGCTACGACGCCGTTGTGCAGTATCCCTTCGGCTACGGCCTGAGCTACACCAGCTTTGATTGGAAAGTCACGGATGCCGCCGCCAACGGCAGCGCCCTGACGAAGGACGGTAATGTGACCGTCAAGGTTACCGTCACGAACACCGGTGACCGCGCGGGCAAGGATGTTGTCCAGCTCTACTATACCGCTCCGTACACGGCAGGGGAAATTGAAAAATCCAGCGTTGAGCTGGGCGCGTTCGCCAAGACGAAGGAGCTGGCCCCAGGCGAGAGCGAGGAAGTCACCCTGACGGTCCCTGTTTCCGACATGGCCAGCTACGATGCCTACGACGCCAACCACAACGGCTTCACCGGCTATGAGCTGGATGCGGGTGACTACATCTTCACCGTGCGCCATGATGCCCACGATGTGGACGACGACGCCAACGCGACCATCACCTGCAGCCTGCCCGCAGGCGTGCAGTATGCCGAGGACACCGCCACCGGCAATGCCGTTTCCAACAAGTTTACCGGCAGCGACGCCGTTGACGGCGTGAGCCTCGACGGCAGTGATTCCGACCAGAACATCACCTACCTGACCCGCGCCGACTTTGCGGACACCTTCCCCAAGACGAACACCCCGACCCGTGCCATGACCGACAACGTCAAGGCACTGAACCTCTACACCGCGGACGATGCCAACGGCTGGATCAACGACGCTGATGAGGTTATTACCACCGGCGCCAAGAACGGCCTGAAGATCGAGGACAACGGCGAGACCACCGACCTCGGTTTCCGGCTCGGCTCTGACTTCGACGACCCCCGGTGGGATGCCCTGCTGGATCAGCTGACCGTTGACGAGATGGAAAACCTCTACATCAACGCCTACGGCGGCCTGGCCGAACTCAAGAGCGTCGGCAAGTCCAAGAGCAAGGACGCCGACGGCCCCGCCCAGATCGGCGGCTTCACCGGCATGGGAGCCGGCACGGGCTTCCCCAGCTCCAGCACGCTGGCCCAGACCTGGAACGCAGACCTTGCCCGGGAGGAGGGCCGCACCATCGGCACGCAGGCCCTGCAGAACGGCTACACCGGCTGGTATGCCCCTGCCACCAACATGCACCGCAGCCCCTTCAATGGCCGCAACTATGAGTATTATTCCGAGGACAGCCTGCTGTCCGGCGTCATCTGCGGCAACACTGTGACCGGCGCAAACCAGGCGGGCGTCTATACCTATGTCAAGCACTTTATCTGCAACGACGGCGAGAGCGGTATCTACCGCGATTCCGTCTATACCTGGATGACCGAGCAGACCCTGCGTGAAACCTACCTGCGCCCGTTCCGGATGCTCGTCGAGGATTACGACGCAGTCGGTCTCATGAGCAGCTACAACCGTATCGGCGCTGTCTGGGCAGGCGGCAGTGAGGCGCTGCTGACCGGCATCCTGCGCGACGAGTGGGGCTTTGACGGCGCGGTCATCACCGACTACTGCGACCACCATAGCTACATGAACGGCGACCAGGCCCTGCGCGCAGGCGGCAGCCTATGGATGGCGGGCTTCACCGGCGGCGGGATGGCCTTTGAGACCGGCTCTAACAGCTACCTGCAGGCCCTGCGCCGCGCCACCAAGGAAGCGCTGTACATGTACCTGCATGTCCGCGTGACCAACCGCGACTATGCTGACAGCATCGGCGACACCACCGCTGTGCGCCATGCGTTCACGACCTCTGTGTTCGGCTGGCGTCATCTGGTTGCCCTGATCGACATTGTGGCCGTTGTCCTGTTCGCCCTCGCCGTGCGCGGCGTCGTCATCGACGGCAAGCTCCGCAAGGCAGCCAAGACCGAAAAAAAGAACTCCTGATCCATCAAAGGAATGTGTGACCTATGAAACATGCAAACATTATTACCAAATTGACCCTTGAACAAAAATGCGCGCTGCTCTCCGGCGAGACGGTCTTTACGACCCGCGGCTACAAAAATGCGGGCATCCCGTCCATCACCCTGTCGGACGGCCCCAACGGCGTGCGCAAGCAGGCGGGTGCGGCGGACCATCTGGGCCTGAACCCCAGCGTCCCCGCGACCTGCTTCCCGACGGCAGCTACCGTGGCCTGCAGCTGGGATCCCGCCCTGGGCGAACAGCTCGGCCGGGCCATGGGGGAGGAGGCCGCCGCGCAGGAGGTATCCGTCCTGCTGGGGCCGGGCCTCAACACCAAGCGCAGCCCGCTGTGCGGGCGCAACTTCGAGTATTTCTCGGAGGACCCGTACCTCTCCGGCAAGCTGGCCGCGGCCTATGTGCGCGGCATCCAGTCCAACGGCATCGCCGCCTGCCCCAAGCACTTCGCCGTCAACAGCCAGGAGCTGCGCCGCATGGCGTCGGACTCCGTCGTCGACGAGCGAACCCTGCGGGAGCTCTACCTGACCGGCTTTGAGATCGTCGTCAAAGAGGCGCACCCCAAGACCATCATGTCAAGCTACAACCTCGTCAACGGCACCTACGCCAACGAGAACGCCCACCTTTTGCAGGACATCCTGCGCAGGGACTGGGGCTTTGACGGTGCTGTCGTGACCGACTGGGGCGGCAGCAATGACCACGCACTGGGCGTAAAGAACGGTTCTACGCTGGAAATGCCCGCCCCCGGCGGAGACGCCGTGCGCGAGCTGTTGAAGGCCGTCGAGACCGGTAAAATTTCCGAATCTGATGTGGACGCCCGCCTGGACGAGCTGCTGACACTGGTACTGGACACCCACGCCGCCGTGGAAAACCACAGCCGCAGCTTTGACGCCGACGCCCACCACGCGCTGGCCCGCCGCGCCGCTGCCGAGAGCGCCGTCCTGCTGAAAAACGACGGCGATCTGCTGCCGCTGGCCGCAGGCGCAAGCGTGGCCGTCATCGGTGACTTTGCCGAGACGCCACGTTACCAGGGCGCAGGCTCCAGTGCCGTCAATTCCATCAAGGTCGATACCTTCCTTGACTGCCTGAAAGACAGCGGCCTGCACAGCGTCGGCTTTGTCGCGGGCTTTGACCGCCAGGACAAGCCGGACGATGCCAAAAAGGCCGAGGCCGTCGCGCTGGCGAAAAAGGCCGACACCGTGCTGCTCTGCTTAGGGCTGGACGAGATCAAGGAGAGCGAGGGTCTGGACCGCGCCGATATGAAACTGGCCGACAACCAGATCGAGCTTTTGCAGGCCGTGCAGCAGGCCAACCCCAACACTGTCGTCATCGTCAGCGCGGGCGCGTCGCTGGAAACGCCGTGGCTGGCCCACTGCAGGGCACTCGTCTACGGAGCCCTCGGCGGCCAGGCCGGCGCGGGCGCAATGGTCGATGTGCTGACCGGCAAAATCAATCCGTCCGGCAAGCTGGCCGAAACCTGGGCCAACGCTCACGCCGACACCCCCGCCAAGGACAACTTTGCAGGTGCGGGACGCACCGTGCAGTACCGCGAGGGGCTGTACGTCGGCTACCGCTACTACCAGACCGCGGGTGTGCCCGTGGCGTTCCCTTTCGGCTACGGCCTGAGCTACACGAGTTTTGCCTACAGCGAGCTGAAAGCCGACGCCCGCAGCGTGACCCTGACCGTGACAAATACGGGCAGCCGCGCCGGTGCCGAGATCGTACAGGTCTACGCGGCCAAGCCCGACGCCCAGATCTTCCGCCCCGCGCAGGAGCTGAAGGCCTTTACAAAGGTCTGGCTGGAGGCAGGGGAGAGCAAGACCGTCACCCTGCCGCTGGACGACAAGGCGTTCCGCTACTGGAACACCAAGACCGACAGCTGGGAGGTCGAGGGCGGCACGTATGAGCTTCGCGTAGGGGCGAGCTCTGCGGACATCCGCCTGACCGCCGCCGTCGAGGTGAACGGTACGAGCGCACCGAACCCATACGCGGGCAAGGCGCTGCCGCACTACACCAGCGGCAAGGTGCAGCGCGTGCCCGATGACGAGTGGGAGATTCTGCTGGGCCGCCCCATCCCGGCGGATACCGTCAAAATTGACCGCAACATGACCCTGGGTGAGCTGAACCACAGCCGCAGCCCGCTGTGCTGGCTGGTCTGGGCTGTGCTCACGATGATGCTGAACGCCAGCTACAAGCGCGGCAAGCCGAACCTGAACGTGATGTTCCAGTACAACATGCCGCTGCGTGCGCTGGCCAAGATGACAAGCGGTGCCATCAGCATGGGCATGGTGGACGGCATCGTGCTGGAGGCAAAGGGTTTCTGGGTCATCGGTCTGCTGAAGGTCATCGTCGAGGCCGTTAAAAACATCATCCTCAACGCGCAGCTGGAAAGCCGCCTGCGCAACAGCTGACAGAAAGGGCTGTCATGCAGCTTTGGAATACCTTTGCGAAAAAGCATCCTGCCGCAGCCAAGTGGGTGCGCGAGGGTGGCTTGTTCGTCGTCTTCCCGGAAGGGGAGGCTAAGAAGGCATAAGAATAGCCGAGCAGTGTAAAAACTGCTCGGCTTTGTTGTTTGTTGGTTGCGTGGCTTCCCCCTCGGGGGGAGGCTTAGAAATTACAAATAATTCACCGCCAGGATCGCCGCACCCAGCACGACCAGCACGATGCCTGTCGCGCGGTTCAGCGTGGCGGGCTCGGCCTTGTTTGCGAACTTGGCGGCAATGCGCGCCCAGAGCAGCGTGCTCAGCACACAGCAGATCAGGCAGAACAGATCCGGTACACCGCCAATCGCAAAATGGCTGACAGAACCGGTGAAGGCCGTGAACGCCATGATGAAAACGCTCGTTCCGACGGCGGTTTTCAGCTCATAGCCCAGCACGGAGGTCAAAAGCAGCAGCATCATCATGCCGCCGCCCGCGCCGATGAACCCGCAGATAAAGCCCACGCCCGCGCCGCAGAGCAGCGACTGCGCGAACCGCTTCTGTACGCTGACGGCGTTCATCGCGCTCTTGGTCGTCATGACGGGCCGCACGATGAACTTGACGCCCAGCAGCAGCGTCATGAACGTTGAGAAACCGCCCATCGTTGTGCCGGGCACGAGGCTGGCCACATAGCTGCCAACCAGCGTGAAGCAGAGCACCGACGCCATCATGACTGCGCCATTTTTAATGTCCAGGTTGCCGCTTTTGCCGTAGGTGTAGGCAGAGATCGCACTCGCCAGCACGTCGCTGGCCAGCGCAATGCCCACGGCCATATAGGGGTCCATCCCCAAAAAAGTAATGAGCATCGGGCTGATGACCGCCGCGGCGCTCATACCCGCAAAGCCTGTGCCCAGTCCCGCGCCGATGCCCGCAATAAAGCAGACGATGAATGCTACCAGATAGGTCATATTCTTACTCCTTGTTCAGCTCCCGCAGGAGGTTTGCATCCATGCGGCGCAGATAGTCCTGCAGCGTCTGCTGCTCCTGCGCCGTAAAGCCCGCGAACAGCGGCTCCAAGCTGCAGCGCTGGATGTCCGCCAGTACCGCGACCATCGGCAGGGCATCGGGCGCAAAGCCCAGCAGCCGCTGGCGGCGGTTGTCCGGCGCAGGGGAGACCGTCAGCACGCCGCGTGCGCGCAGCCGTTCCACCGCCGCCGATACATTGGATTTTGCCAGACCGCGGTAGCGGCAGATGTCGCTGGCCGTGCGGCAGTCTGGATTGTTGTGCAGAAACAGCAGGATGTCAATTTCCAGCTGGTTCAGCCCGTACTGTACGGAAGCAGCCTCAAACCGCGCTGCATGGTACTTTTTGTAGTGCTGTACGTAGCTCAATATGGGCAGCAACTGCATCACTCCTTTGCAAGGCTCAAATAGAACAGTTCTAATTATAACCATTTGCACAGCAAAAGTCAATATTGCCTGTTAAAAAGCAAGCATCAGAGAGGGACAGCCGCGCCAGGCTATACCGGATACACAGAAAAAAGAGGATGCGGACGGATCCGCACCCTCTAAAACAAAAACAAACCCGAAACAATGCTTCACGAAGAAGATTGAGTTCGGATTTGCACAATATGGTGGACCTGGAGGGATTCGAACCCTTGACCTCTCGGATGCGAACCGAACGCTCTCCCAACTGAGCTACAGGCCCATGTCATTTCGACTTGATAAGTGTACCTCTTTTCTGCCAAAAAGTCAAGGGGGTAATGCAGATTTTGTTTGCAAGCGCCGGACATATCCTGTAACATACGAATTTATATTGTAACAGGTGCAATCTGCCTGCATCTTGCGCTTCTCTTTATATAGTGCTATAATAGTACAAATCTTGCAGTGCCCGTATAAAAACGTATAGGCAATGTGGATTGAATCCAGCGCGTGGGTTGAATTATAGTATTCTCATTAAAGGTACAAGAATTCAACCTATGTGGGGAGGAAACCTTATGCAAGGCAAGCTGATTGCAAGCTACCGGCGGGAGCTTTCTGCGCTGGATGACCTGCAATGCGCCGGAACCGTGACCTATACGCTGACACAGGAGGCGGATGCGTTTGTCATCACTGTCCAGCGCGACGGGGCACGGGCGGCAGCGTGTATGCTGTGTGAGATAGAGGAGGAGCGCGCGGGGATGCTGACCCGTTTCCTGTACGAAAACGCCGTGGAGCCTGCGCATACCTCCGCGGTACTGCATGACCTCTGTGGATCGAAGGTGGGCTGACATGGCGGTGTTGCTGCATGACCGTCCGGAAGCAGCCGGACAAAAGCAGAGAGAGGCGCTCAGGCTGCCCCGGACCTCCGCCGTGGTGGCACTGTTTGCTTTCAGCTCCCGCATGGATCGCGATTCCATGCGGCTGTTCGCCCGGACCCATGGGGACGAGGTTCGCGCCGCGGCCATTGCATCGACGGGGCAGGAGGTACTGGAGCTGCTGCACGGCGGCCTTCGCCCGCAGGTGCTTGTGCTCGACGCCCTGCTGACCAAGCCGTCCGTGACGCAGGTCTTGCAGGAGATCAGCACGATGCAGCCGGACCCGGAGCCGGCAGTCCTTGTGCTGGTGCCCGTGCCGGAGGAAACCGCCGCGCGCAAGGCGCTGGGCCTGTTTGCCCAGTACCGGATCATGCTGCGCCCCTACGGGATGAAGAATCTTTTCGATGAGATCTACCGCATGGGCACAACGGACGACGAGCATCGGCTCTACCACCTGCGCCGCTGCTGTGAGGATGTGCTGGATGACTTCGGCGCGCGGTCCACACTGAACGGCTACCGCTATGCCGAGCGGATGCTGCTCTACGCGCTGTACGCGGAGCGCCCGCAGAAGATCGGCGATTTGCAGCAGTATGTCGCGTCGGAGGAGAACATCGAGATCGGCACTGTGACCTCGGCGCTGAACCGGATGTCGGCGGGTATGTCCAAGCGCGGTGCGGAGCCGTACCGCGGACTTTGCCTGCGCTGCGGCCGCCCGGAAAACGGCGTGCTCTCCAACGGGCAGCTGTTTGAGGGGCTGCTCAAGGAGCTGCGCCGCCGACTGGAACCGACTGTATAAAACCGACTGTATAAATTAGGAAAGAAGGCGTTTTCCATGGACAGAAGGAACGAGGATACAGCACTGCTGGCCTTGCGCGGGGGATTGCGCGGGCGGTTCCGGCGCTCGTTTGACAGCATGGAGAACGCCTTTGAGGTATTGCAGGACCGCTTGCAGCACGCGGTAAACCCGGCAGAGCGCGCCGAGCTGATGCCGCTGCTCGAGGAATTGCAGACGCAGCTGATCTGCCTGCGGCGGCTGGGGGACCAGGCGTCGGATGCCGCCACGGCGGCGCTGCTGCACGGCACCTGTGTGCCGCAGCCCATCGACCTGCTGGGGCAGCTGCGGGAATTTTGCAGTATTTTGCAGGAGGAGGCCGCGCAGTACGCGCTGCCCTTTACCGTGACGCTGCAGGCCGACGGGCTGGACGTGCTGCCCACGACGGGGGATGTCTCGCTGCTCAACGGTCTGCTGACGAACCTTGTCTCCAACACACTGGCCGCGGACCGTGGGGCGCACATTATGCTGCTCTGCACGCCGGGTCGGCTCTGCTACAGGGACAACGGCCCGGGTCTGCCGCCCGATGCCGCCGCCCTGCTGACCGAGGGGCAATGGAGCGAACGCCTGCTCCACGCGGGCGGGCTGGGCCTGCCGCTGGTTGCCGCTTACACAAGCGCCATGGGCTGGGCGCTGACCTTAGGGGAGGGGCCGGGTATGAGCTTGCAGTTCACGCTGCCCGCCGCGCCGCCGCTCGACGGCATGGTGCTGACCTCGCCCACCGAGTGTCTCGCTGACCGGCAGAACCGCCGCAGACTGATACGCCGGGAGCTGGCGGTTCTGGTAGCGGATACTTCGATGCAGTAAGTAAAAGCGCTGTTCTTGGAAGGGGGCAGCGCTTTTTTTGCAGCATGGCTTCTCCCTCGGGGGAAATTGTCAGCGGCCCCGCCCGCTGACTGATGAGGGGAAACCTTGCCTCTGCTGCCCGTAAACGGATCGCTGTGGCAAACCTGCCCCTCATCCGGCCCAGCGGGGCCACCTTCCCCACAGGGGAAGGCTTTAAGGAGACGGGCAGCCTCATTTTTTTTCCACACCGCTTTACTTTAAGCCCAAATTATTGTAAAATGTTATACAAAGAGAATGGTTTACTATGCCTGCACGGCACAGTGGACCGCCAAAATAACTACAGGTGGTGTTTTTTATGGCAATTCAGTATAAACGTATTCTTCTGAAGGTCAGCGGCGAGGCTCTGTCCGGCCCCAAGGGCACGGGCTTTGATGAGGAGACCATCGCCTCCATCTGCGCGGGCATCAAGGCTGCGCACGACCTCGGTGCCCAGATCGGCATCGTCGTGGGCGGCGGCAACTTCTGGCGCGGACGCTCCAGCGGCAAAATGGACCGCATGGACGCCGACAAGATCGGTATGCTGGCCACCGTTATGAACGCGCTGGCTGTCAAGGACGCGCTGCGCCAGCAGGGTGTGGACGCCGTCGTCATGACCAGCTCCTTCATGCCGCAGGTCGCCGAGTGCTTCACGAGCGACAAGGCCATTGCCGCGCTGGAAAGCGGCAAGATCGTCGTGTTCGGCGGCGGCACCGGCAACCCGATCTTCTCCACCGACACAGCCTCCGCCCTGCGCGCACTGGAGATCGGCGCGGACGCCATGTTCAAGGCCACGATGGTCGACGGCGTCTATGACAAGGACCCCCACAAGTAC